>Ga0208497_1000420_pt1 | contig 20318 bp, 5 predicted proteins | sample CryBogCBE25Aug07_FD_184555 | JGI IMG/M metagenome (GOLD analysis project Ga0208497, IMG submission 184555) | Freshwater microbial communities from Crystal Bog, Wisconsin, USA - CBE25Aug07 (SPAdes) | ecosystem: Environmental > Aquatic > Freshwater > Lake | place: Crystal Bog, Wisconsin, USA...
CACTGGTAGGTCCAGTCACAGTCCAGGTTGGAGCACCTGTAGGAGCTAAAGATCCGGTAGTTCCCGTCACCGTTGCGGTGTAGGTGATGATCTGACCATTAACGGTCGATGATTGAACACCGGTGACTGCGATCGTTGGATTGTTCTTGTTAACAAGGATATTGGCCGAACTTGAAGTAACGGGGTTGTAGTTAGCATCACCGGGGAAGAAAGCGGTAGCTGTGTAGGTGCCGGCGGTCGCAGTCGGAATGACGCAGGTATATGTAGTCTTTAAAGAAGACGGAGTGTTAGGAAGAACATTTTGTGTAGTGCAATCGATAGTTGCAAGTGAAGGATTCTTCACATTCCACGTCATCGAGCCACCCGGAGTGAATCCAGATGATCCCGTAAGTACAACGGACAATGTTGTTGTTCCACCGAGGGATGTCGCTGTATTAGTGATCAATCCAATGGTTGGTGTCAGGGTCGAGATACCAGCCGTGACCTGATTAGAAGCCGTGGCGTTGTAATTGATATCGCCCTGATAGTTCGCAGTAACTACAAAACTTCCGTAACTCGTCGTAACGATGCTACATGTATATGTAGTAACTACTCCTGCCGCAGTTCCCCCAGTTGAGGAAGAGCAGCTGAGTGGAGCTCCAGTACCGCTAATGTTCCAGACAACGCCACCGTTTGAATCTGTCGGTGCGACAGTTCCCGCGGTACCAGTTACCGTTGCAGTAAAGGTGATTGTTGAACCCAGTGAGCCGCCACCGCTGGAGGTGAGAACCACAGTTGGTGTGGCCTTAGCAATAACTATGGTGGTGGTTGGAGTTGCGGCCAAAGCGGTGTAGTTGGAATCACCGTTGTACGTTGCAATTACGTTGTAACTTCCCGCAGGAATGGCAGTCAAACTGCAGGTGAAGAGGGTCTGATTAGCACTTGTTCCAGCAGTCGGACCAACCTTGGTACAAGTCGTTGCGGCACCCGAAACGTTCCAGGTGAGAGTGCCTGCCGGAGCGGTAGCCCCAACAATTCCGGAAACCGTTGCTGTAAAGGTGACCACGTCTCCAAATGCAGGAGTTGTTGGCGAAGTGGTTATCGCGATAGTTGGAGTTGCTTTAGCTACGACCACTGGAATTGGTGTGGTTGTTGCGAGAGCCGCAAAGTTGCCATCGCCGAGATAAGTAGCACTTACTGTGTATGTTCCAGCCGTCGGTGTAGAGATCTGACAGGTGTACAAGGATGAATGAGCCCCAGTAACTGGTCCGCTCGATGCTGTACAAGAAGTTGCGGCACCTGAAACGTTCCATGTGAGTCCACCCGCTGGAGCGGCTAATGATGCCGAACCAGATACTAAAGCGGTGAATGTTAGGGGCTGTCCAACCGTCGGATTAGAAGGAGTATTGCTGACGAAGATTGTTGCGGTTGATTGACCGAGGTTTATGGTGAGGATCGAAGATGTTGCTGATGCGTAATTAGTGTCAGCGGCAATTGTCGATGTAATCGTGTATGTACCTGGAAGTGATGTTACAAAGGTGCAGGTATATGTAGTTACGTTGGAGACCGTTGAAGGTGTACCTGAATTGGTGCAGGTAACTGTCTGATTAGTTGGATCTTTAACCAGCCAGGTAACGGCTCCTGTTGGCTGCACTGCATTATTAACACCAGTGACGGTAGTGGTCAAAGTTGATGTTCCGCCCAGCGTTGGATTTGAGGAGGCGGTAACTGTTATTGCCGGTGTCTGAAGGACCAGGGTGGAAGTTAAACCGGTGCTAGAGACTGCCGTGTAATTTGAATCAGCAGCGTAGTTAGCTTGAGCAATGTAAGTACCCGCACTTGGTGTTTGAACCGTACAGGTATAGGTGCTGACAATTCCGACAGAAGTTGGCCCGGTTTGGCTAGCGCATGTGGTCGCACCCGCAGATCCAGAGATAACAAATGTGACAGCTCCAGCTGGTGCCGCAGCATTTGCCGAACCAGTAACCGTCGCTGTGTAAGTAACCGTTCCACCCAATGTAAGTGTGGATGCTGATGCAGTGAGGGCAATGGTTGGCGTTGCCGTAGATACAGTTGTTGCAGTTGCAGAGCTGGTACTTGCTACCGAGTTGTAGGCAGTATCACCTGGGAAAGTAAATGATCCTGTATAACTTCCAGATCGTGAAGCGACGACGTTACAAACATAGGTGGAGACATTGAGGGCTGGGGTTGGTCCGGTTGTTGTAGTACAGGTCGTTACGCCGGTGACACCGCTAATTGCCCATGTACCAACTCCACTTGGAGCGGTGGCGCCTGTCGGTCCTGTGACTGTCGCTGTAAAGGTAATTGTTGAACCCAATTGAGCACTTGATGATCCAGCGACTACTGAGACAGTTGGCGTCGACTTGCCTACAGTGGTCGTTGCGCCAGATGTTGGTGCTGTTGCTAAATAGTTGCTATCACCATTGAAGGTAAATACCGGAATGTAAACGCCGGATGAGGTTGCCGTGACAGAGCAGGTGTACGTGACGGTATTTGTAGTCCCTGTAGGCCCTGTCTGATTGTTACATGTCACGCCATTGACGCCAGCGATCGACCACGTTCCAGTTCCAGTTGCTGGTGCGCCACCAGTTGGACCGGAGACCGTTGCAGTGAAGGTGAAGCTTGAGCCCAAGTTGGCTGTTGATGCGCTCGTGGTGACAACGACAGTTGGCGTTGACTTAGTTACGACAATGCTAAATGCGGTGCTTGGACCCGCTCCTGAATAATTGCTATCTCCTGCATATGTGATGCTTGCTGTGTAAGTTCCGGCATATATTGCAGGAATTACGCAGTTATATATTGATGAGAGCCCGTTGGTGACAGGACCACTTGTGGTTGTGCAAGAACTTGCTGGGCCGGTCAATGTCCAGGTTGGGGCTCCGGTCGGCGCAACCGATCCAGTTACACCGCTGATAGTCGCTGCATAAGTGATGATCTGCCCATTAGCTCCAGTTGATTGAACTCCAGTTACTGCGAGAGTCGGCGTTGCTTTTGGAACCGAAATCGAGATGGTATTTGAAGTTGCAATTTGGTAATTGGTATCACCTGGGAAGTTGGCAGTTGCTGAGTAGGAACCAGCGCTAGCGGTTGGGAAAGTGCATGAGTAAGAAGACGCGTAAGTTGCAACCGCGGTCGGATTACTTACAGAGTTAGTGCACGTTACTGACGCATTAGAAGGATCGGTGACGGTCCACGCCATGACTCCACCCGGTTGTTGCCCCCCGATTGGACCCGTAACTGTTGCCGTAAGTGTTGTAGTTCCGCCTAGTGCTGGAGTGCCGGAGTACGCAAGAGTGACGGTAGGAGTTACCTGAGATATTCCAAGGGTAAATGGACTATCGACCACGGCCAGGTAATTGGTATCACCCGGGTAATGAGCAGTAACGGTGTAAGCACCATAAGCCGTTGCAGTGATACTGCAGTGATACGTTGTAACACTTCCTGCAAATGTTGTTGGTGGATTTGTCGTACATGCAGATATTCCAGATGGACCGCTGACTGTCCATGTAAGAACTCCGGTTGGACCAGTAGCCCCAGAAGTTCCAGTAACGGTAGCGGTGAAATCTAGGCTTGAGCCCAATCCTCCCCCACCAGTAACAACACCAGTAGTGACGATAGTCGGAGTGGCTTTAGGGACAACCACATCGGCGGCAGCTTGTGCACCGAGAGCAAGATAATTGCTATCGCCATTGTAAGTAACAGAGGCGTGGTAGGTACCAGCCGGTGAAGCGTTGACGACGCATGTGAATATTGTTTGCGTGGAGCTAAGTCCCGCGACTGGACCAGCCTGACTTGCACAGGCGTTGCCCGCTCCGGTGATCGACCAGCTAACAGTTCCACCAGGCGCATTAGCCCCCGTAAGGCCTGTCACGGTTGCGGTGTAAGTGATCGTGCCACCGAACACTGGGCTAACAGGTGATGAAGTCACAGCAATTGTTGGAGTCGCCGCAGTAACGGTCAATGAAGATGGTGCAGATGCAGGGAGAGATGAATAGTTAGCATCACCGTTGTAAGTGGCGATAACGGTGTATGTACCTGAAACTGGAGCGAGAATCACGCACCCGTATGCAGATGTATGTGGCGCACTAGCTGGGTTGGTATACGAAGTACATGAACTTGCTGCACCTGAAACTACCCATGTAACAGTTCCAGTAGGGGCTGCATAACTTGCAGAACCAGTGATCGTGTCGACAAAGGTTATGGATTGACCGACAGTTGGATTGCTTGGGCTACTGGTGATGAAACCTGTTGGAGTTGTCTGGCCGAGGGTGACATTGATTGAGGCTGATGTGGCGGATACATAATTTGTATCAGCAGCAATCGTTGATGTAACCGTATAGACCCCAACAGAGCTCGTCGTAAATGTGCATGTATAAGTGGTTACATTTGAGATTGTTGTCGGAGTTCCAGACGGCGTGCAACTGACTACATGACTACTTGGATCAACGATCGTCCAAGAGACCGCACCAGTAGGAATAAGCGCATTAGGAATACCTGCAACAGTTGTTGTGAGAGTTGTTGTTCCACCAAGAGTTGGATTCGAAGAGGCAGCCACCGAGATTATTGGGTTCTGGCGAGCAAGAGTTGCGGTATCAATTGCGCTTGTGACCGATGCATAGTTTGGATCATTCGCGAAGGTTGCAATAGCCGTGTAGGTGCCAGCATTGGTGGTTTGGATAGTACATACATAAGTGGCAGTAACACCCGCAGCAACTGGTCCCGTTGCAGTTACACAGGAAGTTGCTCCACCAGTTCCAGCAATCTGCCAAGTAACCGTTCCACTAGGTGCGACAGCATTCGTTGAGCCGGTTACCGTGGCTGTGAATGCCAAAGTTCCACCTAGCGTTGGCGTACCAGTTGTAACCACTGAGATAGTTGGAACTGCAGGAGCAACGAGAGTCGTGGTCATTGAAGGGGAGGCTGAAAGGGCGTAGTAGGCAACGTCTCCTGGGAAGGTGAAGCTGGCGCCGTATGTTCCAGCGAGCGTGGCTACGAAGCTACAAGTGTAAGTAGAAACATTTCCAGATGGATTTGGTCCGATTGTCGTAGCGCAACTGGTCACACCAGTTACTCCTGTTACTACCCATGTACCGACAGCGGTCGGAGCATTTGCACCAGTCGGCCCAGTAACTGTTGCGGTAAATGTGACTGTCGATCCAAGTGTGGCCGTTGCGGCATTTGCGTTGACTGCAACTGTTGGAGTCGACTTGCCAACTGTTGTCGTTCCTCCAGAAGTCAGAGCGGATGCAAAGTAATTAGTATCGCCATTAAATGTAAAGAGCGGTACATAAACTCCAGCGGATGTAGCAGTGACCGAACAGGTATAAGTCGCGCTGTTGGTCCCCGCATTAGGCCCGGTATAACTATCGCAGTTGATTCCAGAGACACCTGTGATCGACCATGTTGCTGTGCCCGTTGGAACCGCTCCCCCGGTTGGACCAGATACCGTTGCAGTGAAGGTGAAGTGTGAACCAAGGGTTGCCGTTGGCGTACTTGTTGTAATGACCACGCTAGGAGTCAGTTTTGAAATGACGATTCCATATGGAGCACTTGGACCAGCTGATAGATAGTTGTTGTCTCCGAGGTACCGGATAGAGGCGGTATAGGTACCGGCAAGTGAGGCAGGAATTGAGCAGGTGTATATAGAAGATACGCCGCTCACAACCGGGCCTGAGGTTGAACTACAACTTGATGGCCCTCCGGACAAGCTCCATGTTGGGGCGCCAGTTGGAGGAACCGATCCAGCGACACCCGCAACAGTCGCGGTGAAGGTGATCGATTGCCCTGCAAGGGTGATCGACTGCGAGGCCACGATGGAGAGTGATGGAGTGGCTTTTGGAACAATTACAGAATCAACTAACGAATTTGCTAATTGATAGTTGCTATCGCCTGGGAAGTTAGCTTGGACCGAGTATGTACCCGCAGTGGCAGTTGCGAAGGTACATGAATACGACGAGGTGATATTAGTAATGACTACTGGGTTGGTCAGCGAATTAATACAGGTAATCGGATTGCTGTTCGCATCGACAACCGTCCAAGCCATATTTCCGACAGGTTGAGCATTCGGCGAAGAAGGAGCAGAGACAAGTGCAACCAATGTCATTGTTCCACCGAGAGTTGGAGTGCCGCTCTCAGACAGTGAAACTGTAGGAGTCAGGTTGTGGATACCCAGGGTTACCGTATTTGAAACGCCCGCGGTGTAGTTAGCATCACCTGGATAAGAAGCAGTCACTGAGTAGTTGCCATAGGTCGTAACGGTCAACGTACAAACATAGGTAGTAGTACTTCCCACGCTCGTCGGGTTCGGAGTAGTGACGCAGTTTGGTGAAGCATTAGGTTGCGAAACGATCCAACTCATTGTGCCTGTAGGAGCAACTCCCCCGGATCCAGAAACAGTGGCTGTGTAGGTCAGAGTTGCACCGACACCACCCGTACCACCACTTCCAACAAGGACGATATTTCCAGTCGGAGCAGCCTTTCCAACAGTTACGGTAATAGGTGCAGTCGTTGGAAGAGCGGCATAGTTCGAATCACCTATGAATGTTGCGGTTGCGGTGTAATCACCGGCAGAGGTCGCAGTTACTGAACAGGTGTAAATGCTCTGGTTGGAGCCGACTCCACCGAGAGGACCAGTCTTGCTTGTGCAAGTTGTTGCTTGACCAGAGATGCCCCAGTTCACATTTCCGGTGGGAGCGGTGGCTCCAGTACTTCCTGCAACAACTGCGGTGAAGACGATCGTGTCGCCCAACTTTGGTGAAGTTGGTGCAGCGGAAACACTGATAGTCGCAGTGGATTGACCAACAGAAACTACGAGCGGTCCGTAACTAGGTAGTGCAGAGTAGATGCTGTCACCGTTATAGGTAAAAGAGGCAATGTAGTTACCAGATGATGGTGTTGAAACTACGCAGGTATATACCGCGGTTCCGCTTGAGGAGATAGGACCGGTCTGTGAAGTACAAGTGGAAGTAACTCCTGAAATCGACCAGGTTAAAGTTCCCGTTGGAGTTGGCTGTCCATTCACACCAGTGAGATCTGCTTCGAAGGTAATTGGTTGACCCACCGTTGGATTGGTAGGAGTAGCTGAGAGACGTGGAGTAGGTGTGGCGGTCGTCAGGTTAATAGGAATGGTGGACGAGGTGCCACTCAAGTAATTGGAGTCAGTACCGATTGTGGCGCTTGCATGGTAAATACCAGGAATGGAGGTGAGAAGTCCGCAGGTATCGGTACGAATCGCGCCATTGATTGAGCTCTGAGGATTCGTGCAATAAACAGTTGCGCCATTTGGATCTGTAATCGTCCAGCTAACAGTTCCGGTAGGAAGAGCAGCATTCACAACACCAGTGATGGTCGCAGTTAGCGTTGTGGTTCCGCCAACTGTTGGGTTAGAGGATGCAGAGATTGTGATGGTTGGAGATTGCTTATTGATGGTGAGAGTTAATGGCGAACTTACCGCCGTCGTATAGTTTGAATCAGCAACATATGTTGCCACTGCGATGTATGTTCCAACATTTGGTGTGGAGATCAGACAGGTGTAGGTGGAGTTACTTCCCGTAGAAGACGGGCCTGTTGTAGTAGTACATCCCGTTACGCCGCCAGTACCAGTTATTGTCCAGTTGACTGCTCCAGACGGTGCTGTCGCATTCGTTGCACCTGTAACGGTGGCATTAAATGTGATTGTTCCACCGAGCGCGAGAGTTCCCGACTGCACAACTGCGACGTTTGGAATATATGGTGAGACAACAGTTGAAGTAGAAGAAGCTGTATACGGAACTGGACTGTAGTTGACATCTCCTGGGTAGTTAAAGACAGCCCCATAGGTGCCCGTAACGCCGGCAACGACGCTACATGTGTATGTGGAGACATTAGAAGCAACGCTCGGACCGGAGGTTGTTGAACATGCAGTAACGCCGGTCACTCCTGTGACGTTCCAAACTCCGGCACCTAGCGGAGCGCTTGCTCCGTTTGGTCCAGAAACTGTAGCGGTGAAAGTGAGTGTCGTACCCAAACCACTCGTTGATGCATTAGCCACTACCGAAACTGTTGGCAGGGTGTTATTGACTGTCGTCGTGTAACCCGAGATGGGACCGGCAGCCAGATAGTTTGAGTCACCGTTAAATGTAAAGAGAGGAATGTACGTTCCCGCCTTTGAAGCGGTAACAACGCACGTGTATGTGGCTACATTGGAATTTCCGGTCGGACCAGTATTACTTGCACAAGTGATGCCAGTAACTCCTGCGATCGACCAGGATGCAGTTCCGGAAGGTGTAATTCCAGAAGTCGGTCCGGTGACGGTCGCGGTGAAGGTGAAGTTTGAGGAGAGAGAGGTAGTTGCAGCGCTGGTTGTAATACTTACTGAAGGGCTGAATTTTGAGACAGAAAGTGTTCCTGAGGAGGTAGGTGCCACACCGTTGTAGTTACCGTCTCCGGGATATGCCATGGAAGCTGAGTAGTTACCTGCGGAGTTCGCTGGCACGGTGCAGGTGTAAATAGTTGTGACGACGCTAGTTACTGGTCCAGAAGTCGCGCTACAAGCATTGGCCGCGCCGGTGAAGGTCCATGTAGGTGAACCAGAAGGTGGATAAGAGCCAGGTGTTCCAACAACGGTAGCTGTGTAGGTAATAACCTGACCGTTGGTACCGCTGGACTGCACTCCGGTGACGGTGACACTCGGGGTGAACTTCGGGACAATGATTTGAATTGTCGAGGAGTTTGCCAAGCGATAGTTGAGGTCGCCGGGGAAGTTTGCTTGAGCTGAATAAGTGCCAGCGGTGGTATTTGAGAAGGTACATGTGTAATTCGAGACAGTTGAGGAGACCGTTGTTGGACCTGTCGGGCTTCCACATGTGACTGGGTTGCTTGAACCATCTGTCACAGTCCAGTTCATTGAACCTGCTGGAGAAAATCCAGGAACACCCGTAACGGTCGCCGTCAACGTAGTTGTCTGTCCCAAAGTTGGATTTGAGGAGGCAACAATCGTGACTGTTGGAACGTTGGCAGAGACACCAAGAGTCAGTGAGTTAGAAGTGCTTGAAATGTAATTGGAGTCAGCGGCATAACTTGCGGTGACGGTATAGGTTCCGGTTGCAATCGCCGTGATATTACAAATGTATGTGGTAGCTACTCCCGACGAGGTCGGCAAAGGAGTCGTCGTACAAGAATTTACCGAGGAGGCATTACCTGTCGCACTCACCGTGAATGTCACTGCTCCGGTTGGAGCAACTGAGCCAGTAGCTCCCGTGGCAACTGCAGTGAATACGAGCGTCGAATTAAGAGCTCCGGTACCACTTCCGGTTAATACGAAAGTTTTAAGGGATGCAGGGGCAATTACTACTGGAGCAGCAGCGGTATTAGGAAGTGCGGTGTAGTTGCTATCACCAACATATTGCGCGGATACGTGGTAGGTGCCTGCAGCCGTCGCGTTCACGGTACAGGTGAAGAGTGTTTGACTAGCGATCGCTCCTGAGGTCGCTCCCGTCGTACTCGTACAGTTATTTACTGGTCCTGAAACGGTCCAAATGACAGATCCATATGGAGTCGCAGCGCCGGTTATTCCTGTTACGGTGGCGGTAAATGTTATAGAGCCTCCAAGCGCGGGATTGGATGGCGCAGATGACAACGAAATAGTTGGCGTGGCGGGTCCAACGGTAATTGGTCCATTTGTTACTTCAGTTGCGGGCAAAGATGCATATGTAGAGTCACCGTTATAAGTTGCTTTTACATCATACGTACCAGCAGTTGGTGCTGCGATAGTGCAGGTAAATAGTGCGGTATTTGTTCCCAGAACAGTTGCAGGATTAGTTGTACAGGCATTAGCTGCCCCAGAGACCGTCCAACTCAATGTGCCGGAAGGCTGCGTGGTTCCCTGACCAGTAATGAGTGCGGTGATCGTCAGTGTCTGACCCACAGTTGGATTTGTTGGAGAAGAGCTTACGTAAATGCTCGGCGTTGCAACGGCGAGGTTAATAGAGACAATGCTGGAAGTTGCAGCTGTGTAGTTACCGTCTGTTGCGATCGTTGATGTTGCTTGGTACACACCAGAAACGGCTGTAATAAATTGGCAGGTGTATGTAGTTACTCCATTTTGTGGCGCAGATTGCGTTGGGTTAGTACATGGAATTGTCGAACCATTTGAATAAGTGACATGCCAACTGACGGCTCCACTTGGCAACACAGCATTTGGAACACCGGAGACTGTGGTCGTCAACGTCGTAGTTCCGTTAACGGTGGGGTTAGCCGAAGCCGTTAATGCAATTGTTGGAACTTGCTTCGAAATCGTGAATGGATATACCGAGCTATTGATAGAGGCATACGTACCATTACCGATGAAATCAGCTTGCACTGTATAGCTATCTGCATATGGAGTTTGAACGGTACAGGTGTAAACCGCAGCAATACCTAAAACGTTTGGACCTGTACTTGGCGTACAAGCGCTTACTCCCGAATTATCCGTAATAACCCAACTGACAGTACCGACCGGTGCTGAAGCATTGCTGGATCCGGTTACGGTCGCAGTGAAGAGGAGAGATCCGCCCAACGTTGTCGAACCAGTTACACCTAAATTAATTGTTGGAGTCGCGATGTTAACCAAGGTTGAGTTCGATGAAGTTACTGTTCCAACTGGGTTGTAGGCGGCATCCCCAGGGAATGTAAATGAGGCTTTGTAATTTCCTGCGTAACTAGTTAAGACGTTACAAGTGTATGTAGCGACATTGAGCAAAGGAACTGGGCCAGTGGTTGTAGTACACGTTGTAACGCCTGTAACACCAACAATCGCCCACGTACCACTGGCGGTCGGAGCAACTGCGCCGTTTGGACCAGTAACAGTTGCGGTAAATGTGATCGTGGTACCCAAGGCAGCTGAGATTGCGTTAGCAGAGACGGTTACTGCTGGGTCAGCCTTCGCAACCGAGGTTGTTGATCCCGATGTCAAACTTGTGGCTGCATAGTTTGAGTCGCCGTTATATTTAAAGAGCGGTACATAAATACCTGCAACAGTCGCCGTAACGGTACATGTGTCCGTAACTGTGCTTGTATTACCAACTAATCCAGTGTCGTTGGTGCAATTAATGCCGTTTACACCCGTGATCTGCCACGTTCCAGTACCAGTAATTGGCGAACCATTTGTAGGACCTTGAATTGTTGCTGTGAATGTAAAGGTGTCGCCGAGATTTGCCGTCGTTTTGCTAGAGCTGACTGAGACGGCAGGAGGATAAAGATTTACGAGGGTGGTGTTAGACGAAACGACTCCAGAAACTGCGTTGTAATTGGTATCCGCACCAAAGCTATATGTGACCCCGAAGGTTCCAGCCTTAGAAGCAATGAATGAACAGCTATATGTTGCGCTGTTAACTCCAGCAGTCGGACCGGTTGTGCTCGAGCAAGTTAGTCCTGATGCGCCTGGAGTAATTGTCCAGTTTGCAACTCCCGATGATGAATTTGGAGTCTGAGCATTTGCCACACCAGTGACCACGGCCGTGTACGTAACCAGGTCACCAAGAAGTGCAGTTGATTGGGTAGTTGAAACAGCGACTGTTGGAGTTACCTTTGCGACCGACGTATTTTGACTTTGGCTTACAGTTGCTGGGTTGTAGTTCGAATCACCACCGTAGGTGAAGCTTGCACCATAGGTTCCGGCTTGAGTTGCGGTAACTGTACAGGTGTAGGAGATATAGGACGATCCCGTTGTTGGAATTCCAGGCGTACAGTTATTTGCAAAATTTGATCCGCCGAGAGTTATCTGCCAGGTACCGGTTCCAGAAGTAGATGGCATTGCGCCACCGTTCACCGGTGCAACCTGAGCCGTAAATGTAAATGAAGTACCAAGACCCGTTGAAGAGACATTTGGGGTAACTGTAATTATTGGTGCGCCTTGCGAGACAGATGTATTGGTTAATGATGGTGTTGCTGCAACAGCAAGGTAGTTTGAATCAGATGGCAAGGTGAACGTAGCGCCGTAATTTCCAACATATTTAGCAATAACTGAACAGGTAAATGTCGCAACGTTAGAAGATCCAGTTGGACCAGTCGTTGATCCACACGTCGTTACTCCACTTACGCCAGTAATAGCCCAGGTTGGATTCTCAGCTGGAGTCGCTGCATTGGTAGGGCCCGTAACAGTCGCCGTGAAGGTAATCGTTGAGCCTACTGTCGCGGTTGGTGCATTTGCCGAAACTGCGACTGTCGGCGTAACCGCCACAACTGTTTTAGAGAGTACCCCAGCAGGTGTTGTTGGATAACCGAAATAGTTAGTGTCGCCCGCATACTGGAAAGTGAAGGTGTAGGTACCGGTAGTTTTTGTGGTTGCTGTACATGTGTAAGTCGAAACATTGCCTACCGAGGAAACTGGAGGCGTCGTAGGACAAGTAAGTCCCGAGACTCCAGTAATTGCCCAACTTCCGGTTCCAGTTGGTGCAGCTCCCCCGGTAGGACCTGTGACCGTTGCAGTTATTGTGATTGTGGAACCAAGAGTCGGATTGGCACTGGCTGCAAGAGAGATCGTTGGAGTCGCTTGTGAAACGGTGATGATGTTTGATGGAGATGCCGATGAAGACGCGGTGTAATTGGTATCACCTGCATAAGTGAAAGAAGAAATTCTGTATTGTCCTGAGACAGAAGCAGCCGTCACGGTACACCTATATGTTGCTGCAGCAGCGGCATTGCTGACCAACGAAGATGTACCTGACGGAATTCCGGTAGAAATACAAACTCCGGGAGTCACAACTCCACCGATTGTCAGTGTGAATGTGCCAGTACCTGTCGGTGTTGGGAATGGCGATTGAGGGGCATTACCTGTTACCACCGCTGTGAAGGTGATATTGCTTCCAATATTGGAAGAACCCGTAGCGGTTGTGAAGGCCACAGAAGTGGAAGCTTGGGCTACGGTGACAGAGTTCGAAACGGTTGGATTAGGGGACGAAGGCAAATAATTCGTATTGTCACCGTTATAAGTAAAACTAGCCGAATAAGATCGAAGCACCGTAGTAGTCAAAGTACAAGTAGCCGTGTAGGTAGATCCTGAGCCGGCAATGTTGGTTGTAGCGTTACAAGTAGTCGGGCCGCCTGACGGCGTGGATGTAAGTACCCAACTCCAACCAGTAGTTGCGTTGGGAGCTGGAGCCGTTGCGGGAACGGTGAATGTCGCTGTGAATGTTATGGCGTTGGTTGCTGGTGTTGTCATGTACGGAAGGACCGATGCAGGTGCGCCAACAACAGTGATTGCAGGGACGAACTTGTCGACCCCCGTTTGTGGACTAACCGAGGATGTTATCGCCGCATAGTTTGAATCGCCCGCATACGCATATTGCGCGGAATAAGTTCCGGCAGCCGAGTTACTGATGGTGCAGGTGTAGGTCACGCTTCCTGGGCCAGCCGCAAAAGGGCCCGCTTTAACACACGTTCCCCCGGGTCCAGTGACCGTCCACGTTCCAGCTGTCCCGCCAGGGGCAGTAGCGTTTGAAGGACCAGAGACAGTTGCAGTAAATACAACGGTTGTTCCAAGAGTCGCAGTGGCTCCAGTCGTATTGGTGACGGAGATCGTTGGCTGTGGCGGAGTTACGCTAACCGAGTAACCTGAAATCTGGGTTGCAGCAACTTGAATGTAGTTCGTATCAGTTCCAAAAAATGGGGAAGATCCAAGATTTGGGAAGTTGCCAGTATTAAATGCAGCAACGTAGGTACCGCCATTTACGGCAACGATGGAGCAGGTGTAGGTGGCTTGGTTTGAAGAAGGCGATCCGTAGGTAACTCCGAGCGTACAGTTGGAGTTGGTTTGAAGAGCGGTTCCTGAGATTGTCCAGAGTGTTTTATCGCTGACCACGTTTGGAGCGGCTGAGGCACCTGTGACTATTGCGGTAAATGTAATGGTGGCGCCCAGTGCCACGCTGGTCGAACTTGAACCCACTGTCGCCGAGATCGAATAGTTAGGGTCAGCCGATTGAACCCACGTTTTGGCTGCGAGATTTGTATGAGCTACAACACCCTCTTGGTTGATATAGGTAGTCGGAACTGAATCGTTGATTCCAGTTTTAACTGCTTCAAGTGACCAGTTATAAATAGTTGCGCTGTAGTTTGATACATTAAAAGTGTTTTCCCAGTTGTTTAACCCTTGGCTTGATGCGGTGATACCCGTGACGTTCCACGCAGAAAGGTTTTGATTCTCGCTGCTGTTTAGGAAGATGTACTGCATATTGGTGACCTTGGTGGTGGTCCAGGTGCCAATGGGCTGATTAAAGTTGGTAGCGCCATCGAACATACCGATCATGGTTGTCGCTACGCCAGGATTCCAAGCGGTGCTAGCGAGCGCGCCATTTACGCCGGTGTCATTACCAAACATGAAATCAAATTGAGTGACCTTTCCAACGTTCCAAGCCGACAAGTTGTTGGTGTTGCCGTTGTTGAACTTCGTGGCAGTGGTGAAGGTTGGAGCGTTGGCCGTTGCTGTTTGTGTTCCTCCGAAGAACATAAATGCCATGTTCGTGACATTTGTGACAGTCCACAGGTGAATGTCGGCGTTAAAGTTTGTAGCGAGTTCGAACATTCCGATCATGGTTGAACCAGCTGCAGCCGGAGTCCATACCGTGGTGTTAAGCGCCGAGTTCACTGAGGTGTCGTTTGCGAACATGTAGTTCAAATTGGTGGCTGCCGAAACGTTCCAGTTCATGGTGGTCGAACCATCGTTGAACTTTGTGACGCTGGTAAACACAGCCACCGGAGCCGCCGCGGCCTGTGTACCGCCGAAGAACATGTAGGACATGTCGGTTACATGCGAGGTGGTCCAGCTGGAGATATTTGCGTCAAAGTTAACAGCAAGCTCGAACATTCCCTGCATGGTTGTGGCAGTGCTTGCAGTTCCCCAGCTTGTTCCTGAAAGGATGGTGCTGATTCCACTATCGTTTGCGAACATGTAGTTGTAGTTGGTTACTTTCGCAACGCTCCATGAGGTCAAGAGTGCAGAGTTGTCATTGAATATTGTGGCTGTTCCGAATGTGGGAGGAGCTCCAGGGACTGCACCGGCGAACATGTAAGACATATCGGTTACATTTGCGACGCTCCACGAATGAATATCAGCGTTGAAGACAAGAGCACCCGCAAACATTGCAGACATATTTGTAACGTTCGCAGTGTTCCAGTCGGTCAGCGTATGTCCACCGTTGTTGAAGGCTAATGCCCCGTAGAACATGTTGGTCATGTTGGTGACAGCCGATGTGTTCCAATAGTTGCTTGCTGAGTTGTAATCGATGTTTTCGTTAAAAGCAGTAGCTCCATAGAACATGTAAGACATATCTGTAACAGAACTGGTATTCCAACTTGAGATATCGCTGTCGTTGAAGCTGGTGGCACCGTCGAAGGCATAACTTAAATTTGTAACTCCAGTTGGTAGTGTATTTGGAACAGTGGTGAGGTAAGCAGCACCATAGAAGGCGCCTGAGAGATTTGTTAAGCCGTTCCACGCGGTGACGGTGTTGAGGTAAGCAGCACCGCCTGCGCTCCACGATTGGTTGCCATTACCAAAGTGCGTGATCGATCCCGTGGCAGGAGCACCAACCGTGACCGTGTAAGTCGTGTTGCCTGCTGCATAAGTGTGGGTCATATCCGTTGCGTCACTGTTGCTCGTAACTGTGGTTACAGCGCCATCACCCCAGTGAATTACAACGTTGGTGTACGCGGGGTTTCCAGATGCCGTTCCAATTGGAAGCGAAATAGATTCGCCAGAACCGACGGTGTGGAAGGTTAAATCGATGACATCGCCTGCCGCATGCGCACGCGTCTGTCCAAGTGCAAATGTGAGAAAGATGCAGACAAAAGCCAACAAGGTATAGGAAATAAATCGCAAACCCTTTGCACGTACGAGCGTAGGGAAGCGTGAAGGTGGCGCCAGAACAGGGGTTAACAAGAATTAATCCCCCGGTGGATATACCTCAACATGGTTTAAGTCTACGCGTAGGGGCAACAATTTATCCCTTTTACCCTTTTATTTAGGGCATTCTCAGGAAACCGAGACATACAGTGTGTCTATTTTTGTTCAGGTCGACTGAGTGTTTTTAGCTTGAACTTGGGGAAGGAGTGGGAGTCGGGGTTGTCCCCACGGAACCATCCCCTGTAGGGGCAACTGGGGTGATCTGAAGGTTCAGAACCACTGCTCCGTCCGGCACTTCAGAGCTTGCGGCCAGCAAAGTGGCCGAATTCTTGAAATATGGCAGGTTAAAAGAGCCGATCGCGGCTGCATATTGGAGTGCGGTCGCTGTACCCCGATCCGAGGACTCCGTTGCTGGGTTAAAACCACCTGCAATCACCATACTGTCGATCGTGTACGAGGCCGGTAGATGCTCAATGGCCCCATAATTCTGCAGAGCGATAATCAGCGCAGCTTCATCAATCGAGGTCAGCGTGATCGAAGTCTTAAGCGGAGTCGCCGTTCCGTTGAGGCTGGTCTTGTTACTGAGCAAACCTTCGAATTGCGGCAGGCTCGCCTCTTTCGGCACGAAGGATTGAGCTGCCAGGAAGATAACCATCAGAGCGAGCAGAAGATCGGCGAACATCCACCCGGCTTGGTGAGAGGCGTCTTCTAATGGAGCCTTGCGGGAGCTCATTTATCCCCGAATGGCGTTTTACCGTCGCTCTTGAGGTGTTTTGGACGAGAGAGAGCCTTATTGCGCTCAGCTTCACGCTTCGCTGCCTTCCACTCATTCTCCCGTTGTGCCTTCTTCTGCTTCTTCTTCAACTTTGACTGTAGGGCCATCAGCTCGCTTCGAGTCTGGTCCAGTTCTATTTCAACCTTTTTCAATTCCTTTCGGGCATGGGCGCGGCGAGGAAGTGATTGGGCAATCACATCAACCCGCTTTGAAACCGCCTCAAGTGTGGCCGTCGCCTGATCAACACTCTCGACATTAATCTTGCCGGTCTCAGGATCTTTAAAATCAAATTTCTCGCCCTTTATCTCAATAAGCTCGCGAGAGTCCGAATCTCTGTGTTCTTTACGCTTCTTATCTTTTTTCTCTTTGCGACTTAACTTCTCGTCTTCATCTTCAAAATTGGCGAATTGCTCGTCGTACTCTGAATTACGCGAATTAGGCGAATCTGAAGAGCCACCCTTAACGCTACCAATGATGACCTCGTCATCCTCGCTGCCTTCAATCTGTCGCGGCAAGGCCTTGAGTCCTACATCAATCCTCTTGGAGGCAATCGCAAGATTTTGAGTCGCTTCCACAACTCTCTCGAAAGACTTAGCAAGCGCGGAGTCAATGGTGAGAGGCGTCAATCGACGCTTATCGAATAAGAAGGATTCCACTTCAATAACCAGCGTCAAACGCTCTCGCAACGCATCTTGCTCAAAAATGGCGGCCTTCTTGATCGCCGAACGATTCATAAATGGGGTGATGAAGGTCAAGATGATGACGGTAGCAATAATGAAGAAGTCATCTTCTGCTACGTGGCTAAGGGTCCACTCCTTTGCCAGCACACCATAGCCATTCTGCCAAAACTGCAAGAAGTTAACGACCGATGCCGCACTGCTCTTCGCCGTGTAAATCGAGAAGCCAGTCGTCGCCTTTCCTACGGCAAGCCAGGTCAAGGCCACCGGAACGAACACAAGAACGTTTCTGACCAAGACCATCGCGGAGTAGATGGGGCCTTCGACAGATTCCACATCTGGATGTGGCATCAGGGTCATTACATCGTTGGATGCCCAGACCGATAAGTTTTTACCCTCTTCAATGGCATTGCTTAGACCTTCAAGATAAGGGTCTTCTTCCAGTCCATAATTCTCACCATATTCGCGCAGGCGGGCGGCCAATTCAGGATTTGCTGAATCCTGTCGACCCCGCTCTTTATCCTTCTCCTTGCGAGCACGATTCTCTTTTTTGCTAGAGCGCTTTTTCTCGTCCAGATCTTCAGATACGTCAGGGCGCGGATCATCTTTCTTCCTGCGCCATAATTTCATAGCATAAAAGTAACAGCATGTCACTAGTTTTCTCTCAATTTACGCTCATTTGGGAGATAAACGTCAGATGATGTTCACTAGAATCACGTGATGAAACTTGATTTTTTGTACTCGGTAGAGCGGGAATTCGATACTTCGATAGATTCGACATGGGATGCCTGGGTCGATCCTGAGAAACTGGAAAGTTGGTACCACCCCACAGATCTTTCAAATGTGGTTGGTTTAACTAGATCAAATCCTGATATTGGTGGTGAATGGTCCGTAGCAGTTTCGGTACCGGCACATAATTTTGTTGCTTACTTTTATGGAATTTATCTAGAAGTGGATTTCCATCAGAAACTCGAACACACCATGTTCTATACGCAGTCCTTAGAAGAGTTCCAGGCTAAGGATTTGGAGAGGGAATTCCACAAAGTGCTCGTTCAATTTCGAGAACATGGACCCAAAACGTGGGTGAAGTTTTCTCAATATGGAGAATTACCAGAAGGTCAGACTGCCCAAGCAAAAGCGGGGATGGAAAGTTACTTTGACTCATTGGCGAATTTTCTATCGAAAAGCCACTCCGAGATAGATTAAATCGGTGTTGACCCTTCTCCCTCCGAGTGAAGGCAAGGTCGATGGAATTCATCTGAATACGGAATGGGTTGATGAACTCTCCTTCAACTCCCATCTTGGAGATCGTCGCCACATGCTTCTCAAGGAGATTGGAATGCCAATCCCCTCACTTCTGGTCTCCCCTGCAATCGATATTTATCAAGGTGTGCTCTACAAATCTCTAGATTTCAGATCGTTGCCACAAACAAAACAGCAAGTAGCTAACTCCCAGGTCATTATTTTCTCTGGTCTCTTTGGCGCAATTCGTCCACTCGATGAAATTCCCAACCACAAACATAAAATGCGATCCTCTGATTGGAGCGATCTGCTCCCTGCCGCGCTATCTGGGCTTGAATCTGAGCTCATCGTCGATTGCCGCTCATCTACTTATTCGTCTGTTTGGAGACCCAACCCAGCTATTACAGTAAACATTCGCGTCTTCCAAGAAATTTCTGGAGTTCGCTCCGTTATCACTCATATGTCAAAGAAGTACCGCGGTGAGTTGACCCGTGCATTGATCGAGGGACCCACCCTCCACTCACCTCTTGATTTAAGCCAAAGGGCCATTGAACTTTTTGAGACGCAACTGCACCCACCTGCATCAGGCAAACCTTGGATTCTGGATCTCATTATTGGTTCATAAATGCCTAGTAATTTTTCATTGTTGGAGGCAATTGCCAATCACTACTATCAGATCCCGATTACTCCAATTGCACGCCTAGGAGCGCCAATGTCAGCGTTGACCGAGATCGAACTTGCTGAGATTGAGCGAGCCAATCAGCAGGATAAACAACCCGTCATCTTCATTCATGGACTCTGGCTGCTCCCAAGCAGTTGGGCACACTGGCAGAGTTACTTCGAAGCTAATGGATTTTTTACTCTCGCAGCTCGTTGGCCGGGCGACACCGAAAGCGTCGCAGATGCTAGAAAATCTCCACAGGCATTTGCCGGGCATTCAGTTCCCGTTATCACGGAGAGAATTTCTACCTACATTTCGTTGCTCAATAAGAAGCCGATTCTCATTGGCCATTCCTTCGGTGGCCTGATTGCCCAAAAGTTGGCGGGTCAAGGTCTATCCATCTGCACTATTGCAATTGATCCTGCTCCTTTCAAAGGAGTACTTCCGCTTCCAGCCTCGGTCTTAAAGGCGTTCGCACCCATCCTGTTAAAGCCGTCGAACAGTCGGCGGGCAGTCTCCCTCACAGAATCTCAATTCAGATTTGGATTTGGAAACGCCATAAGTGAAGAAGAGTCGCGAGCTCTCTTCAATGAGTACGCCGTCCCAACACCAGCTAAACCATTGTTCGAAGGGGCCTTCGCAAATTTCAATCCAAGAGCAGGAACCAAAGTTGACCTCAGCAATCCAAATCGAGGTCCCTTCCTTATTGTCTCGGGAGAGTTTGATCATGTAGTGCCCAGGGCTATGACGACGGCGGCGTTCAAACTTCAAGGCAGAAATGAGAATAAGACCGAGTTTGTTGAAATTCCTGGACGCGGACATTCGCTTGTCATTGATCACGGTTGGAAAGAAGTTGCCGATCAGTCTCTCAAATTTATTCACGAGAATGTAGAAGCATAATTTCTCTCCGGCGAGTTAGAGTGAAAGTAGTTCCTGAAGCAAATTTTCGACTCGCACTTTGATCTCATCTCGAACTTTGCGAACGAATTCCAGGTCCTGCCCAGCCGGATCTTCTAAAACCCAATCCTCATAACGTTTTCCTGGAAATATTGGACAAGCATCTCCACACCCCATGGTGATGACGGCATCGGATTCGAAAACCGCCTC
>Ga0208497_1000423_pt1 | contig 20174 bp, 23 predicted proteins | sample CryBogCBE25Aug07_FD_184555 | JGI IMG/M metagenome (GOLD analysis project Ga0208497, IMG submission 184555) | Freshwater microbial communities from Crystal Bog, Wisconsin, USA - CBE25Aug07 (SPAdes) | ecosystem: Environmental > Aquatic > Freshwater > Lake | place: Crystal Bog, Wisconsin, USA...
TTCGCTCGTCATAGGCGCAGGCTAGGAGACGCAAGAACTCCCCCACTGAGGACCGAAGTCCTCAGTGGGGGAGAGTGATGAGGTGACGCTTAGAAGCGACCGTGCCCCTGGGGGCCGCCCGGGGGCGGTCCCTGGTGATCGGCCGGTCCACCGTCGCGCGGGCCGGGGCCCTGGTCGGCGATGGTCGTGATGACTTGGAAGCTGGAGTTCAGTTCCACGATCTCGCGGGTGCCATCAGCCAGAACCACGTGGGCTTCGTAGGGGTAGGAACCCTGAGCATTGGACTCGATGCGCACGATGGTCGCTCCGCTCGGCAAGGTGGCCTGCACCGCGGCGGTGGCCGTCGTGAGGTCAGTGCCGGTGAGCGGGGTTTCCTTGGGTCCCGGGGGCGGTCCCTGGTGATCGGCCGGTCCACCATCACGCGGACCGGGGCCCGGGTCGGCGATGGTCGTGATGACCTGGAAGCTGGAGTTCAGTTCCACGATCTCACGAGTGCCGTCAGCGAGCACCACGTGGGCCTCGTAGGGGTAGGAACCAGAGGCGTTGGACTCGATACGCACGATGGTCGCTCCGCTCGGCAGGGCCGCCTGCACCGCGGCGGTGGCCGTCGCGAGGTCAGTGCCGGTGAGCGGCGTTTCCTTCGGTCCCGGGGGCGGCGTATGTGGTCGGCTGGAATTCGGTGCCGTGGCCGAGTGTCGCGGGGTCGCCTTGGAGGCGGCGCCGGCCGACGTCATCAGGGCGACTCCCGCACCGGTCGTGGCGGCGGCCACGGCGACGATGGTGATCGCTTGCTTCAAGGGATTCTTCATCCACTCTCCTTACATTGACGCATCGAGCACCTTGCCCGACGGGAATCATCTTGATGTCGCTACATAAGAAGACATCAGTCGAGCGCATGAGAGTCTCGTAAGAATCAGGCTCCCATCCCCTACAGTTCCTCCGTGCGAATTCTCCTGATTCCTGGCTTTTGGCTGACCGGCAACTCGTGGGCCACCGTTCAGGAACTCCTGACCACCTACGGAATTACTGCGGACACCATTGACCTTCCGGGCCGCGGGCCCCATTGGCCTGACCGCCGTGAGATGGGACTCACTGACCAAATCGACGCCGTGGTTGCGTGGCTGGACGAATCGAGTGAGCCCACCGTCCTCGTGGGACACTCTGCGGGCGGGAATATTGCGTATGGCGCCGCTGATCAGCGCCCCCAACTCGTTCGTCACCTGGTGTTGGTGGACACCGTTCCCCCGACCAACGGTCGCATCGTTAACGACTCGCTGCCAGAGGTGGAAGGGGAAATTCCCTTTCCCGGCATTGACTTCTTCTCCCCCGAGGATGTTCGCGACCTCGTTGGGGGCGCGGCCGAGCTCTTGTTGTCGTCGGTGCACCCCGAATCCGCTCGCTGTGCTCGAGAACCACTGGCGCTCACCAATGCCGCCCGCCTCACCATCCCAGCCACGCTGATTGCCTGCGAGTTCACCGCAGATCAGTACTGGGAGTGGTCGGAACATGATGACGAGATCATCGAGGACGTGTCGGTAATTGAGCTACCCACCGGGCACTGGCCACAATTCACGAAACCACGCGAGTTGGCTATCGCCATCCGCGATGCATTGACCTAGACCAATCGTGTTCGGCGACTTGCAGAGAACTCTTTCGCCCACTGCACCGCCGTCAGGAAGGCATACAGCGTCAAGAATCCGCCACCGAGAATCCACATCATGAGTGCGCCTCGGACGCTCTGTGAAGGTGAGGACATCATTCCCGTCATATGGGGGGCGTGGCGCGAAAAGGCCATGAGCAGACCTGTCACGCCAAAGATAGGAATGACGGCGGCAAGATAGGCAAATCTCTCCGCTGCCTTGCGAAGGCGTACGCCATCTATATGGCTGAGAAGAAGACGAAAGTAGGCGAGGCCCACGAGATAGAACGCGAGCATCTCCAAAGAGTTCACCGATGGATGCGACATCAGTGTGACACCCCACGACGTCAAGTGAAAGAGGGGCGTCACCGAGGCCATCAACACGATGGTCACCAAGGGGTTCGCCCACAGCCGGCGAGGTGTCGGGGCCACCTCGTCCTCAGAGCGATACGCCGTCCACACCCACAGAGTCAGCGGCGCTACCACCATCGCCATCGTGAGATGGTTCGCCATGTGCCACGACTCCGACAACATCGCTCGCTGCGCCCACGGAGACGAGTACCACAGCAAGGTGATAAGCAGGGTTAACGCGTGCGCCCTCTTGGCCGCCCACGCGCGTGGACGTGTCAGGCCTACGGACAAACTGGCTGCGCCCAGGCAACTCAACAGCAGCGGAAGGTGCCAACCCATTACGACGGCTGCACCACGATCACTCCATGAATCTAGAGCTGCTTGCCCGCCACGAAGGAGAGTGCCTGCAGGGCTTGCGCGACGGTCCAACCGTTCTTCGTGGGGTGCGTCATGGTGTACTTGCCCCCCTCATTCATGAAGTTATAGAGGTTGGTCGCGATAGTGCCGTGAAATTGAGGTGCGTGCGTCGCGATGAAACGCAATTGTTGAGACGCATTGATGACGAAGAAGCCATCAGAGTGGCTGACGTCGTACGTCAGTGCCGCGTAGGGCGCCATCCAGTCAGTGGCGGCAGGCTTATCTTGTTGCGTAATTTGCGCCTGCCACCCAAAGAACTTCGCAACTGATGTCAGGTTGGCATTCTTGTCACCCGTGCCCACGCCCGAGGCCTTCGTCGGAGCCTTCGCCGTCGTTGTCGCGCCCACCGGAGTCCACAGGGAGAAGTTGGCACCAACCATCGACGCGTAAGCAGCCAATCGTGCGACGGAGTCCCGATACGGGTCGACCGTGATGGCAACGATGTCGACCTTGGTGTCGTGGTGCGCCGTGAGTTGATTTTCCAGTTGGAGAAGATTGCCAGTGGTGAACGGACAGGTGTCCGGACACAACGTCAAGATAGGAACAACGAAGACGGTGTCACCACGAAGTCCGCCCAGAGTCACACTGGCGCCGTTCTGGTCCAGAAACTGAGCGTTCGCCACGTTCGACGGCAGGGCAGCACTGACGGCATAGCCCACCTTGGTCGACGGAGCCGCGGGCTTCGACGACGTCGAGGCGCCGGCCGATGTCGCGATCAGCGCGAAAAGCGAGACGGTGGCGGACAGGGCAAGGGTTTTCTTCATGGTTGAATACTACTACTGACCGTAGTAGTTCGTCAACTACCAGCGGTAGGAGAGTAACCTTCTCTCATGGCGCGGCGTGACAGCTCACTGGGGAACCTTGAGAGAGCCACCATGAATATCTTCTGGGACTCTGATGCTCCGCTGACCGTTCGCGACGTCGCGGCGCACTTTCCTGATCATGCGTACACCACCATCTTGACGGTGTGTGACCGGCTCTTACGTAAAGGAATGTTGACGCGGGAATTGGAAGGTCGGTCTCACCGTTACCGGCCCGTGGCAAACCGAGATGCTTACGTCTCCGCCCTTATCGATGAGGCTTTGAGCAGCATTGACGACCGGGAGTCATTACTGATGGGCTTCGTCGCACGCATGAGCGACACCGATGCCGACGCGCTCCGTCGAGCTTTACGCCGTCGACCAAAATGACCCTCGTCTTTCTCGTGGCGACGGGGCTGCTTCTTGGTCCAGTGAGCAACGTTTACGCCCGCGGCACGTGGCGGTGGGCCTACCCGCGACTGGCGCTCGTCGGATGGTGGCTCCTCGGTATTTCCAGTCTCAGCACCCTGACATTGGCGTGCCTATGGGGTGAATTGCCCATCGGATTCCACTTTTCACGCATTGTTCACGCCTCCACCTATAGGGAACTCACTGGCTTTGGGGCCGTCGTGCTCTCCTTATGGATAAATGTGGCGGTAGGACTGGTGGTGTCGATCATGATTCGCGCCATCAAGTCGTGGCGAGATCGCCGACACCACCGGCGGATTCTCGATCTTCTGTCACCACCTGTTCGAAATACCATCCGCCTGCCACATGAGGCGCCATTGGCCTACTACCTACCGGGTGGGCGAGGGCGAGTAGTGCTCAGTGACGGGCTCTTTGATCAACTCGGTGTGGACGCCAACGTAGTCATCGCCCACGAGCACGCGCATCGCCAGCAATGCCACTCACCGCTAATTCTCCCCTTTGCCTCGGCATCGCATCATCTTCACCACATTGCCTTCTTTCGATTTTCGACCGTGGAGACGCCCCTGCTGGTGGAGTGCGCCGCCGATGACTATGCCGCCGCACGATGGGGCGTGGAGTCACTTCAACGTGCGCTGTCACACTTATCCAGTGGGGCGATGCGGACACCCACTTGTGCGATGGCAATGAGCGACCTCGCGCTGGACTTGCGCCGTGGGCGTCTGGCGAGGGAGTTCCGCCCCACGGGTCTCGTGACGTCGATGACCGCCGTCGTTGTCGCGGCCGTCGTGCCCTCCGTCGGTCTTCTCTTCCTACATTGACATTCCCGCCATGGAAGTGGCGGATACATATTGAAGATGTGGTGGTTGCGAGACCACGAGAGCGGTGACCGGCATGGTGCGATTGCGTCCGTGAGAGTCGAGCCAGTTGACGACCAACTCGATGTGACTACCCACCGTCCACGGCTGATTGAGGTTGATCAGCATCGCGCCCAACCCGCGATATCCCAGGTGGGCAACTTCATGGGCACCAATTTCCACATTCGGCATGGGCGTCATTGAGCTACCCGTCCCACACATATTCACGTCGTAGTGGAGCATGGCGCGCCGTGATACAGGAGTGCTCACCGAATTCAAAATGATGGCCTCGTTGGTTCCGTTGGCGATAGTCAGGCGCACCGCGGAGTTTTCGTGGTGATGAGCGGTGGTGACCGTGACGGCGGAGACCACGATTCCGGGAGCGAGTTTGCTCGAGTGCTGAGTGAGATTGGCAGGAAGCGAACTCGACGGCCGTATCACCCATATCAAGCCGACGGCGAGCAGCGCTTCAATCACCAGCGTGGCCGCCACTATTTTGATGCGCCGAGAGGTGACCAATGCGCTCACCCCACGATTCTACTACTACTCGTAGTTGTCTGACCGATTCAGACTGCCGCCTCATCAAGGCGCGCCAGCAATTCGGCGAATGTCTCGTCTTCGCTGCGGCCAGTGGTCTCGAGCCACAGTCCCACCCGCGGGGTGTGATGGCAGATCTCATCGTCAATCCAATCGAAGGAGTTGACGAAGGCACTGCCCATCGCTCGCCACGACTCCTTCATGACCTCTAAGTCACGTAACAACATGACAAAGGAAAAGGGGGTGTCGCCGAGCTCATCGCGAAGATGGTCAAAACGTGGCCCCGTGATGATGTCGTCGATGATGGCAGTGAAGCCCGCCTCGCGAAAAGAGCGGGCGAGCAGCACGGCGTGATGGAGGCGTAGGCGAATTTGACGAGCCGCTTCGTCACTAATGCCGTTGACGTCGCCGTGTACCGCGCCGGAGACAATGAGGTCCTGCAGTCGATCGGCCTCGACGTGGGCCGCGGCATCAAAGTGCTGAGCGAGGCGGCGGCTTAAGGTGCTTTTCCCCGCGCCGGGTAGCCCCGCAATAACGATGATGCGAGCGTCGTTTGCCACCCTCAAACTCTACCGAGGTGCCTCGCGGGGCTATTTTCCGTTGCGCTCGCGGTGCTTACATCCGGGCCAACAGCAGGGACGGCGCATTCCCTCTTCTAACTCTTCTCGGGTGCGACGGATACGTCGTTCACGAGTGGCAGCCTGCTTGGCGTCTTCCACCCAGCAAATGAATTCATTGCGAGCGAGTGGGGTGATGTCCAACCAGGCGGCGTGAGCGACGTCACTTGTTAGCAATCCCTCGTGGAGATCGGGCGGAAGGGGATGGACGGGGCCGCCCGGAAGTTCACTTGCCACGGAAGAAGCGTACCCAGCGGCATCGGCTGGCCCCGTCTCTGTTGACGTGGCGCGCAGATCCCCGATTGAGCCACCGATTACGAGGCCAGAATTTCGAGCGTTTTAACAATCGGTGGCACCGGAAGTTCGGCGCCGTTCATGCGCATTCCCTCTAGGTGAAAGGGGATGGCTTCGCGCATGTTTTCAAGAACTTCATCGACGGTTTTTCCCGTCATCACGACACCATCAAGTTCGATCACGTACGCACTGAGGTTGCTTCCTGCGTCTTCAATGACAACTGTGCATTGAGCCACTTCTGCCTCCCCGTCATGCCGGCTCATTTCCAAATGCAACCGAGCGCCTACGGCGCCATCTCGTCCTTTAGTTGACCAGGACTAGTGACAGCGCCTGGCTTCGTCGCGTGCTGAAAATGATCTTGACGGTTGCGCTGGTGAAGTAGCAACCAACCATCGCACTTGATGAGGTTGCGCGACAAACGCCGTTCTTCCCCTGTCTAGCGATACCAATTACCTAAATTCCACGTGAATCCGGAAACGACCGCTGCCGCGGGGTACGCCATGCGGGCCATTAGATCGTTGTCTTGATGGCCAACTTGGCAGCTGGAGACGTGAGACCGTTGACCTCAACCGCAACGACCTCGATGGTGTACTTCGTTAAGTAGGTGAGCCCGGTCACCACCACAGTCGTCGTCGTCGAGTTCGTCGTCGTGAACGGGGTGCATGTTGAACCCGTCACGATGCACACGGTGTAGTGATCGATACCGATACCAACCTGCGCTGGCGCCTTCCACGTCAGCGAGGCTGACCTTACCGCTACTTTCGCCACCAGGCTTCGTACCGCCGTCGGGGCCGGCGCCGCCTTGGGCGTCGTCTTTGTCATGACGGACGCCGACGCACTTGAACCGCTCGAATTGCTGGCCACAACCCACGCAAAGTAGTTCGCGTTCGGAGAAAGTTTTGAAAAGACGCACTTCGTGCTCGTGGTGGTGCATGAGATCGCTCCTGTCGTCGTTCCGACAGCAGCCGAGCTGGTAACGAGGTACGCGGTGTAGCCCGTTATTGGGCCGGCCGACGACGTGGCGACACCCCAGGTCAGCGTCACCGTCGTTCCTGCACCCACCGCTATCAGTCCTGTCGGAATTGATGGCGCACTTGGCAGTCTGGTGGTAACCGCTGCGGACGCGAGACTTTCACCGGCAGCATTGACGGCAGTAGCAGTAATCGCGAGCGTTGCGCCGTTTGGAAGATTCTGAGCGTCGTATGTCGTTGATGTCGAATTCCCAATCAAAACTGGAGTAGCACCGTTGAGGCTGTAGTAATAGTTGTAACTCGTCACGGGAGAGCCGCCGTCGCTGCTAGGTGCAGATAGCGTGATATGGGCGCTTCGAGTTCCGGGCGTGACGGAGGTCACGGTTGGGGCGGCGCTGACGCCAGAACTCCACGACAACATCGGCCTCGTCAGATCGTTGGGGGTAACCGGATTGTAGGCACCCGCACCTAAGCATCCGCTACCCGAGGGGCCACACGCGACGCTAAATAGCCAACCGAAGGGTGCGCTGTTAGGAGTCGCCAGGATGGTTGCGTGAAGGCTTGTTCCGGGATTCGTCGGAGGTAGTGATTCACTAAAGGTCATCGGCACGTTGAAGACTCCCGAAAGTGCGGAGCCAACGTAGGTGCACTGCGAACCTCGACACGCGATTGAACTGATCTGTCCGAAGCTGTATCCGGTCGGCAGGACGGGGTCACTCAGCCCTCTTCCAAACGTGCTGCCAATCAACGCAGTGACCGCACCATAGGCATCGCTTCCGCCGACGGCGCAGGTCGATGACGATTCGCACGAGAGAGCGCTCAGCACGAGCGATGAGATGCCTTGCGCTGAGTAACCCCAGTATGTAACGGAAGTCCATGCCGAGCTGCTGTAAGCGTAGAGATAGTTTGCGACTGCTGCACGCAAACTGCCAACCAGGAGGAGCGCTTTGCACTCTCCGACGGCCGTGCAGTCAACGGCGTTGAATTGGTCGCCCACGGCGTGCCCATTCAACGTAAACGGCACGAGCACTGGTCCACCCCACGTGCCCGCGGAGTACTCGTCGCTGTACGCGCGGTTGGTGGTCGGGTTCCAGCCCACCGCGAGGCAATAGCTGCTGTTGAGTACGCAGGAAATCGATCGAAGCCCAATACCGGTTGCGATGGTCGAACCGCTCCACATGCCGTTGGTTTCGACGTACGCGTCAGTGCGCTCGGCGATACCAGTCAAAATGTCAAGAATGAGGACACAGTCGGTCGCGTCGAAACATGACAACGACAAATGTTTAATGCTGCTGGGAGCCTGATTGGCAACCACGGTCGTTTGAGCGACGACATTTCCGTCATTTACACTCTCCACCACCACATTCGAGGATCCCTGAAGGTTGGAGTATTCGCCTGCCGCCAGGCAAATCGAATCGCTCACGCAGGTAGTCGTGGTGAATGAAGCGCTTTGATGGCGACCAACCGTGGTCGGCGCAGTAAGAGGCGTAGCGGTCGATAGCGAACCGCCCGCCCACTGGGCGACAAACGCGTTCGATGAATTCCCATTCGCTGCGAGGGCTACAGCGCAGTCGGATGCTGACGCACACGAGATAGCGCTGCCGCTCGTACCCGAATACGGTGCCGGGCTCGTGGGCAGAGCAACGTCACTCGCCGCGCCCCAATTGCCGGAGCTTCCCACGACTACATCCGCCGTGCTCGTCGGGTACGCGTTCGTACTGCCGACGGCGACACAGGTTGACACCGCGGCACACGAGATTCCGCTCACGCTTGCGAGTGGAAGCGAGGTGACTGCGCCCCATATGCCCCCACTCTCGCTTACTGCAACGGCGCCTGACCCTCCCGTGACCAGTACGCCGTTACCCACGATGGTGCACGATCCCGAACTGACACACGAGACACCGGTCAGGTTCGTGGCCTTCGTCGCGTCAATCGTTGAACCGAGCGACACACTCGTCGCGTTGGTCAGTGATGCCGCTGTGCCGTTTGCCATCAGCGCAGTTTGTCCCTGGTTTGATGTGTAGAAGCCACCGGCGACGCAATCTGACTCTGAAGCGCAAGCGACCGTAGTGAGCTGGCCGTTAGCGTTTCCGGATCGGCGGTCACTTGGAAGGGCGATCGTTACCGCCGTACCCCACGTGCCCGCGTTGAAAGGAATACTGAAAGGCAGTGACTGTGGCGCCGTGCCTGTTTGGTAGTTGCCTACCGCAAGACAGGTTCCCACCGTGATGCAGTTCACGGCAGCCAACTGTCCGCTGACACCATCGGCCGGGACAGCAACGTACGACGCAGCACTCCACACACCCGCCGTTTCGGTGACCGCAAACGGCTCTTGATTTCCCGAAGGCAAGAAACCTGACAGCACTCCGACGGCGACACAACTGCCCGCCGATGAGCAGCTCACTCCAGAAAGTGAGCCTTGCGCGTTTGGTGCTGCGCTTGAAGGGAGGGTTGACTGGAAGGAAGGCTGCCAAACACCAGCGACTTCAACGTCGATGAAGGGCATCCATACGGTGCTGGTATTACCAAACTGAAAGCCACCCACGGCAACGCAGTTGCCTGGCGCAGTGCAGGAAACGCCATTGACTTGGAAATTTTCCGGCACGTTCTGCTGAGCATCACTCGGCAACGGTGCGGTGACGAGATTGCTGGTGTGAATCGGGACGCTTGCACCGGCCAATGGCGAATTTGCCCACGTCACTCCCGTCACGCTCCCAAGACACACAAGGGCTGAAATAACCGCTGATCGAATACGAGCCATGATTCCCCTTTTGCCGCAGTCTGGCGATATATCGCAGACTGTAACAGTTGTGAAGTTGGTGGTTATCGAATACCGCTTCCCACGAGTAATTGGCATCAATATTCGCTCGAAAAAACGTGAATTTGAATTTAGTGAAGTGCTGTCTGAGATATTGAAACTATCGCCTAATCGTGCCGGCCACAGGTGGGAATATCACCCGCACCTTGTGAGTTCGTCGGTTATTCACCGACCGGCAAAGGCCGCAACTAATTCGCTATCTGGACAATGGCGGCTCGAGTGTGAGGTGCCGGAATTGGCTCCCCCAATTCTCGCAGCATGTCCACGTGAAGCGTCAATGCCTCTTCCATTGGGTCACGAGTTTCTTCGACGGTGTCACCTGCAGCCACGCAGCCCGGCACGTCCGGCGCGTAGGCGGCAACGTTCGCTCCGGCTTCTTCAATGATGATGGTGTATTCGGTCATCGTTGCCTCCCGCTTATACCTGCCTGCTTCCAAATGCTACGGAGCGTCTAAGGCGTCATCTCGTCGCTCGGGCGGCTGGGAATGGTTACCGTTCCGATCTTCGTCGGGTGCTGAAAATGTCGATGGCTACCGCGTTGGCGAACAAGCGACCAGCCATCGGACTGGACGGAATTGATGATGTCTCGCGCCTTCACGACTACACAACCGTCGGAGGCGGATCAACTTTCTAGTGAGTAGCGATACACATTGGCTTGTCGGTGACACTTGCAATGAGAGGACGCGTGAACGTCTCTAGAAGTGGAGGCCGACAACGAGAGAGAGTGCGTCGTCAACGGCCCACATCTCTTCCACACTGAGGCGCCCCACCGCTTCGCTCGTGCGCCTGACGTCGACAGCGGCCATCTGTTCAATGAGGACACGCGTCAGCTGAGATCCGATGGTTACCTGCGGACGAAACGTTGCCGCAAGGGCGCTTTGTGAGGTTGGCGCCACCAGGACGGTTGGCAAAGGCGCGAGGACATCGCTCTGAAGAACAACACCGAATCGGGGCCCTTGTTGTTCGTGGCCCGAGCGAGGTGGGGGTAAGAACCGAACGATGTCACCTCTCGACACGGAGGCTCTCCATGAAGGCGGCAATCTGTTGCATCTCGTGACGGTCCTGCTGATCAGCAGCGATAAGTTCGGCTTCGCGGCGAACCAGCTCATGGCGCCGCAATCGTTCCGCGGCGGCCCGCAGTGCTTCACGGATGGCTTCAGATCGCGTCAGGCCAGAGGCTTCAAGCGCCCGTAGATGGCGCTGCGACTCAGCGTCGAGTCGGAACGAAATCGATTGCGAGGCACGGCCTGACACAGACTGATTGTATTACAAAACGTAATACATGTTTCAGCTGAGTTTGAGCCGATACACGTTGGACTTATGACTGATGTTAAAGGCGGCTTTACGAACGGTGATTGATAATGAGTCTCAGAGATCCCTCATAGTGAGACATCGATCGTAGATATCCAAAGCGCTGATCCCACAGTCCACCATCAATATCAGCCCGTAATTGCTCGACCGCAGATTCCTCTTCAGATTGTGAAATGAATCCCCACGCCGACTGTGACTTTCGAACGTCGACGTTAAGAAAGCCCTCGGGCCGACCAAAATAGGCTTCCGCGAAACCATCGCAGCACTCCCTCGGGATGGGCAAGTCGGTGACCGTCGATCTACCACCAAGCAGGCCAAGGACCGTGTCCAAGCGTGGCATGCGCCCCGCTTCGTGCGACATGAGCTCTGGCGAATAGTCCGTCAGCCAAAACTTTCGAAGGGCATCGGGGTCAAAGGTCATGATCACAACCGGCCCCCGAGTGACGCGACGCATTTCACTCAGGCCCGTCGCCAAATTTCGCCATTGGTGGATGGTGACACTGGCGAGGGCGCTGTCAAACGTCTGGTCGGGAAAAGGCAAATCCTCGGCGACAGCATCGATGGCGGGAACTAGGTATTCCGGACGCTGCAGTCGCATGCTTTCCGACGGCTCAATGGCGGTCACGAGCATGTCGGTGGGCTCATACGACCCCGCACCTGCACCGACATTAAGAAGCGTGACTGCCTCGCCCAACGCGGTGCGGATTGCCGCGGCAAACTCGGGCTCGGGCCGACGAATCGATGAATAGTGGTGTCCCGTCGACTCGTAGTCGGCATCGCCTGCCGGCTCAGACCGCATCGCTAACTCGCAATCTGGACGATCGCGGCTCGAGTGTGAGGTGCCGGAATTGACTCCCCCTTTTCCCGGAGCATGTCCACGTGAAGCGTCAACGCCTCTTCCATTAAGCGACGAGTTTCTTCGACGGTGTCACGGGCAGCCACGCAGCCCGGCACGTCCGGCGCATAGGCGGCGAAGTTCGCTCCGGCGTCTTCAATGATGGTGGTGTACTCGGTCATATCAACTCTTGGCAGAGCTCACACGGCAATTTTCGTCGTACCGACAACGTCGAGAGGCTCCGGAATGGGTTCACCCGATTCAACCATGAGTTCGATATGCGATTCGATGGCCTCGCGCATGTTTGACATGACTTCTTCTACCGTCTTGCCGGTGGTGGTACACCCATCAAAGTCGAGCACGTAGGCGCTCAGGTTGGGACCCGCATCTTCAATGACGATGGTGTACTCCCTCATCGTTGCCTCCAGCTCATACCTGCTTGCTTCCAAATGCTACTGAGTGTCTTCGGCGCCATCTCGTCGCTCGGGTGGCCGGGAATGGTTACCGTTCCCGGCTTCGTCGGATGCTGAAAATGTCGATGACTACCGCGTTGGCGAACAAGAGACCAGCCATCGGACTGAACGGACTTGATGACGTCTCGCACCTTCACGACCACGCAACGGTCGGAGGCGAATCAACTTTCTAGTGAATAGCGATACACATTCGTCTCGCGCACCTCAAAGCCCGCTCGCTCGTAGAGGCGATGGGCGGCGACACGAGAGGCACGACTAGTGAGATCGATATTGCGCGCACCGAGTTCGCGCGCACGCTCCATGGCGGCGGCCACGAGGGCATCACCCATGCCGAGGCCGCGAGCTGACTCGTCCACCACCACGTCTTCGATCCACGCTCTGGTCCCCGTGGGAATCTCGAAGCACACCAGGGTCAAAGTGCCGACGATGCGTCCCTCGTGACGAGCGACGAACAAGAAGTTGCCTGCCGACGCCACGACTCGTGACACCGAGTCGATGGTGAGAGGCTCGGCTGACGAGGAGAGCTGCGGGATGAGGCCATTGAGGGCATCAACGAGTTCGTCACTCACCGACGTCACGATCTCAATCATTCGTCATCCTTCCCGGAGCGCCAGATGGGCGAGCGCAGGTCGTCGTAGAAGACGCCACGACGCTCCCCCGCACCGGCGGCAAAAACGTGGTCCACCCAGCGGTCCGCGCCAATGAGTGGGCTGGGCAAATTGTCACGAGTGAACCAGCCCACGTTGGTGACTTCGAGGGGATGCGGACTTAATTCGCCACCCACCGCGCGGCACAGGAACAAGATGGAATAGAGAGGAATGCGACTGCCGAGGCGAAGGGTGTCCAAAATGCCGAGGACTCGCTCGACCTCGACCGTGATGCCGGTCTCTTCTTCGACTTCTTTGGCCACCACTTCGACGGCGGAATAGCCCACGTCGCAGTATCCGGTGGGATAGAGCCAGTGGCCCGAGTCAGAACGCTGGATGAGGAGCAGTTCACCCTGGTTGTTGAACACCGCTGCGCCGACGGCCACCTTGGGAGTGACGTATCCGACGAGACCGCGGTCGACTCGGTCCAGCCACTCTTGCGCGTGCGTGATGCCCTCGGGGTGACCCACTTCTCCGCTGTCCGCCGCCGCACGAATATCACCGGCGACCTTGAGCACCTCTTCGAAGCGCTCACGTTCGTACACGCTCTCGGTGAACGCCAAACCCGTGCGCGCAATTGCCGAGAGTGTTTCCGCCCAGCGAGAGAGGGCCAGCGGCGAGACGGGCTCAGTCACGAATCTTCCTAGGCCACCGAGGCGTCAAGAACGTCGTCGAGCGATCCCACCATGCCGGTGTAGAAGGCGCCGAACTCGCCGTACAGCGTCGAGGCTTCGTCAAAACGCATCGTGTACACGCAGTCCTTGAGGTCATCGACGTGCACGCCGAACAAGGTCACGCCCCACTCCCAGTCATCAAGACCGGTAGAGCCAGTGACGAGCTGCAAGATGCGGCCCTTGAATTCACGACCCGAGGCCCCGTGCTGACGCATGAGCGACTCACGCTCTTCGTAGGGCAGCGAGAACCAGTTGTGCTCCTCACCGCGGCGCTTGCTCATGGGGTAAAAGCAGAATGAGTTCATTCCCACCGGCGGCAGCTCGGGGTAGAGACGAGCGTTCAGCATCGCCTCGGGCATGCCGGCGGCGTACTCGCTGACCTCGGTGACCGAGACGTAGCTTTCGCTCACGATGAGGCCCGCGCCCTGAAGTCCGGTCTGCAGTGTGCGCAGATCCCAGAGGTTCTTGCTCAAGGCCAGGAAACAGAGATCCGCCTTGGCACCCATAATGGACACGGTGACAACTTGAACGCCCGATTCGCGCGCCCGGTCCACGGCCGCGTGCACCGCGTCGCGGTCAACGGCCAGACCCGTGTGGCAAAACAGGTGAATGACGTTGAGGCCAGCAGAGGGGCCGAGAGGTGAAGGCTGAGTCATATCTCCAGCCTAGGCACCGAGGGGACTGAGTAGCGCCGGTTCACGCCGCGAAAATCCCTGATTAATGACAGAAGCGGGGCCTCGCGGCCCCGCTTCTGGTCAGATGAATCAGACGGTTTAGAAGTCGTCCATTCCGCCACCGGGCATGGCCGGTGCAGCGGGCTCGGGCTTGTCCACGATCACGCACTCCGTGGTCAGGAACAGGGCCGCGATGGAGGCGGCGTTGACGAGCGCGGAACGAGTCACCTTGGTGGCGTCGATGACACCGGCGGCAACCAGGTCCTCGTACTCACCCGTGGCGGCGTTGAGTCCGAACGTGCCCTCGAGGTTGCGCACCTTCTCGACGATGACGCCACCTTCGAGACCGGCGTTGATCGCGATCTGCTTGAGCGGCTCTTCGACGGCACGCGACACCAAACGAGCACCGGTGGCTTCGTCACCCTCGAGCGAGTCCACGACCTTCAAGATGGCCGCCTGGCTGCGCAGCAAGGCCACACCACCACCAGGAACGACACCCTCTTCGATAGCGGCCTTAGTCGTCGACACGGCGTCTTCGATGCGGTGCTTCTTTTCCTTGAGCTCGACTTCCGTCGCGGCGCCGACCTTGATGACGGCCACGCCACCGGACAGCTTGGCGAGGCGCTCCTGGAGCTTCTCGCGGTCGTAGTCAGAGTCGGTGTTGTCAATCTCGGCCTTGATCTGAGCGACACGGCCGGCGATGTCGGCGTCCGAGCCGGCACCTTCGACGATGGTCGTCTCGTCCTTGGTCACGACAATCTTGCGAGCACGACCCAGCAGCTCGAGACCGGCGGTGTCGAGCTTGAGACCGACTTCTTCGCTGATCACGGTGCCACCGGTCAAGATGGCAATGTCCTGCAACATGGCCTTACGACGGTCACCGAAGCCCGGGGCCTTCACGGCGACGGACTTGAAGGTGCCACGAATCTTGTTCACCACGAGGGTCGCGAGCGCTTCGCCCTCGACGTCCTCGGCGATGATCATCAGCGGCTTACCCGACTGCATGACCTTCTCGAGCACCGGGAGCACGTCGCGGATCGAGGTGATCTTTCCACCCATGAGCAAGATGTAGGCGTCTTCGAGGACGGCTTCCATGCGCTCGGTGTCGGTGGAGAAGTAGGGGGAGATGTAACCCTTGTCAAAGCGCATACCTTCGACGAGGTCCATGTCCATGCCGAAGGTCTGGCTCTCTTCAACGGTGATGACGCCGTCCTTGCCGACCTTCTCGATGGCCTCGGCAATCAGCGAACCGATCTCGGTGTCAGCGGCGGAAATCGACGCAACCTGAGCGATCTGCTCCTTGGTCGAGGCTTCCTTCGCGAGCGCGTGCAGCGAGGCCACGGCGGCCTCGACGGCGGCCTCAATACCCTTCTTCAGGCTCATCGGGTTCGCACCGGCGGCCACGTTCTTCAGACCTTCGCGCACTAGGGCCCAGGCGAGCACGGTGGCGGTGGTGGTGCCGTCGCCGGCCACGTCGTCAGTCTTCTTGGCGACTTCCTTCACCAGGTCGGCACCAATCTTCTCGAAGGGGTCCTCGAGGTCGATGTCCTTCGCGATGGAGACACCGTCGTTGGTGATGGTGGGGGCGCCCCACTTCTTGTCGAGGACGACGTTGCGTCCCTTAGGTCCGAGGGTCACGCGAACGGCGTCGGCAAGCTTGTTCATGCCACGCTCGAGAGCGCGACGAGCTTCCTCGTCAAACATGATGATTTTGGCCATCTTGGTCTCCTTGTAGTACTAGCGATAGGGCTGTTCTCACAGCGAGGTCAGTTTAGCAGTCACCTCTCGCGAGTGCTAGCAGTGGCCCGACAGGAGTGCCAGAGACGAGAAATGGGGTGCTCCTCGGTGTCCTAGCCTGAGCAGGCCTCTATGACCGATATCCCGCGCACCTACTTCCCCAGCGACCTCGTGTTGTCCTCCGTGGCTCGCCAGCGCGGCGACACCACCATTTCCGTCGTGGTGCCCGCCCAGAACGAAGCGACCACCATTGGCGCGGTGCTCGACGCGGTGCTCGCCACCAACCAGCTCTTTCCGCGCTTCGTGACCGAGACCATCGTGGTGGACGATCACTCCAGTGACGACACCGCCACCGTGGCTCGCCGTCACGGCGCCACCGTCGTCGTCAATCCCGGTCAGCCGGGCAAGGGCGCGGCGATGAGCCTCGGGCTCGCGGCCGCCAGTGGTGACATCGTGGTCTTTCTCGATGGTGACGTCACCAACACCACCGCGGAATTCGTCCCTCGCCTCGTGGCGCCGCTCCTCGAGCAGCCGCAGGTCGTCTTGGTCAAGGCTTTTTACGAACGTCCGCTGCACAACATGCCTACCGGCGGTGGGCGCGTGACCGAATTGGCGGCCCGTCCCATCTTGTCCTTGCTCTACCCCGGCCTCGGCGAGATCCGTCAGCCCCTGGCGGGCGAGACCGCGGGACGGCGCAGCACGCTGAACAAGCTGGGTTTTGACGACAGCTACGGCGTAGAGATGGCCCTGCTCATTGATGTGGCCCGCACCTACGGCGTGAGTGCCGTGGCGCAGGTGGACCTCGGGGTGCGTCGACACCGCAATCGTCCGCTCGAAGAATTGCGACCCATGTCGGTCGATGTGCTGCGTGCCGCTCTCACGCGCTTTGGCGTGGAGCTGCCCTCAACGATTTAGCCCGCGAGGTCGGCGCCGACAATCACAATGACGTTGTCGGTCATCGCACCGGCCACGGGCGCCAGATTGCCGAGTGGCGTCACTGACGAGGCGGGCGCACCAATCTGACGCGCAATTTCACTGGCCGCCCACTGATATCCCGGCTGGTAGTACACGAAGGTCGAGGCGGTATGAGCCGCGTTACCGGGCTGCAGGGTGTTCCAACCCTGAGTGGTGAGCTGCTGCGAGTAGTTCGCCGCGAGGTGCGGAGTGGAGGTGCCGTTTGATACCTGCACGCGCACCTGTGAGGGCGGAACGGTACTCGTGGGAATCGACGAACTCGACACCACGCTGCTGGTGGTTGATCCATCGCCGGCGGCCACCGGCGAACCCGTGTGCTGCGAGCGTAAGAGCACCACGGCGCCCACCACGAAGACCAACAAGATGAGACCCACCTTGAGCGGTGAGGGCTGATAGGTCGCCGAGTGGCGTCCCGAGTCAGAAGAACGAGCCATCTCCGTAGCCTAGGTCCGCACGAGACCGTGGGCGAAGTCGCTCGATACTGGCGATATTCACCGGTTCTAGACTGTGGCCACTTGCCGGTGTGGCGCAGTGGTAGCGCAACTGATTTGTAATCAGTAGGTCGTGGGTTCAACCCCCACCGCCGGCTCTGATCAACGACGCGGTGGGTGCTCTAGGAAGCGTGGCCGGCGGCAGCGAAGCCCGCGAACCAGTCGACCGGATTGTCCCGGTGCTGGCTAGCAAGGCCGACGTTGGTGGACGCGAAGCGTGACGCCCCGCACACAAGGCTCTCGGAAGTACGTGCCGAGGCTCGGTGGGTTGATCCATAGGCGTAGCCGTCGGCGTACGACCGCGACTGCGTATTGACGTGAGACGACGCAACTTGAGGGGTGATCTGCACCTGACCCTTGCCGAGACCGGCAATGACGGCCAACAGTACGAACCCCGCCACGGCCAACACCGCTATGAGGAGGATTCGTCGCACGCTCCGAGGCTAACGACCATGGGTGGCGAACGTTCCAGACTCACCTCGTCGAGGAGTTGGTGGTGTCATAAAAACGTCACGAAAATTCTGGTTGTCTCCCGATACCCTCCGAGCGACGGATAAGCCCCGCGTCCACGAAGGAGCTCAGTGTTGACGCCAGGTGCCCATCGCCACCGCACTCTGACGCTTCTCTCGATAGTGGCGTCACTGACATTTCTGGTCATTGCGATGGCTCTCCCCACGTCGTCGCGCAGCACTCTTGATCACAGTGCACCGCGCGAGAAAGTTCTTCCGGATATTGCGCCAGGCTCCCCCACGGAGGTGCGGCGCCTCGTCGCGCAGTCACTGCAACTCGCTGCCCTCCCCACGGTCGTCACTGCGCAAATCCCCCACGCCATCGGCGACAATGCCGGCACGGTGCTGCGCATGCCCGATAGCTGCGTGACGGCTACCAGTTGCGTCTACGGCGATCGCCGCGGCGTCGGGGCCATGGTCCTGTTTGGTGATTCCCACGCCCGCATGTGGATTGGCGCCATCAACCCTCTCGCCCGCGAGGAGCATCTTCGACTGATTGTCCTGGGCCACAATGGCTGCCCCTTAGTGGCTCTCACCACCGCGAGCAGCTATTCACCCACCTGCGTGACCTTTCGCCAGCAAGCCCTGGAGGTGATCGCGCAGGTCCACGCACGCGCCGTGATTCTGACCAATCGGACCACCTACGGCGGCTTCACCTCTGCGCAGTGGCAATCGGCTCTCGGTCGCACCTTTCAGGAAGTTCGCGCGTCGGGCTCACCGCTTCTCATGATTGGTGACATCCAAGAATTCGCCCTGCCACTGCCCGACTGCCTCGCGCGATTTAGCAAGAAGGTGGCTATCTGTTTCGCTCACGAATCAGCGGGAATCGATGCCGCCGAACGAGAAGTGGCGCGAGAGAACCACGTTCCCTATATCGACCCACGTCAGTGGCTGTGTGCGCGGCACACCTGCTCGCCCGTGATCGGTTCGTTCATTGCCTACTGGAACGGCCAACACGTCTCGTATCGCTATTCGCAATACCTCGCGGTGGTGATGGCGCAGGCCATTCGGGCGCGAGTTCACCTTCACTAACCCCGCGGCGTCGGGAGATTTCCCCGATTAGTCGACGGCGGCCTGCCACAATGTGCCATGCCCAACCTCTCTCGCACTCGATCAGTTCTCAAGGAATTTCGCAGCTTCGCCCTTCGCGCCAACGCCATTGACTTGGCCATTGGTGTGACGATTGGTGCGGCGTTTAACGGACTGGTTCAATCACTCGTCAGCGGACTCTTTACGCCACTCATTGCGGCGGTGTTTGGTCAAAAGCAGTTCGTGAATCTGGTCTTTCGCATTCACAACAGCCAGTTCACCTACGGCGAAGTCATCAACTCGCTGATCAGTTTGATTGCCATTGCCGCCACCATCTTCTTCTTGGTGGTCAAGCCGCTCAACTCACTACGTCGGGCGCTGGGCATGGAAGCGGCCGAGCCGCCGCACAAGGCACCCTGCCCGGCCTGCCTCACCGAGATTCCGGTGGCCGCGCGACGCTGCGCGCAGTGCACCGAAGTGCTCGGCGAGAACTGGTCGACCGCTAGTTAATTAGCGAGCGCCGCGCTGACGCGCGACCTCGTAGGCGGCCACGGAGGCCGCCACCGAGGCGTTCAAACTCGAGATGCGTCCGAGCTGCGGCAAGCGCGCCACGTACTGACACCGCTTACGCGTGAGCTGCGCGAGGCCGCTTTCCTCCGAGCCAATGACGAGGGCCACCGGCTGGTTCGAAAAGTCGATGTCGTAGAAGTGAGTGTCGCCTTCACCGGCGAGACCCACCGTCAACACGCCACGCTTGTTGAGCTGGTCAATGGCGGTAGGAATGCCACCGACCTGCGCGAAGGGCAAGTATTCAATAGCGCCGGCGGCGGTCTTGGTCACCGACGGCGAAATGCGCGCGGTGCGGTGTCTCGGCAAGACGACGCCGGTCACGCCGGCACCTTCGGCCGAACGCAAAATGGCGCCCAAGTTGCGCGGGTCCGTGACGCCGTCACCGACGAGCAAGAAGGGGTTCGGCACGTCGAGCAAGTCTTCGAGCGACACCGGCTTGATCTTGGCGGCCTCGGCAAAGATGCCCTGGTGGGTCTCGGTGCGCGCTTCGCGGTCAAGGCGCGCCATCGACACGTACTGCAC
>Ga0208497_1000433_pt1 | contig 19867 bp, 20 predicted proteins | sample CryBogCBE25Aug07_FD_184555 | JGI IMG/M metagenome (GOLD analysis project Ga0208497, IMG submission 184555) | Freshwater microbial communities from Crystal Bog, Wisconsin, USA - CBE25Aug07 (SPAdes) | ecosystem: Environmental > Aquatic > Freshwater > Lake | place: Crystal Bog, Wisconsin, USA...
GCCCATACTAGGCTACCATCAGTGCCAAGTAGTTTAACCACAGTGGTAGTGGTAGTGGCTAGGTCAACGAGATTGATGTAGATGTTATTGCCGGAGTCCACTGCCAGACCAAAGGTAGTAGGGGCTATAGGACCAGTTATTTTTTGACTCCAAAGTACAGAACCTTCTGGGCTATACTTGACCACCATCGAAGTTTGGGTATTAATGGTGATAGTATTTGTTTGATTAGTGCCAGTGTTGGCATCTGTTAGAGTGGCAATAACATTGCCTGCTTGGTCATGCTGTACATCCTGTACTATGAAAGGACTGTTAGAATTATTAAACTGGCTGGCTAGGAAGTTGCTCCATGCTGTTCTAGCAACGCCCGCTGTAACTGTAGCGGTTGAACCTGCTGAGATAGTACCTGGAATAGACAGTACACCAGTATTGTCAAATGTCCAAAGGTAAGTAGAAGTTGTCGCGGTGTTATAACTTTGTACTCTAACAGAGCCAATGGTACGATCATGGTCCTGGAGACCTTGTACTCCACCTGTGGCATCTGTATTACCCACGAATATGGCCGCGGCTTCTGACGCCGAACCATTATAACCACCGTTAATTAAAGAAGTGTAGTCAACGATCTGCACACCGGCACCACCTAACAGCATTGGCGATCCTAGGCTGACGAAGAAAGTTGTTGTGTACTGACTTACTTCATACTGGCCTGAACCTAGATATGCGCCTTGATAATCGCCTAGGGTATCTCGATCAAATATGATAGAAGTTCCGGGACTGATACCAACACTACCATTAGCCACGGTAAGGTGTGTGGTATCTGAAGTCAATTGATACGGTGTTGGATTAAGGGATTGCCAAATCGCAGGCTGAGGAAGTGTGCCAACATTGATCAAGGTAAAGGCTGTGCCAGTTGAGAAACTTGTAGGATCTCCCACAACAGGTGTCCAATCAAAACTCCAAGTTGTGCCGCCGCTGTTGTTCAATGACACATTGGTCACTGGTACTGTGCCTGTAATAGTGCCCGCACCGCTGATGGTCCAGCCTGTGGTAATGCCTGCGTTTAATATCGTGTCAATACCAGGATATGTGCCTTTAAGTATGGTCACAGCCATGAACGCACCGCCAGTCTGTCCAATATCAAACAACTCGCTGGATACTATGCTGAATGTCGATGTAGTCTGTACTTGCTGTACATAGGATGCTGTGGCCAGATACAGGGTATTGGTCAGAGTGCTGTAGGCTAATGTACCTTTGGCATCACCTGCGGCACCAGTTAGGCCTGCGATTGCACGGAACTGTACTTGAGCCGAGGTAGTCTGTATCGATGAATCTGGGAATGTTAGTACACCATCTTTGCCAAAACTCCAAAGATTTGTCGCATCTGTACCAATCTGTACACCTACGTTTGTTAACGTTGAATCATAGGGTAACTTAACATAGTTGTAATCATCACCAAAGAATAGATCTACAGTGGTAGTGTCATTACGCATGATGTGGAAATGACTTGATTGAGTAGGAACACATTGTTCAGGAGTATTACCAAACAACACTGTACCACGGGCGGTGACTAATGTTATACCATTACCACCATAAGTGTCGCCGGTTATATAGTTCTCGTTAAAATAACTACCAATATCCCAAGATCCATCGTCTCTAAAGAATAAATGATTTCTTGGTACTTGTACATCAAATGTAGTCGTAGTCAATGTAACATTGATTGGGCAACCATTACCTTGTGATGTTAAATCCCAATTTGTGCCAGTAGAACCGCCTCCACCTGATCCACCTGTAGCGTCTGCCCAAGCAACACCACCGTTGGTATTCTTTGTTAATACTTGTCCTACTGTACCTGTGCTACCGTCTACACCTTTGAAGTAGCCTTGTAGTTCTAGACTAGGAATCTTTAGATAGCCATTGTTATCAAAATGCCATTCATATTCTTCTGTGTTGTATAGTGTGTTAATATAAACGCCATCTGCATTAACATAAACATACGAATTCAAATCGTGTGTGGCAATACCTGTATAACTGTCAGTGTCGGCTTTAATGATGCCAGCTGTTGGTACAACAAGATTACCATCTGTTTTGAATATCCAGTTGTTACTACCGTTACTTCTTAATGTATAACCATCTCCACTTGTGTAAAAGCCAGCACCGCTGGCGTCACGCAGATCTAAACTTGTAATAGTAGTATTATTAGATTGGAACTTACCATCATTACCTATGCTGACAGTATAAGTTCCGTTAATTAAAGTACTGGTAGTAGCACTACCAACACCGGTAACTTCACTGCCGTTGACCAACAATGTACCACTGGTATTGATAGTCAGTGTAGAATCATTAATATTAATTACACTACCATCTATGGAGATATCGCCTAAGTATGTACTAGGTGCAGGGATTACTGGAGGATTAGCATCTACCCACTGTCCAGCATATTGTACATAGGTATTGCCATCTTGACTGTTGTACCAAATATTACCGTCAGCAAGATTAGTAGGTGCAGTATCACTTGTGGTTACCGTAATCTCTGGACCGCTTGGTCCTTGTACTCCACTAGGACCTTGAGGACCACTTGGGCCAACTGATCCTAGACTTGCATTAGCAGGAAACCATTCATTGTTGTAGGCAATATATAAATTACCAGAATTCTCATCCCACCATAATGTTCCTGTTATACCAGGAGTTGGTGCCGAAGCCGCTACATCAACAGTAGTAGTATTACCAGTAGCAGTAGTAATCACTGCTGTAATAGGCTCACCATTTACCAATACTGTACCAGATGTATTAATGGTAAATGTTGATCCATTGATGGAGATAACACTACCATCGATTGTAATATCATCAAGGTATGTGCTGGATGCAGGCAATATTGTGGGATTAGTGTCTACCCATTGACCAGCATATTGAATATACAATCTACCATCTGTATTATTAAACCATAAATTACCATCATCTAAATTATTAGGTGCAGTATCATTAGAAATTACTGTGAGCTGTGGGCCACTCGGGCCTTGATCACCAGTAGCCCCACTTAGTCCTGCATCGCCTTGCGGGCCGCTTACTCCACTTGGGCCACGATCACCTGTAGCACCACTTGGTCCACTAGGTCCGTGTAGTCCTCCGAGAACTGATTGTCCTGTACTGTCAACAATGTCACCACCTGCTGGCAAAGTAATAGTGCCGCCATCTATGGTAACATCACCTAAGTATGTACTAGGTGCAGGTACTATTGGGGGGCTAGCATCAACCCACTGTCCAGCATATTTTATGTAGAGTCTTCCTTCTACATCATCAAACCAAAATTGCCCATTAGCACGATCTGCAGGTGCAGTATCAGTAGTAGGTACATAAACTAAACTATTGCCATTACTATCAACAATATCGCTACCGGGCAATCCAAAAGATAATACACTTGAAGAGCTTAGAGTTACTGTTGCAGGACTGTTTATCAACTGCGATGTTGATGTGATAGCACTTTCTGGTCCGCTTGGACCTACTTCACCTTGTATACCTTGCTCACCTTGTGGACCTTGGGGACCAGTTGGACCACGTTCACCTTGGGGACCAGTTTCGCCTGGATTACCTTGTATACCTTGTTCACCTGGATTACCTTGAGGTCCGCTCGGTCCGTCATTACCTCCAGGGCCTTGTGGTCCTGATACACCTTGTGGTCCTGAAATACCCTGGGGACCAGTTGGGCCACGTTCACCTTGCGGTCCTTGTTGACCAGTTATACCTTGGTCGCCTTGTGGACCTACAATCTGTCCGATGTTGTTCCAAAGCCCTGTACTTACATTCCAAAACCATAAATCGCCTGTAGAATTATCAATCCAACCATCTCCAGGATTACCAGGAAAAGGAACTCCAGAGGCTCCGCTAGGACCGATAGGACCTGTTACACTACCTTGTAATGTTACACTAATACCTTGAGCACCAGTATAACCACGAGGGCCTGCAGGACCACTTACACCAGGATCTCCCTGGATACCTGGCTCACCTTGAATGCCTTGTTGGCCTTGTATTCCGCTAGGACCTGAGATACCTTGTGAGCCACTTGGACCCGGATTGCCTTGAATACCTTGTGGACCAATATTACCTTGAGGACCACTTGCTCCAGTTGGTCCAGGATCACCTTGAATACCTGGCTCACCTTGAATGCCCTGTGCACCCGATACACCTTGAGGACCTGAAGGACCGTATGCACCCTGTGGTCCACTTGGTCCAGATACTCCGTCAGCACCCGATGGTCCAGATACTCCACTTGGTCCAGACGATCCATTAGCACCGTGGGGACCTGATGGACCAGACACTCCTGGAGATCCACTAGGACCGCTGGGTCCACTTACTCCCGGAGACCCACTTGATCCGCTAGGTCCGCTAGGCCCACTTGCTCCGTTACCAGTAACAGTAGCAAAAGTTCCTATCCACTTTTTTCCATCGAAGACATATAATACACCATTTGGTGCAAGGTATGTGTCGCCTGTGACTGGGGCCGGATTATTTGGAAAATTTATTATCATACTTTTAATATTCTGTTACTATCATTAAACAATTATCAGTTGTACCTACTTTGGCACCTGTTCCTAGACTAATACTATACGTATGACTTCCTGTTTCTCCATTGGCTATATAATGCAATGGAGATGTAGAATAATGAGCACCACTACTAAAATAGAAAGTTAATGTATCAACTGTTACACCATCTCTCTTTAAATAAAAAGTTCCATTGCCACCTAATCCACTTTCAGTTGCAGTAATAAAGGCCATGATTTCTACATTACCACCGTTGGCATTATAGATAGCACTCCATGCACCTACATCAGCAGGACCAGTGATTGTAGCTGTGCTAGCAACATGTTGTAGTAATACTGTTTTTGTAATATTGGTTGTCCCCTGTGGACCTGTTGGACCTGGATCACCTGCAGGACCACTAGGACCTGGATCACCTGCAGGACCACTAGGACCACTGGTTTGATCCTGCCATTCTAGAAAAATTGGTTGATCATTGCCTGCAACTAATACTTGTCCAGCAGTAGGAGCCCCTTCAGGGAACACATATCCGGGGAATGTCACTGTACCGTCAGCATTAAATGATACTTGATAAGTTCCTGTTATAATGAATAGTAAAGAATTATCATTATTAAAATAAATTTGACCTAAATTGTTTTGTGATTGAATTCCGCCAGCTGATCCATTATTGGGTATAATAACTAGTCCATTGGTGTTAAATTGGTTAGCATAAACAGTACCGCTGGATAAAATATCCCCAGGTGTTGAAAAACTAGTGTCTGCATTAAAGGTCCAAGTTGCTACCGCATTATCAACGCCATCGCCTGTACTAATTTTTACAGGATACCAACTGTTAATGTCAAAATGTCCACTACCGCCTAGTCCTGGAACTTGATAATTAACCGCTCCTGGTACTGATAAAGTACCATCTGTGCCAAATGTCCACTGTTCGGTATGAGCATTGTCCACACCACTGGTTATGGTAACTGGACCATAAAAGTTGTACAACTGCAAGGGATCTGATGCACCATTGGCAGGTATAGTCATAGCCGATGTATCGCCTTCGATTAGGCTAGAGTTACCGACACTAGCACCACTACTGCTATATAATCCAGTGGCATATACTCCTCCAGGAACTATAAGATTACCACTATTGTCAAGAGAAGCTGTATAGGATCCATTAGTTAATGTGCTTAATATTCCTAGCAGTCCTGTAGGGCCACTCGGACCAGTCGGACCAGTAGGTCCAGGTGCACCCGGAGAACCACCAGCGGCTATCTGATTCCAATAGACTGTAAATGGTCCATTTGTACTAGTAGTTGCAAGTATATTGACAAAAGACCCACCACCAAATGTAACTACATCATAGGGTACATAGGAAGTTGTTGTTGACCATGCACCACGAAAATTAAATCCTTGTCCAGTATTACCTTGAGGACCGCTAGGACCTGATAGTCCAGTGAAAACTGTACCATTTAATGATACAGATCCAGAAGTTGATAGTGCAAATGTATATGTTCCATTTATTAATGACGAAACAACATTATTTCCCCTTGGACTAGCATCAACCCAAAACGTATCATACCAAACATACAATCGACCACTGATGTCGTCATACCAAAGTTCGCCAAGCACAGGATTGTCAGGTGCCACATTACTAACTATCACTGTCGAAGTGCCGCCACTTCCTCCACCAGAACTTGTAACTGAAGCCCAGCTTAAATTACCGCCATCAGTAGTTAAAAACTGCCCTTCGTGCCCAATTTGGCTTGGAAATCCTACGCTACTCGCACCATACAATTCACTAAAGTTTGAATTGATCTTGCTAAAAGCTACTCTAAGACTATCTCCATTGCCGGCATTTGGGCTAGTGCCTGTGTTTATATACTGTATTGTCATCGTTTAATCCTTGGGGGACTCATATACATTGAGGTTCATAAGGTATTTAGTTGTACTTTACCATAATCTATGCTATACTTTAAGTTGTAATATTTGACTCAATAAATAATAAAGAACATGTCAGCAACACTTATCTTAAACGCCGATGCGAGCCCTGTATCAATGTTACCATTGAGCACAATCACTTGGGAAGAAGCAATCAAATACTTAGTTACAGATAAAGCTGTAGTTTTAGAATGGTACGAAGATTGGATAGTACACTCAGCTCGTTGGGAAACACGAGTACCTGCTGTAATGATACTAAAAGAATTCCAAAAGAAGAAAACTGGTGTGCGTTTCAGCAAGCAAAATGTATTCCTGCGTGATGAATACATTTGCCAATACTGCGGTGATTTAACCAATCGCCGTACTGCTACACTAGACCATGTATTGCCTATCAGTCACGGTGGTAAAAGTGTATGGGAAAACTGCACTACAGCCTGCGCTGACTGTAATTCTAGCAAGGGCAACAACAAGAAGATTGTGCCAAAGGCCAAGCCCTACAAGCCAAACTACTTTCAGTTGGCTGATAAGCGTAAAAAGATGTTATGGGATTTCCAACATCCAAGCTGGGCAAACTACCTGGGTTAATGAATCATTTCTCTCTGTAAACGATCCGACCTTTGGACAAGTCGTAGGGTGACATTTCTACCCGGACACGGTCTCCAGCTAAGATTTGTATTTTATGTTGGCGCATCTTGCCACTGATGTGCCCAAGGACTGTTGATCCTTGTTCTAGTTTAATGCGGAACATTGCGTTCGGCAATACTTCTTGTATGACTCCCTCTGTGGAAATCTGATCTTCTTTAGACACTTTGGTTATTATCTCCTTTTAATGTGTTTAATACCATATCTTTAGCTCGTCTATTGAGCTCTGCTTCTTCTGCTTCTATCATCTTAAATGACATTAATTTCATATATTCCATTAGAGCTTTCTCACCTTCGCCTGTAAGATGACAATACTGTGCTCCAATTGAACTACGGTAATAGAACTTACGATTGCGTAGGATTTCCATTACACCTCCGTAGGTTAGATCTTTAACTGCTTCTTTATTCATTTTAGATTTTTTCACCTGCCGTAAAACCACGGAATCGAAGGAATCGCGGAAATCGTAAGGAGTAAATGTCTTCACTATCTTGGCTCCTAGTCGCCGCATCCGCCCGGATCTCGATAATCTGTCCTGGTAGTGAATCTTTACTAGCCCAAAACTCTGCACGATCGGCGTCAGTAAAGCCACTGCCAACATTAACACGAATTTGTTTCCCATCGTCCTCACCTTCGCAGATAAGTGCACCCAATTTACCTTCATTGCGTCCTGTTCCTTCTTCTATGCCTACAACTGTGAGACTTACTTCAATAAATGGTTTCATCTTAAGCCAACTGTGACTGCGTTTGCATTCATATTTGGCATCTAGGTCCTTTATAAGGATACCTTCAAAGCCTGCGGCAATGGCATCTTTGTTGTACTGTTTGAATTGTAGTTCGCCTACATACTCATCTAAGTTTACTTCAGTTTGGGGAATGACATCAATGCTACCAATCTTGTCAAATGTGGCTGTCATTGACTTCAATAAGTTACTGCGTCGGCGTTGTCCCAATGTACTAACACCTGTTTGAAACTCTGACAATGGCAAAATATCAAACAACATAAGTCTAGCATCTTCACTTTGGACATCACTCTTACGATGTACCTGCTTCATTAGTTCTTGGAATGATGAACTAACCATCTCACCATCTAGGACCATACTGCGTTCGAACAATTCAATGTTAGCTTCAATTGCACTGGTAATATGTCCAAAGTTCTCTAACAACTTGCCATTGCGACTGTACATTTGAGCAGTCTTGTTAGCGGCATTGATAACAGTAATAACACGAACACCGTCGAGTTTGGGTTCAAGTAATTTCTTGCCTGTAATCTTCTTTTCGTGATTAGCACCATCGTGTGCCAACATACATTCAAACACAGGAATACTAGGTATATTTGGAAAGTCTTTTAGGACTTTGTTGATTGTCTTTTCACTAACACCACAGCGTAGATCTTTGATCAATATTCTACGATACCAATCGTTCCATTGTGATGCTGTACTTGCAGATAAAGCCAGTTCAATAGCATCACGAGCATCATGCCCTGTGAGCTCACGCATGGCCAATGCACGAACTAATTCCTTAAATGCTTCCCAGGGCAAGCCTTGTCCATCTGGTCCACTGAGAGTAGGAATCTTTTTAACACCAAAAGTGATCATAGGATCTAGTGCCATTCTAAAGCCTTCAAACAATTCTGTGTTTTCAAACTTAGCTTCTGCGGCAATGATACCTTCTTTATCAAGACGACTAGCGTGGTCTTCTAGAATTCGGATTATGCTAGGGCAATTGGACATATAGTATGTACTTTCTACAATTTGTTGCTGATAACAATATTGTACAGGGAATTGCACCAAAAGTCAAGCATTATTTTTACCAGTTATATACTAAAACTGGACCCACAACCACAGGTTGTTGTAGCATTTGGATTAGATATTACAAAACTATTGCCTGTGAGATCTTCTTTATAGTTTATAGTAGCACCCATTAGATACTGCATACTCACTGAATCTACCAAAAGAGTCACTGTGCCTTTTTGGATAACAAAATCATCGTCATTGGCTATTTCATCAAAAGTGAATCCATATTGAAAACCTGAGCAACCACCACCTTGAACAAAAGTTCTAAGTTTGAGATTTGGATTGCCTTCTTCTGCCACAAGGTCGGCAATCTTTGCAACAGCTGAGTCAGTTAATTCAAGTTGGTGCATATTTTGATCTATAGTCTGTGATTGCGGCTTTGATGCAATCTTCCGCGAGAATTGAGCAGTGGATTTTGACTGGGGGAAGAGCCAACTCTTGAGCAATGTCAGAATTTTTAATTGACTCAGCTTCTGCCAAAGTCCTGCCTTTAACCCATTCTGTGATGAGCGAGGAGCTAGCGATTGCAGATCCGCATCCATATGTCTTGAAACGAGCATCTCTAATAATACCATCTCCATCTACCTTTATTTGTAATCGCATTACATCCCCACAAGCCGGTGCACCTACCATACCTGTACCAACGCCTTCTTCATCTTTAGCAAAACTTCCTACATTGCGAGGATTTTCATAATGGTCAATAACTTTATCTGAGTAGGCCATATATCTTATACCCTAAAACTTTCGCCACAACCGCAACGATCACGCTCATTGGGATTGTGGAACTCAAAACCTTCGTTGAGTCCCTGTCGTACATAATCAATTTCTAAACCATTGAGATAAGGATAGTCTCGTCCCATGACAAATATCCTGGCATCACCACCGGCATAGAACATAGAATAATCTTCAACTCCGGCTTTGGGCCATTCGTCTATATACTCCATGACATAACCTAATCCACTACAGCCCGTGGTCTTGGTGGCAATTTTTACACCTACGCCGTGCCCTCTTTTTTCTAATTGTTCTTGGAATTTTTGTTTGGCTTTTTCAGTTATGGTAAGAAGCATAGGTTTTTAACTGTAGTCTTTAACATGACCGCCGTGGACTTCACTCTTGGCTTTACGACCTTTAAGTTTGTGTCCTGTACCTTTTACACCTCGACTGCCTGTACCGTCTGTATGATCAGTATCGTGTTTTAATAAACCGTGACCGACACATTGTGCGTAACGGACATTGCTTAATCGACTATGACCAACAGAGCATTGGCTAGCAGTAGGTACTGGTAATTTCTTTTCGGCAAGTAATAATTCTATGATACGCATCGATTATTTATTTGAATAGTATCAATGACATCAGGAATGCCTGAGCCGCAAATCCCATGCTGATTGTAGCCAAATATAACTTGTTGTTGTCAATAAGGCTACGAAAGAACATAGTAATCAGTGCCGCCCAAACAAAAATCATTAGATCCAAGGGAGGTAACTTGTCATTCTGTCCCCATAGTACAGCCAACAGTGTGGGTATGGGTGCTAGATGTAGTAGAACAATGCCAATCCATCCCAATGTGTGACTGGATAGATTACCTAAATGATCTTTGAGCCATTGTACTAATAAATGAGGGGTTTCTTTGACTAATTCCATTACTTGAGTTTTCATGTGTGTCTTTCTTTAACGATAAAAAATATGATGACCAATTTGTATGATCTTTTGTTTATTCCATCCGGGATTTATATTGTCAGCATGATAATACAGCGCATCCTTAAGGCTGGGCAACCGGAATCCTTCCAGTAATACTTTCTTAGCGGCATCCATGCTTTGATTAAAGGCCGCAGAGTTAAGTGGGCGTACTCCCGTATCTCGATCACAGGCCCATGAGAATTGGCAGACTACCTTTTCGTAGAATACATTTTTTTGGTAAATGGTTTGGCAGATATCACCGGGGAACCGTCCACTGGCTGTGCGATTTAGAGTAACCTGTGCTACGGCAATCTTCCCCTCAAAGGGTTCTGATCCTGCTTCATAATAAATGTTTTTGGCCAAACATCCTAGTTGGCGCTCGCGGACTTCTGCGGTAATATCACTGGCTTCGATAGGCTCAACTCCTGCCATTTTATGGGCAACAGTCCAATTTAATAAACTCAGTGAAAAGGCTAGACCGATGATCATCAATATAATTTTTACTATTGAGTTGAACTTCTTGACGAGTTCTGGATCCAGGGCTACCTCAGTATCGTGTAAATCAGTCATTGTATGACCTCCTTTTTCGTATATGGGTAAGATAGTTAGTGCAAGAACAGTAATATTATACTGAAATTGAATATTAAGCAACGATTTTGACAGTTTTTAGCCGTTACCGCCTGAATCATTTACACTAGAGTACAGATTTGCCAAAGTTAACGATGTTTGAACCTGTCCTGATGAATTGAATCCTGCGAAACAATCCGTTTGGCTTCCATTGGGTAACGATGTTTCTAATTGAGTATACCTATTACTGATTTCATCGTAGTAATTAAAACAATAACTTAGATCTATTTGTGTGGTGTATATTCTTTCATCATCAAAGTATAGACTATATAACGAATTCAATGATATACCTAAATTACCGTATCCATCATCAACAATGGTGCAGATAGCTCCTTGACTTGCCCCCAACCCAAATGTTGATCCTATTAAAAATGATCCGCCAATTCCCCAATCTCCAGATTGCACAAGATAATCAGCAGTAGAATAATATGTATAAGCTCCTTGAGTTAGGGGAATTCTATAAACTTCTACCCACTGTGCAAATGTAGATCCAGATTGACCTAGCTCTGAAATATCTGGCGAAGTTTGACCATGATCAGTATCCAATGAAGGAACACTACCAATTCCTATTGTAATGCATTTTTGTCCGCCAATGATATCATAGCTCAAACCTAACACAGCGTTGTAACTGGCCAGTGAACTTATCCAACTTCCGAGATGGTGTAACGGAGAAATATCAACTGTTACATCAAATGATACTGCGGCCGTTGCGGCACCAACTGCGACTGTGGCCAAAGTTGTAACATCACTGTTGCTTAACCCAGAAGGATCGAAACCAATACAAAATTGATCAGTTGTGGAGATTATTGTTCCAGCAGGAATTGGATTATAATTTTGATCTAATATAGAAAAGCCTGAAGTATTGCTGAGAGTCACAGTATAACTAGACGCATTAATACCGACTGCATTAACAGTAAAAAATCCTGTATAGATTGGTGCATTTTCGGTAACGGTTGCAGATGGTGCTGTAGAAGGTACTAACTCTAAACTAGTACCTACTAATATATTTGTAGGAAACACTCCATTACCTATACTAGAATCTATAATTAAATTTCCTGTAAATGCTCCTGCCTGAGTTCCGGAATAACTTATGGTAAAAGGTGCGGTAGCATTGTTAGGCAGATGAATCGACGGCGGAGTCACTGTACCTCGGTTGTAGCCCGATAAACTTAAATTTATATCTACAGTATGGCCAGTTTGATTGCCCACAACCATAACTGTGGAACTACTACCATTGACTGGAAATTCGAATGTAGGAATAGGCAAGGGTGTTAAACTGCCTCCAGATGTTATCACAGGTACTGGAACTGGTGATTGTATGCCACCTGATAGATTATTACTGTAGGTTGTGGCCAATAAGCCTTGTATCAAAAGATTGTTGACGACATTTGTACTGGTAAAGTCAATTCCGATAGTCAGCTTAGGTCCTACAATTTCAGCACCAATTGTTACATAATTAGATCCTGAATTTACTGTAGCATTGAAAGGATTAGCCAATACAAAATTTGTGTAACCATAGCTTAGGCCATTGAGCCAATTTATAAGATAAAGCCAGTCATCGTTTAAATCAACTCCAGTGGCTGAAAATTGAGGTTTTATAATTCCCCCAAGATTAAAGAAATAATGTACTTGATCTACACCAGCCCAGTTGTAGGTAATCGCATAATGCCAATCATTGGACCAAACAGCACCACTGTTGTAAAGTGTGTTAAGAGTGCTGATTGTGAGTTGATTGGCCGCTACTGTGGAGGTATTGACAATCAACGTTTGTATGATAGATTCTAAATTATTAACATCATGAGCTCGAATCACTGTACTTGTTGTAGCTCGGACTATGTTAGTTGCAGTATAACCGTTTTGATGTATGTAACAGGCCTGCACATCATCGTACAGTGAAGCCCACTCATTTTGAGTAATCGGGCCACGTGGTGATTGTAGGGTACTGGTCATTGAATAACCATAATATCCCGAAGCTAAAATAGTTAAATCAGCGACCAATGAATTGTAGTCTCTAAGCTGAGGTTTGGCCCCAGAGGCCACTGTTAGAAGATTAACGCTTGTAGGTAGTGGCGTAGGTGTCGGGGTAGGTGTGGCTCCTCGATTAACCACTCGACGCGGTGTTGGTGTTGGTAATAGTGCATTATACAACCCAATTCCATTGGGTACTCCTAATCCTACTACAGGATCCCATCCTGAGGTAGCCAAATATCCGTCCGCAATGTCAGTAGCATTGTTCCCAGACGTGATATCATAGAATGTACTGGCATTGTAGTTGCTGTAAAAGAATTTGTTCCAATCAGCACTACTTTGACGTTTGCCAGTGGCTTCTATCAATCTAACCATTATGCCTGCCATCACAGGAGTTGCCGCACTGGTACCACCAAAATAGGCTAGCCCCCCTCCTTTGTATAACACATAGGCATTCATGGCAAGACTGATGTCAGGGGTGCCTCTATTGGTCAATACTGTAGGTGATCCGGCACCTGTTGAAGTGTTGTAGGGTGTATATGTCAACCCTGCTTGCCAACTAGGTGCCGAAAACAGTGAGCTGATACCCCCACCACCCGACCATCCAGTGTCGCTAGAAAATTCAGGATCGTTAGATTCAACTGTTTCTGTGAGTCGTTGATTATTTGTATCTAATGTTAGATGAGTCCCTCCCACAGCTATAACCAATGGACTGCTGGCTGGGTACTGCGGGTACTCATTGGTGTCAGTACTATAAGCGGCGCTACCATAGTCCCCAGTACAGGCCAACACGGGTATTCTAGCCAAAGCGGCAGCGGCCAGGCTACTAGCACAGAAATCGCCATATACACTGTCATCGTAGCCCCAACTTATGGTTATAACATCTACATGATCCGCCACAGCCTGGGCTATACAGTTATCCAAACTAGTTCTACCCGCTCCAATGTAGATATTGATTGAGGCTCCGGGAACCATGGTGCCGACACAGTAGATATCAGCAGTATTCTCAAAATCATGACTGCTGTTGACTCCAAAGGTACCCGTGGCCCCATCTATCAATGTAACATTAACTGTAGGAGCCACAGCGTCTGCAGGCAGTAGCCCAGCGGTCTTCAAGTCAGCAAATGAACGAGCAAGGTCAGACTGCCTAAACCCCCCGCCTAGGCTGATAATACCCACTGTGAGTCCTGCTCCCTGTGTAGCCGTGGGCAAAGGAACATTGCAGGCCAGGCCTACTTGAGGTGGAGTAAGAAATCCAGATTGGGGTAGCGATGTAGGTGTAATTGGCATATATGTAGGTAAGGCTTTGAAGTGTGGAGTATCAGTTTATGATATTTACCTAATAAAAAAATCAGCCAGGGTAGTTTAGGTACAGTAAATACAGTTATATACACATATAATACCAGATATGAACATCAACACCAGCAATAACAAAACTCAGAAATTCAAACACTCAGGCGCCCTAGGTGATCTGATCTACTCTCTGCCTGTAGTCAAGCATTTCGGGGGTGGGGAGTTTTACCTACATCTAAATCAAATGGCCTGGATAGGTCAGCACTACTATGGTAGCCTACCCGATCCATTTCACAAAGACCGCATGACCCTACAGGACTACAATTACATGCAGAGCTTTATGCAGGCCCAGAGCTACATCACCCAATTTGACACCCTAACACCAGACAGGGAGATAACCCATAATCTGGACAAGTTCCGACCCCTCTTTGTGGGCCATCCTACTAATTACATAGATCTCTACGCCCAAGTGTTTGGCATCGCAGAATGCCTCAGTGATCAGCCCTGGCTCACGGCTCCCGACCCAAAACCCATCTCAGGCCGACCTATTGTGATCAACAGAACAGAACGTTGGATACCACCCACCCCCAACCCCCAGTGGGGTCAGTGGCGAGCCCAGGGTTGGGCAGATCAAGCGGTGTTTGTGGGCCTCAGGCACGAATACCAAAAGTTCCAAGCTGACACAGGTTGGACGAGCCTACCCTGGGTAGAAACACCCACCATGTTGGATCTAGCCAATGTCATAGCCGGAGCATCGATGTTTATAGGCAACCAAAGTTCAGCCCTGGCCCTGGCCATTGGTCTGGGTGTAGCTGACATACGCTGTGAAGCCCGAACCGATATGCCCTTGGAGCGTAATGAGTGCTACTTCCCCCGCATGACCAATGTTGTGTATTTCTAACACAGATATACTCACACGCTTGACAGCCCTGGTAAAACCACGTATACTATACACACACACAGACATATACACACATAATATATAGCACAGAGGAAAAAAATATACACATATATGGCTAAACAACAAAGACTGGGAATAATACAAAGCCGTGGGCTGGGCGACATAGTAATAGCCATACCCATAGCGGGTCACTATCACAGCCAAGGTTGGGAAGTATACTGGCCCATTGATCAGCAGTTCCTACCGCATGTACAACATCATGCGCCCTGGGTACATTGGATACCCATTCCTGTAGACCCCCAGGGACGCTACTTCTATGACGTACCCCTACAAAGACTGAAAAACTTCCGTTGTGATGAGATTATACCCTTGTATCAGCACCTAACCGGACATCCATTCTCCGAAGAAAAGTACTTTCAGTACACCAGCTTTGATCAATACAAGTATATACGAGCAGGAGTACCCTTTCTGGACAAATGGCGCTTAGACGAATATATTACCAGAGATCTCACAGAAGAAGCCCGTGTATTTGACAGCCTAGTCACACAAGCAGACTACTGTGTGGTACACCTAGAAGGCAGTGATCACACCGCAGAATTCGATCCCACGATCATACCCGAAACGTGGCAGACTATATACATCCGTCCGGGTGTTACCCCATCAATATTCAACTACAGACAAGTCTTAGAATCTGCACAGAGCATAGTGTGTGTGGACAGTTGTATAGCCAATATGGTAGATCAACTGAAAATTGACAATGATCTGTACTTTATAGCTAGATCACACATAGGATTGACTCCAGTGTTGAACTCACCCTGGCAGTGGTTATAATAAAAAAAAATATAAGGTTGACAACCTGGTAAAACCTCAGTATAATAGTTTTTTTGTACAGAGATATTCCGTATACACACATACACACACATACACACATACACACAAAGGTAATTTTTATATATGTACTACACTATTAAAGATCTCAACAAACTCAGCCCTAGTCTAGCTAAAAAGATTGCCCAAGAGCAGGGCACTCAACGTCAATGGCATCCTGCTTATGCAGATATACGCAATCACCCTAGATGCTCTACGGCAGACTGCGGCAATCCACGTACGGTAATGGACTATCATTGGACCAGCGGAAAACCAGTGTATAGACCCGTGTGCAGTGATTGTCATAACACAGTCACTGCCCAACGCTATGCTCTACGTCACGGCGCTGAATGGATTAAAAACATCGCAGATGTAGTGGCACACAAAGCAGGATTCTCCAGCGCCACAGCATATCTTAACTCCCGACATCCCTATAGAAAGTATCGCAAAGACTACTGTGAAAACAAGGACGGTAGATTGGGCTATGTGTGTACTACTACTATAGTATGGGACGGACAATTGGATGTAGATCACATTGACGAAAACCCTAGTCATGAAGATCCTAGTAACATGCAGACTCTGTGCAAGTGCTGCCATGCTTATAAAGGCAATATGTTTGTTAAAGAACACGGTAGAACACCAGGTAGAAAGTTCTACGGATTGATCTAAGCTGGCAAAACGGACACTGGCAAATACCCCGCTGTAGGGGCCACAGTATATAACATACCCCGCTGTACAGGTATCCGGTCTACACAGCATCTTATGCTGTGATGAGAGTTGAGAACAGTTTTTTATGCTGAGAACCGCGTAAGAAATTGGAGAAGTACGGTGGGAATACTGTGGGAATACTGTGGGAATACTGTGGGAATACTGTGGGAGTATCTGACTATAACCAATCCACCCCTCCCAGCTTGTCAACCCCGGGCACCTTAGAATTCAGCGTAGAAACCACACTGAATGTTGCGGAAACCATGAAAAATCTGGCCTATTTTGGCCGAAAAAGACTCAAAAATACTTCAAAATCACCAGAATTTGCCCCAATATGAGTGTATAATATAACTACACAGTAAGAGAAAGGTATACTACACACTATATACAGTATAGACTACACTATACGCGATGTTAGCTCAGTTGGTTAGAGCAGAGGACTCATAATCCTTTGGTCGTAGGTTCGAGTCCTACACATCGCACCATTATAAACCGTATGATCTAGAATACAAACTCACAGTCAAAAGTTAGGCGCTTGAAGGTTCTTGAACTCGGGTACACTGTGAATAGAGCATGTCCTAGACTGCTCGCATACAAGATCGAATCTGCGACCTGTTACTTCAAGAGGTTCGGACATGGCCATTGTGCATGTAAAGAAGCGGAGCGGGACTGAGCAGTGATCCCGGCGTTAGCTCAGTACTGAAAACCCTATAGTCAACTCGGCTATAGGGTTTTTCTTTGGTGTTGTGAATCAGCCACAGCCGTAGTGCCAGGTGGTGTTGCGATAATACAACAATAGAATAATGTTATGCTTTACATATCTTTACAATTAAACTGTTGACAAAATGGTAAAACCACAGTATAATACACACATAGGAAGCAAAAAACACACACACTAAGGCTACTAACACTATGTCTACTAACAGTACAGTTAAAACAGCTCGTAAACGTCGGGTCGATCGTAATCACATCATATACGAACTACGAGTTAACGGGGGGAACTATATTGGTGTTACAGCAAAGACAGAGAGTACTGTATTAAAGAGCGTTCGTGCTAGGGCGGCAAAGCACTACTATCGTGCTAAAAAAGAGAACAAGAACTGGAGCCTTTGTATAGCACTGAGAGAGCTGTCTAGTAAAGATGAGATAGAGATCCTAGTACACGAGATAGTGAGAGGCAAGGCAGAAGCGCACAAGAGAGAAGTACAGTTGAGAAGGCAGATTAACCCTACACTGAACACGGATGTTAGAGGGGATGCGTTGACAGCGTAGGAGTTTGGGAGTATAATACACTTACATTAACACACTAGGAGCACACACTATGTTTTACATTAACGATGCAGGGCAAGAGGTACATTCAGAGCTCACACACGATTACGAAGCAGAGGCAGATGCACTCTATGAGGAGGGCAAGGACTGGAGCTTTATAGCAGAAACACTTACAGAGCGTTTTGAGACTGCAACACGGGCCCTTTGGGATCGTGCAGAGGATGTAGGCGCTGTCATGCAATACTTCAAGGGAGATCGTATGGTAGCGTATTTTGACTACGAGAACTTTTGGGGTACTGTACTAGCAGAATAAAAACCCAGTACGGTCTAAGGGCATTTGACAAGAGTGCTCTTAGGCAGTATAATACACTTACACTAACAAGGAGCTAAAATGTTTAAACTATTAAGTACTGCCAATCCTAAGATCCAAAAGGGCGTGAAGCTGGGGTATCTGTCGTTTATCCTGCATCTTGCACCTGCGGACTTGAGTGGGCATGAAGTATGTCCTAAGCGAACTAAAGGTTGTACAGATGCTTGCCTTAATAAAGCGGGGCGTGGCGGTATGTTCCGCAAGGGTGAGAACACTAACATGATACAAAAGGCTCGCATTCGTAAGACTGTAGAGTTCTTCTCAAACAGAGACCAGTTTATGAAGGATCTGTATCAGGACATTCGCAAAGCCATCAAGTTCGCAGAGCGGAAGGGGTTGACGCCTGTGTTCCGTCTAAATGGTACTAGTGACTTGAGTTGGGAGAAGTACACTGTGGGCAATACGGACATGAACTTGTTCCAATTGTTCCCTACAGTACAGTTCTATGACTATACAAAAGTCTTAGGTCGTAAGACTGCGCAATATCCCAATTACCACTTGACCTTTAGCCGTGCAGAGAACAACGATGCTGATGTGGGCATGGCGCTTGCCAAAGGTATGAATGTTACCGCTGTCTACGATGAGATTCCGGAAGGCATGTTCTCAGCAGATGAAACGGATCTACGCTTCTTAGATCCACGTGTGGGCTTTATTGGCTTAAAGGCCAAAGGGCCCGCAAAGAAGGACTATAGCGGGTTTGTAATTAGATTGAAAGAGGTAGCATGAGATTGAATGATGTATTACAGTGGATAGGGGCTGCGTTTCTTGTTGCAGGGCACGTACTCAATGCCATTGGCCCGAGTATGTATCCCTGGAACATTCTAGCCTTTGGGCTAGGCACAATATGCTTTATGGTGTGGAGTGCCAGGGTGGCAAATAAGCCACAGATGGTTGTGAACATAGTATCAATAACCGCATGTGCCTTAGGGTTATTCAATGCATGGGGTTGACTGGTTTTACCATCTGCAGTATAATAAACACATAGACAACAAAGGAGCAGACTATGATCGAGCAAGCACTAGAGACAGTTACCGCAATTAGCCAGCAACTACAGATGCCTATGCTAGAGACGCTGATGTATGTTAGAGCGCACACAGAGGAGTTTAGCCTTGCAGAGTTGCGTGACTATTACATTGTAATGGCAGACTTTGAAAAACTGTTGACACCTGCCTAAATTGAGAGTATAATACACTTACACTAACACAAAGGAGCCTCAATGTATAATGTAGTTCAAAACCCTATCCCCAAAAACGGATTTTTTACAAGTCCTACACTAGGAGAGATACAAGAGATGATCG
>Ga0208497_1000437_pt1 | contig 19632 bp, 15 predicted proteins | sample CryBogCBE25Aug07_FD_184555 | JGI IMG/M metagenome (GOLD analysis project Ga0208497, IMG submission 184555) | Freshwater microbial communities from Crystal Bog, Wisconsin, USA - CBE25Aug07 (SPAdes) | ecosystem: Environmental > Aquatic > Freshwater > Lake | place: Crystal Bog, Wisconsin, USA...
AAATAAATACAATATGAATTTGACTGAGATCAAAGAAACAACTAATGCATTTCAAAGAACCATTAATTTACATCGCAAAGATAAAAAACCTATTGAAATTGAAGAAATAAAGAAAATGTATGAAAAATTTATCCCTGCTGGTTCTAAATGTATCATTCGTGGTTTAAATAATGTGCAATGGTATACGCTGAAAACTTTAGCAGAAAATAACTTAAATTTACAGTCATACGCGGATTACTGGGAAAATAAAGTCAAGGATTCAACTAAATTTGAAAAATTCTATCAACTTAGTATCACGGTGATTCAACCTAAATAAATTAATTTAATCAATTAATTAATGTCTAATTTTACTTAAACATTAATAAATATATATATAATATAGTATATAATATAGTAAAATATGGTAAATTACCAAAATTCTAAAATCTACAAAATTGAACCAACTTGTGAGCATGAAGAAGGAGACGTATATATCGGTTCAACAACAAAAGAATATTTGAGTCAAAGAATGGATAAACATAGAAGTGGATATGTTCAATGGAAAAAAGAAAAATGTAGCCATACAAGATCATATGATATATTTGACAAGTTTGGCGTTGAAAATTGTGTGATCTATCTGATTGAAAATTACCCATGCGAAACAGTTGATCAGTTGCGTACAAGAGAAGGTCATTTTATTAAAACATTAAAATGTGTAAATAAAAAGGTTGCCGGACGCTCAAAGAAAGAATATAAGCAAGTGTATTATGCTGAAAACAAATCAAAAATTAATGAAACAAATAAGGAATACTACAATAATAACCTAGAGAAATCAAAGGCTAATATTAAAAAATATGCTGACGCTAATAAAGTAAAAATTGATGAATACCAAAAACAATATCAAATTGAGAACTTAGAAAAGTTAAAAGAATATCGGAGACAGTATTTTCAACGTAAACAAGCAGAAAAAAAAGCAAAGAAACTACAAGATGCTAAACTTGATCTTGAAGTTCCAATTGATATTTAAAACAGATAATTTAATTAATACAACAATCTATTAATTAAATTAATTTTATACAGCTGGAATTGGTTCAACATATTCCTCAACAATTGGAACACCAACATTTTTTAATGCTTCATTTATTGTTGTTGAGACACGGATTTTTTTCATTAATAGTTTAGTTTTATTACTTAATCTGGACTTAGTTAAGCAGCGTTCGTTTACAATATTATAAAGTGTCGCATATGGGATGTTGTATTTTTTACTTATATCAGTTAATTTATTACAGTTCTCAACTTGAATCAAATCACCATTATCATTAAATATTTCTACAGTATAATTACTCATTTTCTTTTTCTTAATATATATTATATTATATATTTTTAAGTTAAATTATATTAATAATATAATTGATTTATTTTATTTCTTTTTTCTTTGTTGTTTTAACCTTTTTTATACATTCTGTTTTTGTCAATAAATCTCTAAATATATTGAAATCTTCAATATCTGAATCTGCTATATTTGTGTCTAAAATACTTTTTTTTGAACTTGCTATTTTCTTTGTAATTGGTTTTAAAATAGGTTCATCGTCAATAAATGGATCATCATTTTTATTATCAAGTTTTTCGTTTGTAAGCAAATAATCAATAATAAAATCACTAATCATTCGTTGAACCATTTCAATATTTGGTAACATAAAAAACGCCCTTTCTGGCGATAATCTATTGTATTTTAACTCATTAAATACTTTTGTTAATATTTGTTCAATATTGATTGATTTTTTTGATAAGAATTTAATTTCAAGCGGTTTCATAAATGCTGTAGACAATTCGGCTATTTTGTCCGATACATTAGATGAACAACCAATCATATATACATTTGATCCATATTGAGTATAAACTTCATTTGATACAATAAATATTTGTCCTGAACTCATTCTTTTCTATATATATTTTATATTATATATTATTTGTTTAAGTTATTTTTAATATTCATTTAAATTATTTATTATAAGTATATACTTTATTATACCGTCGACAAATCGGTAAAGATATTTTAATCATTATATAACTTTAAATTACCGATTCGTTGACGGATTTAAATAAACTTAAAAATGTCAATTCGTCCGTTTGAAAATGTCAATTCGTTTTTATTTCGTCAAATAAATAATCTAATAATAATATATAATGGACAATAAAACTTACAAAACGAGTGAAGAACGTAGGGAATATCAAAAGAAATATTACAAATTAAGAATGAATAAACAAAAAGAATTAGAAACTAAATTAAAAATGTCTGGTGGGGACATATTAGTCCAAAAAATGAACGAAAATGTTGACGAAATAATTGATTCAGATGATGATTATAAAATTGAACCCGTTAATAAACAAAAATCATCTTTACATACAATAAAACCTAAAGTACACATTGAATATATTAAACCAAAAATTAACAAAGATCAAATTGTTAATTTTAAATTAAAAAAAGCCATCGCATGGATAAGTCAAAATGTCCAAAAAGATGCTGAGGGATATTTAGAAGACCTAGGAGACCAATTAGGCTATAATATTGAAACTATTGATGGACTAAATGAGACCTTGAAGGTAGCTGAACAGTATTTTGAAAGAAGATTTTAATCTTCTGCTGCTAATCCGAAATCTAGATGATAAGCCATTGACTTTTTATACAATATTTCCGCGTCTTCATCAATAAATAAATCATCTTTTTTGATTGTTTTAGGTGGTATTGGTTTTTCAATTCCAACATACAATAATAAATCATTCTCAAAATTTCTCAAGTATGGATTTGCATACATATTTAATTGAATATGGAATTTAATTAAATCTTTATTTAATGTATAAGTTATTTTTTGATTTTTTCTTGTCGTTCCTTTTTTAGATACTACAATATCAGATGTCATAATATTTCTTAACATACTAACATATAATTTGAATAGATCATCTTTATTTGATGGTTTTTTTCTTATAATTCGGAAAACTTTACATATTAATGCGTATTCATTTTCTGATATGTCAAATAATGTTATATCATCTAATTTGACATCAACTTGATATCTTTTAATCTTCATTCGTGATTCTAAATATTGAATATGTTTAATTTTATGATATGTTGATGACATTACAGATATGTTATAATTATCTCTTTCTAAGTCAAATATTTTCTGTTGAATAAATTCTTCATCTTTCAATGATCGAATAATATTAAGGTGTTCTTCTAATTTAAATTTATCACAAATAATTTCTTTATATGTTTCAACGATTTCCGAATCAATATTTTCTAATTTCAACATATGAATATTAGATGACAATAATAAATCTTCGGTATGTCCAGTTTCAATTAGATCATTAAATGCCTGTTCTTTGATTTCTTCTAAAGGTTGATTTAATTCATCATTCATTGTCTTTGATATTTTCTTCACATTACCTATTTGAGATAATACAAACCCATTAGTTTTTAAGATATTTTCATAATGAGCCGTTTTATTTGTTTGATATATATCAGCCACATATTCATTATATGTAAATATATCAAAAAATGTGTTTTCTACAATTGTTTCCATGTCATTCTCATTCATAAAAACACATACTTCATTAATTTCTTTTGATGTTTGATGAATATTTGAATATAATTGTTTACAATCTTCTACTTTTTCATAAAAAGGATCAGAATTTTTTAACTCTGAATAATAATACAACGTTTTAATGTTTCTAGTTCTTGTTGTTTGTTGAAATATAGCAGATGGATCTAATGTACGCCCTTTGTTATATATAAATACATCTTGAGCCATTTCAATGCTAAAATCTATACCGAATATTATACTCGGGCTATAGAACACAAATTTATCTTTAAATTGTTCTGAAGCATCCGAAATTTCAATTTGATTATAAGCAGTAATTAGAATAAATTTATCAGCTGTATTATATTTTAAACATTCCATATACAATTTTGTTATTGTTTTACAAGAATCAGAAGCACATAGAAAATAATTATCTGTTTTAACATGTTCAATCATCATATCTAATTGTAATTGTTCATCTCTAACTCGTACCGCTGAAATATTAGCATATTTTTGATATAAATTTTCAATATATATTGTTTTAGGTTTTCTTTGTTCACGTGTTCGAATGAAATTAAATACATTATCATTAATTTTAGCATCTGATAATATTAATTTATGACAATTTCTAACAATACGCATTAAAATTTGATAACATAATTTTAATTTGCCTCTAAGAGTTTCATTATGTGTAATATCATTTAGAAAGCTTGAAATTTCATCAATATATACAATATAATTTGAAAATTCATATTCATGTACATCTCTAAATAACATAATAGAATTAATACAACATACAATATTATCATGTGATAATGTTTTATTTTTATCAAGATAATTTATTAGATTTATGTCAGCATCAGCAAATGATTTAATATGTTGTGATGCTAATGACTTTTTAGATATAATTGATAATATACGTTTTGGTTTTTTTAAATTCAAATTATATTGTTTAATTGTTTGAGCTGTAGTTGTGGTCTTGCCTGTTCCTGTACAACTTTTCATAATAAGTGTATCAGAGTTTACATAATCTTCTTTTGTTAATTGAATATATTTTGAATTCATTTGTTTTGTTGGAATTTGTGAACTTAACATATTGTACTTTTTAAATCTATTAATAGGTTCCATTTTCAAAATATGTCTAAGATAATTAATATCATAAGTTGGTTTTATATTATTCCATATTTCCATATTTTTATCATAATCATATTTTGTAGACAAAGTAGACCAATCATTCCAAATAACAAATTTATTCAAACCGTATAATATATTGGTTATTTTAATCCATCTATTTGTATTATTATAATATGATTCATTCAAACGTTTTAACATTTCAATCAATTCATTATCTGATATGTCATAAATAAAGTTAGAATTGTATGAATGTTTGATTTCTTCAACTTTTTTATTCATTTTATGTCCATCTAATAAGAAATCAATCAATGAATGAGGTAATTCTAATAATTCATTACGACCTTCTACAAATTGATAACATTTATCATCAATTTTAGATGGTGCTAATACAATATAACCACCTTTTGATCTTATATCTATTCCAACATTTCTAAAAGATGTTTTTGTTTTTAAATAATTATCAATCAAAAACTGATCATCATTATTTGATGTAGTATATTTGAAGATTAAATGATATCCTCCGTTAGGTGTAGTTTGTTTAATAGTTTGTGGTTCTCCGAATTCTGCGTAATATGTATCCATTTCTTCAATACCGTTATTTTTTGCATCAACATCAACAACAATAATATCATTAATCGGCCCTGTAATAAGCCCGACATTAAATACGTTTGCATTGATTTCTTTCTTGTGGTTCTTAGGATTAGACCATTTAACACATGGTAACTTAGAATTATTTTTAAGTGCGAATTTTACTTTTGTTTCAAACATTATTATTTTTATTTATTATACTTTTACTATATAAATTTTATTATAAAATAAACCTTTAAGTTATTTTATTTATTTATTTTATTTTATTTCACGTCTTTATTATTTACGTCAGCATTAAAATATGTTACGTCTTTGATGTTTTAGGTCTCGTCAACAAATCGGCATAAAGATTTAACCATTATATATATTTAATTTACCGATTCGTTGACGAGATGTTAAAGATGTATTTCAATTAATTTCATTAAAAATTGTTTTATCGTCTAATAGGTCTCGTCAACGAATCGGTAATTGAAAGTTATATAATGGTTAAATCTATCTACCGATTTGTTGACAAGACGCTAAATGAATTTATTGATCTGTTTTTATTTCTTTATTTGACGTTCTGTATATGAATCATAACCTTCATCAATTATTTCGGGTTCCATTGTTTTAATTGGTCCATAATCAAAGTTAAACAAATGACCATCTTTATAGGTCATTTTGGGCATTAGATGATTTGCCTCTAATGCCTCCTCTAAATGTGTCTCACAATTAAGCAGAAATCTGGCATAATTTGTTTTGCACCATTTGTGAACTTCTATTCTTGTATTAAAAAATTCTGTCTTGTGAAATACATCATTATTTACACAATAAAATACGCTAGCAAAAAACATGTTAAATTATTTTCTTTATATAATAATCAAAGAAAATAATGATATGAAATTAAACTTACAAGAATAATAAGATAATTGAGATGGTTGCTACTTTGACACCAAGTTTAGACAAGATCACATAAGCTACAATTTGATTAGTTGAATTTAAAATATTATATTGTGCTGGTATGATTGCATTTTGTAAGGAATTATAAAAAATCACTTCTAATCGGTTTAGGACGAACTGAGATACATTTAGTGTATTTAAGTTGAAATTTTTTTTAATGATCCAACAAATTTACTTACAGTTGTAATTTTGCTGACCATATCATTTTGACAAATGAAATCAATAAAAGTATCTATCATCATTGTTTGATCTACGGACAAATCGGGAAATAATGTTTTAATTACATCTAATACAATAGCTTTTTTGTCAATTTTTGGGTCAACTTCTTTCCTATTTAATTCCTCTACCATATTGCAGATGTGTTTGACCAATTCTAAATCTGTATTCATAGTTTCAAAATTAGGAATCAATTTAATATCATTCACAATAAATGTTTTGATCTCATTTGATAAGACTTTAGATTTTGCACTCTTTGAGAGCTTAAGTTTCGGCAGATTACCAGTTTTTAACTGACTTAGAGTTGAGATACTTTGAGATGTTGGTTGATTTGTTGAAGACATGTTTTATATATATAATTTAGACTAATAAAAAAATTATATTGAAAGAAAATTAATGGTTTTTATACTAAAAACTTATTGGGTGCTAGTAGCAGATAATCCAGCAATATTGGCCACAATTAATGTTGCTTTAGATGAGACGCCTAATGACTGACTTATACTAACAATTCCATTAACGGCTAAAGGAGTATTGAAAAACGAAACCATAGGTATATTTGATGAATTATATGAAACTACAGTATAATTGTCAACCAGTGAAGACCCATTTTGATCAATTGATACTGTTAAGACACCATTTGTCAAATTTATAGAGTTTATGATGGGTATACCTGTAGGAATTGCGGATAATGTAGCCGTAGCACCATTAACATTTGAATTGGTAATCATTTTCAGGCTAAAAACATATGTTGATTTATTTGTTAAGCCAGAAATTGTTTGAGAATATGAACCAGGACTGATTGCAATATCTAAACTTGTAGAACCATATGATAACACATATTTTGTTGGAGTTCCACCACCAATATTTAAAGGATCAGACCATGACAAAATAAGTATTTCATTTTTTGGTTGGGCCACAAAATTAGTTGGAGCTGATGCTGATTGAAATGGTGTAATAGTAATGGAAGCTGGACTTTCATATTCAATATTTGCATGTAATGGTTTAATTATAAATGTTGTGGGAACACCTGCTATAAGTACGCCAGATTCAAATGAAGTTTGAGCCACATTTTGAATAAGACTGCCGTCTTGATAAACATTAAACGAATCTGTTGAAATAGTTGAATTATTTGCTGGTAAATCCCAGGACAATGATGCAGTTGGTTCACCAGTTGGATTGATTACTGCTGATAGATTTCTTGGTACACTTGGAATAGGAATAGTAACAGTAGTTTGAGAAGATATTACAGATTGAGCATTCTTATGACACGCTACAACATAAAATGAATATGATGATCCAGGAGGATAATCATGAACTCCAATAAAAGTTTGAATTGCATGATATTGTTGTAAATTTGAGTCAAAATGATCAGGATCTAATGTATTTGATGAATAACCATCCCGAAATCTTTGTGTCGTTATATCAAATACTTTATATTGATCAATAAAAACAGGACTTGAAATAGGAGCTTTCCAATAAACAGTTACATAACCTCTTGCATCAAATGATGAAGTGATATTAATTGGAGCACTTGGAAGAGGAATTGACAAATTATATGTCATGGATGATAAACCTTCAACTAAAGCATGAACAGATTTGACATAAAATGCATATGCTTGTCCAACATTTTGATCATATAATGTGTATGAAGTAGTTGAAACATTTGTTATCAGATTATTTGAACCATCATATACATTATATGATGTAGTTATTATAGTACTATTATTGCAAGGAGCTGACCAAGTTAATTCAATATCACAAGATTGATTAAAGCTTGCCACCAAGTTTCTTGGTGCTCCAGGCAAAGGAATTTGCGCATTAATTGTGTTAGCTTGTCCAGATGCTGAATATGTATTATGAAGAGGAATAATTGAAAACGAATATGTTTGATTTGGAACACCATTATAATTAAAACCATTTGCACCAGTATTTTGAATAACATTCCCATTCAAAAGAATATTATATGATGTAGTACGAATGATTGCATTATTTGATGGCGAATCCCAATTAATAGTAATCAATAATGTACTAGGATCAATTGACGTTATATGCAAATTTTGAACTTCATGAGGTTCTGGAATATTAATAGAAACAGATGTAGATGGATTTGATAGATAGGATTGACCATTTGAAATATGAACAGCAATTAGTTGAAAACTATAAGATTGATTCAAATCAGATGGCATAGGGAAATTATACGAGGTTGAATTACCTGAAACGGTTGTCAATTCATTTCCTGATCCATCTTGAATAATATAATTATCAATAGGCAAATGCACGCTATTATCTGGTTCTGTCCAACTTAAAGAAACATATGCATCCAAATCAAATTCTGCTTGAAGATTAGTAACTGGTAATGGTTGAGGTTTAGTTGTTGATGAGACAGAATTTGACAAATAAGATTGACCATTTGAATTATTTGCATAAATACTGATAAGATATTCAACATTTTGCAACAAATTTGGCAATTCAATAAATCGTCCACATCCAGATGCATATAAACTTTCTACAACATCTAATTGCTTATTTGAATTGTAATCCAAATATGTCAAAACTGCAGTATATGATTCCACTTCAGATTGTGGATTTATACGTAAAAAGATGGATGTTTGACTAGTTCCAAATGCACAAAGAATAACTGGTACAGTCGGGGCACTAGTAAATGTGTACATGGATGAATATGACGAAAAATTACCATCAGAATAAATAACCTTAGCTTTCAATGTATATTGTTGATTTGATCGGACGTCAAACAATACATTGATTGAATAAGTTGAACCATTCAATGTATAATCATCATTTTTCAATGGAATTATTTTTTGTGATAATTGATTTGTTGTAATATTGTCTGATATAATTTTTACATAAGATGGTAGAACAGAGGAAGTTGCTAATGATGTAATTGTCAATAGTTCATGATCATCTTCTGACGGATTGTCTAAAGCTGATGATCTAGTAATAACCGGGCTTGAATAGAGTGACATTAATTTTTATATATAATATACTATACAAAAAAATAATTGCTTAAAATATTTTTTCAATTGGTTTGTTAATTTAATGCTTGAGTAAAATTACAAACAAGAGTATCAAATGATTGCCCAGTTTGCTTTTTCCAATTAACAAAATATTGTTGAAATTGTTTTAACGTTTGTCCTTGTTCAAAGAAATAACAAGCAGTAGCGACCCACCTCCCGCATGTGTTCACATTTGGAGCCATTTTTTGCAATTTCATGCGGTTGCAAATATAATTACCTCCATCAGATTTAAGGTTATTAAGCAAAATATTAAGAACATGAACTTTTTCATCTAATATTTGTTGCATTTGTTGCGGTATAAATGAAAATTCTTGACCAACAACCATACCATATGAATCCATATATTCAAAATATTTGTCATTATATTTGAGTAGGCACACATAGTGCCCAGTCGATGGTTTTGTTTCGATTAATATTATACGATATCCGCTTGGCTCTGGAATAACTTGATTAATGTCTGTAAACTTTTCCAATTCTGAATATTTTATTACTTTCACACCAGAACCTAACATTTTACAGAATTGATCGGACGCAATCATCTTAGCCATTTCATTTGTTGACATTTTTGATTTTAAATATATATTATGACATATATTTAAAATTAGATTATGAACATATTTCTTATTGTCCCCATAAAATAAATGAAATTGTAGAAGGTATGTAGTCAGTACCTTGGCCTAAATTGACAAATGATACATAAATTTGATTTGTTGAGCCATTATATGAACTAATAAAATTGGCAAAAATATATTGATAATTTGTATTGGCATAACCACCAACAATTGAAGTTGGAAATGACATTGAATTGTTTAATGTGCAGACTGATGGTATACAAGTGTTTTGAGAACCTGATGCATAAGCATCTATAGCATTACCACCATAAGCTACTGATGCTGTACCCATTAACATAATATAAGGTGTTGATTGATTACCACATTTAAAACCTGATGTAAATGTAGATGTACCAGCAACTGATAAAGTTTGATTAACATTTGCTGATGTAACGGTACAATAAGAATCAACATTTAATGAACCAGGGATACTGGTACTATTTGATGATGTACCTAAAACTATTTGATCAGATGATGTAGATGTTGCACCATATCCAATTGCCGTTGAATTAGATAATGTAGTTGTTGCACCACATCCAATTGCTGTTGAATTAGATGCTGAAGCTGTTGCATTATATCCGATTGCTGTTGAATAATTTGCACCACCAGTAATATTTGAATTATTTCCAATACAAGTGTTATATATTCCTTCAGTTATACTAATCCCAGATTGATAACCTATTCCAATATTATCTGATCCACTTGTATTACTTTGTAGAGCCAAATATCCTATTCCTAAATTATTATATCCAGATGTGTTATTAAGTAATGCATCAGAACCAATTCCAACATTTCCACTGCCCGATGTATTATAGATTAATGATTGAGAACCAACTGCAAGATTATTTATACCACCAACATTATTTTGTAAACATTGCGTTCCTAATGCGGTATTATTATATCCTGATGTATTATTTGTTAGTGAATATGCTCCAATAGATGTATTTTGTAATCCAGATGTATTTGATGTTTGGCTTGCATGACCTATTGCTGTATTTGAATATCCTGTCGTATTTTTTTGTAATGTTTGATCACCAAAAGAAGCATTTGAATTTCCTGTTGTATTATTTTCAAGTGAATTAAAACCAAACGCTGTATTATTAGATCCTGCTGATGGATTTGATAATGCTCCCGCTCCAAATGCTGTATTTTCTGTTCCACCTATTGATTGTGATACTTGACCAAGAGTTGAAGCACCTAAAACTGTTAAAGTTGAATCTAATGTTGTAGCACCAGAAACACTTAAAATTTCATTTACATTTGTATTATTTAGTGTAGAAGTGCCTGTAACTGTTAAAGTTTGATTAAGAGACGTCGTACCACCAACATATAATGAATTATTTACATTAACTGAATTTTCAAGATTTGATATACCAGTAACATTTAATGAAGAACTTATCAAAGTTGCTGCATATAGTGTTGTGATACCAGAAACGTTTAAAGTTGTATCAATATTAACACCAGCTCCTTCAAAATGATGATACACACTAGGATTAGTTTCTGCTGGATTTAGTCCAGTATAATATATTGAGTCATCTAATAATGATCCTGATGAATTTTGACCAGCGGAAATTACAACTTCTGTTGAATTTGTTGAATTTTTGATTGTTAATTCGTTTGGAATTGTTGCTCCAGACAAATTGCCCTGATATGCAGTTGTTTGTAAAGTTCCGTCGGAAAAATCCAATCCTATGCCTTCACCGACTAAATTACCAACAAATAGGGTCTGTCCCCTCATACTAGCGAAACTCATGATTTATTATTAATTATAAAATATGTTGAGATAATTTATAACAAAATAAAAACACAACTATATTATATTGTTTTGGTTATACATCTATAGTGTCATCCTCATCATTATTTGATAAAATAAAACATTCCTTCTCACTTACGACGCTTAATGGGAAAGTTGCTCTATTAATGCACACCCAACGACTTTTTTGTTTTTTGATTTTCTTTACTTGGTCTCTATCTAAGCCCAAATAATTATCTAATAAATATTTTAAAGATCTATTGCCCAACCCAGCAGGAAAAATAACAAATTGATGAGATTCTGCTAAAATGAGTTTTGTGTCTTGGCCGTTGGTTGGGCAGTGTTTTGTTATTAGGCAAGTTATTTTAAAATGCCGACCTGTTTCGAGTATCTCATCTAATAAATGATTTACTTTATCTCTAATGGGTTTACTTTTGATCGTGTCTGTGTCGTCAAAAATTACACAAGAATTCGCAAAATCTGCAACTGTAATTTCTTCATCTTCTAAAAAGTCCAAACTTAAGTCAATTCTTAAAAGACCTTTTATTTGGTCAATCGTTGGATCTTCTTTTAATGCTGAAAATAAATATACGGGCCTTTTTTTATGAATTAACTTGTAATAATTATTTACGTAATCTTTGATGAAATATGATTTACCAGATCCAGAACGGCCAGATATATAAATAATATCACGTTCTCTTTTTGGATCACCCACAACTTGAAACATTTGACCTGGTTTTGATAAAGTCAATTCATTAAAAGGGTTTTTCGCTTGATCGGAATCATCTAATGATATAATTTGTGATGACTTTGTTTTTTCATCTTTTGTCATAATCATCGCAATTGGTGTACCATAATGTTCTGCGTTTAATGTCATTTATTATTGGTTTATATTTTAATTTTACTTATTTAGACACATTTTTTTATTTGATTTTGGTTATTTCATTTATTATAGCGTAGACGAATTGGCAGAAAGATTTATCACATTATATATATTTAAATTACCGATTCGTTGACCAGATGAAAGAGATGCATTTCTTTTCATTTATATCATTTAATTTATTTTGTATCTCATAGGTCTTGTCAACGAATCGGTAATTTAAATATATATAATGGTTAAATCTATCTCCCGATTCGTTGACGTGACGCATAATTAATATCTAGTCCATAATTTATTTAGTTCTTTAATATTTTGATGTATATCATCATAATCACCCCATAATATAAAACTACTAAACAATGCAGGGCTGGGAATAAAATTATGAATCAGTATTCTTTCTGTGTCATTTACTAAATGTCTGGCCCAATATCCATGTCTTTTTTTTTTGTCATGATGATCAATATAAGTAGTACCGTTATTTAATCCAAAATGAAATGTTCTTCCGTCAGATAAGGTAATTTTGAAACGTTTATTTTTTCTGTTAGATGGTTCAATATTTGTTATATGCATTTGAATTTGAATTTGAATTTATAATTAAGTTTCAGATATTAAAAATAAATTATAAACCAATATTATAAAAATCAAAATATGTCATTTAACTCTAATCATATCGCTTCAAGATTGTATTATGATGTCCTTTGTACCAATTTAAATACTCGCAGTTCATCAAATCCAGTTTTATCATTTCAAGAAACAAGATCAAACCCGTTTATATATTCACCACAAAATTATTATATGTCAATTGTTAGATTTAGTTTGGACACGTGCAGTTTACCCATATTTGTACCTACTATTCAAGCTAATCAACCAGATTATAATTTAACCATTTATTCAGTGTCAATGACATATAATGGACAAACAGTTCAAACATATGTTCAATTTATTCCACAAGATTTAACCCAATCAGCTCCACCTAAACCAAATTCAACACAAACTGGTCTACAATCTTTTTGTGAGTATTATTATGTGTATAATTATGAATATGTGATAAGTCTTGTCAATACGGCATTAGCGACTTGCTTTGCATCTTTATCATCTTTAACAACTTTACCAACAACTAATATACCATATTTAAAATGGGATAATACGAATTTAATAGCAACTTTGATAACAGATCAAGCCGGATTTAATAATTCTTCAAATGATTTTATTGGATTGTATATGAATAATGCTATGTATCAATTATTTTCTTCCTTGCCTATGATTTTAAATAGTACAACATCTACTACGGGTTTAAATTATCAAATATCATGTAATGCATACGGTATAGCAGAAACATCAATATCAACCTATACTAAACAATTACTTGTACAAGAATATTCAACAATAAGTGTATGGAATCCTGTTATGAGTATAGTGTTTACGTCAAATACAATGCCAATAGTATGCGAGCAACTTAGTGCTCCTTTGGTTTATATGAATGGCACAACCATACAATCTACAAATAATTCAAATATAGCGAACATTATAACAGATTTTGAAGCCAATAATGGAATTTACAAACCCAATCTAGTATATCAACCATCAATTTACAGATATAAGGAGCTTATTGGAAATAGTCCATTAAGTTCAATTGACATTCAATGTTTTTGGAAATCACGTGCTGGAAATTTAATTCCATTTTACTTAAATACTGGATGTTCGGCCTCTTTGAAATTGATGTTTGTACTCACAGGAACTCAGAACTAAATAATCAATTTAAAAAATCCTGTAAACGTATAAAAATATATTTAAGGTTTAATAATCTAATTTTTTTTGTTTACATAAATATATATACAAGAAATCATATTTTATGTCAACATTTAAAACGTGTCTTATTCAAGATGGACGAATCAGTAATATTACCGATGAAGAAACATTTTGTGTCATGGATGGTGCAAGTCAAAGCACTTTTCAAGACTTTACCGCAACATCAGCAAGTTCTTCATCAATTGTTTTTAACATTCAAATTCCTTCAGAAAATATTGTTATTGACCGTCATCTTTTATTGCAATCAACAATTGCACTTAAATTAGATTTAGTTGGAACAGACCTAGCAGCTGGAACAGATAAACTTGTCTTTGATTATGGTCTTACTGATAGTTTGCAAGTATTTCCTTTAAATAGTTTATGCACAACTCAACAAATGACCATTAATAATGCTACGGTTAGTCAAAATACAAAAGATATCTTGCCTATGTTATTAAGATTATATGATCGAAGAAAGTTAAATCGTTATAATAGTTTGTGTCCGTCTTTACCAGATTCATTTTATGCCGAGTATAAAAATGGATTAGGAGCTATGAATAATGTACTTAGTGGATATAATAATCAAAGTTTAGATGAAGATTTTGTTCCAAGAGGATCTTTTCCTGTTACAATTGCAAATGTTTTGCATACATTTACTGCTGCACCTGTGGCTCCTGCTACTGTAGGTGTTGTAACTTATGATAATTCATTGATTCAAGTAGGAGGAACAACTTTAAATAAATGGGAAATAATTCTTACATTCACAACAACTGAGCCTTTTATAGCACTTCCACCATGGATCAATACAAATGCAAATAATCAAGCAGGTCTTGTTGGTGTTAATAATATAAGTTGTAATTTAAATATTGATTCAGGATGTACAAGAGTATTTTCAACAATGAATTCATATATTACAGGTATTTCGTTAGGAGCGACAAATGTTCTAAAACCAAACCCAGCAAATGCAACAGCAACGATAGCAGCAAGTCCATCAAGTTATGAAGCATTTACAAGTACAAAGATGCTTTTTAATTTTCTGTCATTACAACCAGAACAATATAAAAAAGTTGCTTCAAAAAATTGTGTTCCTTATATGGATTTTCCGCGTTATTTAAGTTCTTCAGCTTCTAATCCATCTATTGCTGCCGCAGGAATAGATGCTACAACAGGAATTTATACGTATAAAAGTGCAACGTTAACATCTCAATCACTACAATTAAATCAAATTCCAGATTTAATCTTAATTTGTGTTAGAAAGCCAATGTCCACACAAAATTGGACTGATCCATCAGCATTTTTAACAATTGATAATGTGTCAATTTCATTTAATAATACAGCTGGTATTTTAAGTTCAGCTAGTCAACAACAATTGTATAATATTTCATATCGTAATGGGTCAGCTCAATCATTTTATGAATTTGCAGGAAAAACCAAAACGAATTATACTGGTGTAGTTGGGGCAGATGGTAATATAACTTATGGACGTGGTGTGGTTGGTCATGGTATTGATGTTGGTACAACTGGAAGTTTATTGGTATTAAATCCTGTGTTTGATTTTAATTTACCTTCATATTTATCAAGTTCATCATTAGGACAATACAACTTATATTTTACAATCACTGTGACAAATCAATTTGCTACTCCGGTTGCATATCCAGAAATATGTATTGTGACTGTAAATTCTGGTATTTTTACTACTCAATTAGGAACATCTATTATTAACACTGGTATTTTGACTAAAGAAGACGTTCTTAAAACTAAAGAACAAGCCCCATCAATGGATACAACAGACTATCGTCGGTATGTTGGTGGCAATTTAGCTAATTTAGGAATGTCAAATGTTTTGAAGCTTGTTAAAAAACATGTTAAAGGATTTATTAATGATGCATCCGCACCAGGAGAAGAACAACCAATATCAAATGGGTCAGGTGCATCCGGTGGGTCAATGAGTGCTGGTCGAATTTCAAGATTGTCCAAATATACTAGATAATTAATTAAAATGAATTAAATTCAAATCCAAATTATTTTAATATAACACAATATATATTAAAATAATGAATTCATATAATCGTCAAATTGCCAATAGACTATTACACGATGAACTTAAAATGATTAATAACACATCCCAACCAGAAATGTTATATAATGAATTAGATGGTTTAAAAGAATTACATGATGGTGTTTTACTTGGTGGTGGTAGACCATTGAAATATATACAAAGTGGTAATAATATTCAATCTTCTGAACCTAGGACATTGACTGTTGGACGAGATCCATTTGAAAATGTACCAATGCATCTTGTTGAAACTGGAGGTAATATACGAAACAGACGAGGTAGGCCATCAAAGGCCGAAGGTGGCAATATATTTGATACTCTTGGTTCAGTAGCCAAAACGGCTGCACCATTTGCGCCACTTTTGATGATGGCCGCAGGATTAGAAAAAAAGAAACGTGGCCGACCAAAAAAAGGTGGATCATTTTTATCAAGTTTAGGTTCAGTAGCCAAATCACTTGCTCCAGTAGCACAACAAGTTGTAGTTCCAGTAGCCACACAAATGCTACAAAATTATATGACAAAAGGTGCATCTAGTGGAGCAGGGCTTAAAAAAAGAGGTAGACCAAAGAAAGGTGGATCATTTTTAAGTGGTTTAGGTTCCGTAGCCAAATCATTAGCTCCTGTAGCACAACAAATTGCAGTTCCAGTAGCCACACAAATGCTACAAAATTATATGACAAAAGGTGCATCTAGTGGTGCAGGTTTGCGAAAAAGAAAAACTACAAAAAAAGGTGGCGATATATTTAATGATTTGTCATTATTAGGTATGGGTTTACCTGCTAAAGTTAAACGAACACGAAATAAAGGTGGTAGTTGTTTGAGTGGTTTAGGATCTGTAATCAAATCAGGTAGTTTTTTGAGTGGTTTAGGATCTGTAGCTAAATCATTAGCTCCTATAGCTCAACAAGTAGCTGTTCCAGTAGCACAACAAATGTTAACAAATTATATGACAAAAGGTGCTTCTAGCGGTTCAGGTGCTGGATTAAAAAATACATCTAAACGCGGACAACTTATAAAACAAGTAATGGCCCAAAATGGTTGTAGTTTAGGTGAAGCATCCAAATACATAAAAGCTCATCAATTGAATTAAGAATACTAAGTTTTAATTTGAATTATTATTTTATGATACAATATTATAATTCAAATAATGTTAAGGAAATCAACAAAGATTGACTATGATCCAAATTCTATTTATAGAGCTTCTAAAAAACTAGCTACTATTGCAGTGCGTAATATGAAAAATCCTTCAGATAATCCAGATATGCAACTAGGTCTTGATCAATTACCAGCAAGTACTCTATCAGCTCAACAGCCTTCTAATAATATGATGTCTAGGACTAATGTTATATCAAGTTATGAACCAAATAATGTATCAAACTTTAAACCTTCCAAAAATGTATCTTTCTTTCCTCAACAATCAAATAGAACTATTATAAATAATCACTCATCAGATGTTGACACTTTTCTTAATTTGATTTCGGATGCTAATTCAAATTTACAAAATTTAGACTTATTATTAGATTCTCATTATCAACCAGGACAAAGGGAACATATAAAACAAAAGCAAGAAGAAGAAATAGCACAAAGAGAACATGAGGAAAAATTAAAACAACAACAATTAGAACATGAGAATAAATTTAAAAATTCTGCCAAAATGAATGATTTAAATATGGATTGGTTAAAAGATAATGGTTGGAACTTTGAATATGACAAAATGTTTGTCAACGAATTTATAACGACAAAACCCATACCAAAAAATATGGCTACTGCATTTCGTTTGAAATTCATATTGGGTTTGAATGAAAATGCAACTTCTAATGATATTAATGATGAATTTGACGATAAGTATGGAGAGTTTTTTGAAAATCACGGAAATGATGATGAAGGATTTCTTGATGATCTTAATACAATTTTTTTTGAAAAACTTAATGAACAAGAAGATATAAATAGTCATGAAGAATCAAAAGGCAATGTTTCTTTAGTAGATAGATTACGTAATTTAGGTCACGGATCTGGATTGGTTAAAGGTGGTGCAGAAGGTGACCGTAAATTAACCGCCAAAGAAATGGACGAGAAATTAAAAGATGATGAAAATATGTCATTTGACAATGTATATCCGGACACTTCAGATATTATTGTAGCAAAAGCAAGACCTGAAAATAAAAAAATCAAAAAATTAAAAACTGAATTAAAAACAAGACATGATGCAAGGTTAGATAGCGAAAACACATATGCTGATGACATCAATTTTTTTAATAATATCCCAAATGAAAAAAAGAATGAAAAGACATTTAAAAAAAATCTTGCATTGTATATTGAATATAAAACAAAATTACCTCAAATAAAAACTTTTAGAGAAGCTTATGCAGCAGAAACAGATCCTATTAAGAGAGCAAAAATAAAGTCAGAAAGTCCATACAGTGAATTAACAGACGGTCGCAAATATAATGCTATTGTAGATAGAAACAAAGAATTTGAAGACAAGTATCCAAATAATAATTTAACAGACACTTCATTAAAAAATTATGACGTTTATGTAACGTTATTACAAAATGAGAAGACGATTGAAGAAAAACTTGAACAAGAAACTACTAAACTAGAGGTCAATATAGAAAAAAATGAATCTGCTAGAATTGAAAAATCAAAACAAGATAGATCAGAAGTAAGTAATACAATGAATGATATGTTAAATAAAGTTGAACAAATTGTTGAAGAATCAGAGAAAAAAAAGAGAGAATTGTTTGCTGAACAATTAATAGCAAGATTAGAAGCACATAATTTAATTGATAACGAGATTGATCTTTTAATAGACAATGTTGTTAATGAATCTGATAAACGAGCACGACAAAAAACTGAAGCAATACTTAAAGAACAAATTGAACGTCATCAAATAAAACAAAAAGAGTTACTAGAACAAAAAGATCATGTAAAGCAACAATTAGGCGAAACAATACAACAAAAAAAACATGTTGAAACTTTATTAAACTTTTCTAAAAATACAAATCCTGTTGTTGATTTAATAAGTCGTTTCAGTAAATCCATGAATCAGTTATTGTTATTTTTCAAAGGTAAAAT
>Ga0208497_1000439_pt1 | contig 19578 bp, 21 predicted proteins | sample CryBogCBE25Aug07_FD_184555 | JGI IMG/M metagenome (GOLD analysis project Ga0208497, IMG submission 184555) | Freshwater microbial communities from Crystal Bog, Wisconsin, USA - CBE25Aug07 (SPAdes) | ecosystem: Environmental > Aquatic > Freshwater > Lake | place: Crystal Bog, Wisconsin, USA...
AGGACAAATCCGTTGGTACAAGAGACCGGAAAAGAATAAAACTTATGTAGTAGCATTAGATCCTAGTCTAGGTACAGGATCAGACCCGGCAGCTATACAGGTATTTGAATTGCCTGGATTAAAGCAAGTAGCCGAGTGGAGTCACAATAAAACAATCGTACAACGCCAGTGTGTGATTTTAAAAGAAATTTGTTCGTATCTAGCTGACGTAGCTGGCAATACAAATGTCTATTATAGCGTAGAAAACAATACCTTGGGCGAAGCTGCATTGGTTGCCATCAATGAAATTGGCGAAGAAAATATCCCGGGCGTATTCCTAAGCGAACCGCGCAAAGGTTCCGTGGGACACAGATATCGTAAGGGCTTTACAACTACAAATAAATCAAAATTAAGTGCTTGTAGTAAGTTAAAAAGTTTAATTGAAACTAAGCGTTTAGTTATTGCTAGTAAAGCACTTATTAGCGAGTTGAAAATGTTTGTAGCAAGTGGTACAAGTTTTGCGGCTAAAATAGGCGAACACGACGATTTAGTAATGGCAGCCTTGCTAGCTATACGCATGATACAAATGCTACAGCAATTTGATGCTGGATTTGACACAGAACTTAAAGATAGCATGGATACTTTTGTAGAACCTATGCCGTTCATAATGGTTGGCGGATTTTAATTTTGTATAAATAGTGTTATGTCTAAAGAAATTGAATCCATCGCTTCGGCACTATTTGATAAAATACGCTCGCGTTTTCCTGGTGTAGTAATCAGGGACGAAAGCGGCGAAAAAATTGATAATCCAGAAAATGCTAAAAGATTTACATTTATATACTCAGATCCAGATGGTACTAAATTTGGCGCAGTGTCGCTTAGTTTAGCTGATGAAGAATCCTTAAAAGTAACTTTCCCCACAGATATTAAAAAGAACATGAGCAGAGATCAGCGTCGTGAATGGTCTCAATTTTTACGTAACCTAAGAAAATTTGCAATGAGTAATATCCTTGACTATGATGTTAAGGATATTGCTAAATCAGCATTAACAATTAAAGATATTAAACAAAACGCAAAAACAGACGATGTAGCAACTACAGCAGACGTGCCGGTGACTGAAAGCAAGCTATACGGCACAATGATGCAGAGTCGTTTTGATATAGGTGAGACACGCCTACGTATCCATCATTTGAGTATGGTTAGAGATGATGTTCACGGTGATCGTAGTCGTAAGATTGATAAAATTTTTATCGAAACAGCCCAAGGCGAACGTTTCCTATTAGATTTTACTAATTTGGGCGGAGCCAAAGCAATGTGCCGTCATATCAACGAAGGCGGATCAATCCACGATGATATTGGACAAGCTATTAGTCGCATGGTAAGTGAAATGAGTTCAATGCGTCATTTTGTACGTAGCACAAAAAATCGTCAATTTGAAGATCAAGAAACAGCAACAATGACCCAACATGCAGTTAACCACTACATGAAACTTAAAAATACTCTACGTCATTTAGCAAATACAAAACACTATCAACATTTTGTAGATTCATATAAACCAGAACAAGAACAAATAGATGAAGTAGATGTTGCTGCACTACGCGAACGTTTTGTTAAAAAGTTTTACGATGAACGATTTGACGAAGCATTGCCGATTGTCTACAGAGAACATCAACGTAGTAAACAAACAGCACAAGAACAATATATCAATGAACTAGACGAATGGGCTAACTCATTGTTAGAAAACGAAGAAGAAGATCGTGAAGAAGCATTAAAACGTTTAATGTCTAGTAGTGTTAAAGCCGGCAAAGATGGTGTCGAAGCACAAACACACATGGAAAATATGTTTCCGGATGAAGACATATCTGACTTACTAGATTTACTTGGACAATACGGAACAGACAACGGCCCAGACGCTGATTGCCGCCCTGTAATTAAAACATGGCTCAATGGCGCACACCCTGAGATGCTAGATGAATTGACACTTGGTGATAAAAATATTGACGATGCCGCAACTAATTATATTCTTCCGGTTAGCCCAAAACAAGCACATCCAAATGATACATATGGCGCATCAAGTTTAGATGATCCAGTAACTGATCCTAATATTCCTACAACAATGCAGGAAGATAGTTTAGACTTTATAAGAACTCTAGCTGGATTAAAGCGATAATTATTAACGACGTCTTGCTCTAAACGCCACTTTAATCAGTGGCGTTTCTATATCCGGATTACTACTTGCGGTAGTAGCATGTAAACAGCGTCCATCGTATACAATTAATCTACCCGGTACCGGACTAACAATGCGTCCTTGATCCAACCAACCAATGTTAAAGTTACGAGACTGTTCGGCACCAATATTAAACTGTTGATGATCTTGTGTAACACCTTCTGAATCTTCTGGATAATACCGTAGCTCGGCTCCCCAACTTGGATACCATTCTTTGTTTACCACATATAAAATAGTAACTAAATCCTCTTGAGTCAAGTTGGGATTGTCTCGGTGGGCATAACCATTACCAGCTACCTGTACATTATGAGCAGCATTTACGTAAGCTCTCCATCCTGTTGGTAAGTTTGGATCTGTTGGTGTCGGTGGTACAGTTTCCCTGTCGTACATACCTTCGGGTAATCCTGTTAGACTAAATTGATTATCCAGTTTGCGGTTTATCTCTTTCCATAATAGATAAACTGGCAGATGTAATTGTTTTAAACTATCTTCGTCACTGGCTAACACACAACGATGCATACTAGAACCCATATGCATTCCTTTGGCTATAAACCAACTCGGTCCTTTATTTGGACGGTATCTGTTTACTTCTTGCTTAGATGGTAACCATTTTTGATGCCATTCTTGTATTTGCAAATAATCCCAAATTTTAGATTGCATTCCAGGATCAATTATGTTATCATATACATCTATACGGTAGGGAAGATTCATGCAATTATTTATTTTAACCATTCTTGAGCATTTTGGAAAAAAAAATTAAAAAATTGTTTGACTTTGCTAAATACTATAGCATATACTTAGGTATGTGCATTGAGACAATCTCAAAACTATCATGGCACATTTTATAAAGGAAAAACATCATGGCAATGACATTAGCAGAAATTAGAGCAAAATTACAATCACAAGAAACCCGCAAAGGCGGCGAATCACAAAGCAGTGGCGATAATGCAATTTACGCACACTGGAACATAGCAGAAAACACCACAGCAAGAGTAAGATTTTTACCCGACGGCGACGCAAAGAATAATTTCTTTTGGGTTGAACGTGCAATGATCAAGCTACCGTTTGCTGGCGTCAAAGGTCAAGCAGATAGTAAGCCTATTGTAGTACAAGTACCTTGCGTAGAAATGTATGGAGCTCAATGCCCAATCTTGGCAGAAGTTCGTACATGGTTTAAAGAACCAAGCATGGAAGAAATGGGTCGTAAGTATTGGAAGAAGCGTAGTTACTTGTTCCAAGGTTTTGTTCGCGAGAATCCACTAGGTGACGACAAAACTCCGGCTAATCCAATCCGTCGATTTGTTATTAGCCCACAGATCTTTAATTTGATCAAGAATGCATTGATGGATCCAGAAATGGAAAACCTCCCAACTGACTACCAGGGTGGACTTGATTTTAGTATCAAGAAAACCAGCAAAGGTGGTTATGCTGACTACAATACCAGCACATGGTCACGTAAAGAATCTGCACTAACAGCAGACGAAGCGGCAGCTATCGAAGCAAATGGTTTGTACAACTTGGCAGACTTCTTGCCAAAGCAACCAACAGAAACAGATCTTAAAGTAATTAAAGAAATGTTCGAAGCTTCAGTTGATGGTCAACCATACGATCCAGATCGTTGGGGTGCTTACTACAAGCCATACGGCTTAGATGTAGGCAATGCTACTAAGACAGCAGAAACTACAGCATCAGCTCCAGCGCCAGCTCCGGCTGTTGCGGACGAACCAGACGAAGATGAAGCACCAGCTCCTACAGCACCTGTAGCGGCTCCTGCAGCAACTTCTGGTAAGAAAGCCGAAGACATTTTGGCAATGATTCGTAACCGTCAGAAGCAATAATTGTTTGTCTAATTGTGGGGGGTAATTCCCCCACTTTTCCTATGAAAATCTTTTGGACTAAAACTGGTGATACTCTTAATGTTGATGTTGAAAATCAACAGTTTGTGGATTACTGGCTTGATAGTTTAAAACAAGACAACAAAGATCAATTTCAATTGATGTCTAACGAATTCCCTGATCAAATTGATTCAGAAGTAAAAAGTTTAAGAGATAAAGTTACCAGTATCAACGAGTATCTTGCTAAATTCAAATTAGAACAGTTTAGTTTACCCGAGTCAACAGTTGATATAATAACAAGCAATACATTAAACAGACTACATAGTTACTGGACATATCTTGTACGAAAACAAAATATGACAACAATGTTTTCTAAATTATATCCACAGTATGTTAAAACATTTTTAGATATTAATCACGCAATACACAATATTGAAAAAACGCATTCTTTGTCTTTTTGTGTTGATGAAAATCAATTGTGGAGAACAGAAAACATATTTGGCGATTCAATTTTAAAATTTGGTTCGTGGCATTTGATGTTGGGATTTAATAATGTAGGAAAGACATATTACGATAAATGGTGGCAATACGATACCAATTTTGTAGATCATGACACTAATAATTATAGCCACTTTGGTGGAATATTAGATGTAACCTTTTACAGATCATTTGTTGAAATACCACCACAAGCATACTTAAATTTTTGTCATCAAAATCAAATTAAACCATTGGGTAATCGCGTACCAATTGGCAATTTCAAAGAAGAGATAGACAAAGCAAAACAAATATTTTATACTAACACTAAAATAGAGAATAACTATATACAACTCGAGAAGGATTAATCATGGCAACTAAACCATTTGACGTATCAAAGTTTCGTAAAAGCATTACCAAAAGCATTGACGGCATTAGCGTTGGATTTACAGATCCTACAGACTGGATTTCAACCAACAACTATGCCTTAAATTATCTTATTTCCGGAGACTTTAACAAAGGTGTTCCGTTGGGCAAGGTTACTGTGTTTGCTGGGGAATCCGGCGCAGGTAAAAGTTTTATCTGTTCGGGTAACCTGGTAGCAAACGCACAAAAGCAAGGCATTTATGTTATTTTGGTTGACAGCGAAAATGCACTTGACGAAAAATGGCTACATGCATTAAATGTTGATACTAGCGAAGATAAATTGCTTAAACTAAATATGGCTATGATTGACGATGTGGGCAAGATGATTAGTGAGTTTGTTGAAGAATATAAGACATTACCAGAATTAGAGCGTCCTAAGGTACTATTTGTAGTTGACTCATTGGGCATGTTACTTACTCCAACCGACGTTAACCAGTTTGAAGCAGGCGATATGAAAGGTGACATGGGTCGTAAGCCCAAAGCACTGGCTGCACTAGTTCGTAACTGTGTAAATATGTTTGGTAGTTTAAATCTAGGCCTGGTATGTACAGCACACACATACGCAAGTCAGGACATGTTTGATCCCGATGACAAGATCTCAGGTGGACAAGGCTTTATCTATGCTAGTAGTATTGTTGTAGCCATGCGTAAGTTGAAGTTGAAAGAAGACGAAGATGGTAACAAGATCTCAGAAGTCAAGGGTATCCGTGCCGCTTGTAAGATCATGAAAACACGCTATGCCAAGCCATTTGAATCAGTACAGGTTAAGATTCCGTACGAAGAAGGTATGAATCCGTATTCGGGCCTAGTTGACCTGTTTGAAGGCAAAGGATTACTGGCCAAAGAAGGTAACAGTTTGGTATATACATTAGCTACAGGTGAAATTATCAAGAAGTTCCGCAAGGCATGGGATCGTAATGATGACCTGGCACTCGATCGTGCCATGGCGGACTTTGTGGCTAACCCACATCATAAAGAAGCAGACATTGAGGAACTTGAAGCAGTAATAGAGACCATTGTTGAAGATACACCAAAAAAGTCTAAAAAAGAGGAAACAGTAGAATGAGTATCGAAGTTGATGTATTGAGTGAACTATATACTATTATGAAACAGTACGTTCCTGCAAAGGATCGTCAGGAATGTGCTGATAATTTAATGAGCATCATGGTTGATATGTTAGGCGACCAGGAACTTAAAGAATTTGGCGGAACTGACAATACTTTAAAACGTGCTCTCAAAGAGTATTCGGCAGACGATGTTGATCCTGAAGCAACCGAAGACTGGGAAGACGAAGACTATTAACAGTCGCGATTATTACTGTTCAATGAAGTTTAGATTCCTTAAGATTGATTTGGAATCTAAAATGACCTACAACTGTCATGCAGCAAAACCACATCCGGTGAACTTTATTCAGTTAAAGGATAAGCCAGGGCAACTATTTAATACAGATGTTAACGTCCACGAACGTCGACAGATGTTAACCAATGGCCGTAATGCTAGCTGTGAGCAAAACTGTTGGGCGGCCGAAGATCGCGGAGCAACCAGTCCTAGAATAGAACAGGGTGGCATTGAACGTACACACGAGCAGGTGTTTACAACACCAGAAATAATTGATCTAACTATTAATGGCGATTGTAATTTAACCTGTAGCTATTGTTCAAAAGAATACAGTAGTAGCTGGCGCAGAGACGTAGTCAATCAAGGTAACTACCCGTTAACTGATTATACTAGTGCTAGATATACAGCCGATAATAAAGATCGCGCATTATTAGAAATAGGTCAGCGTAATTTAAAAAATACACAGCACTATCAACTATTAGTTGACGAAATACGTTTACTGGCACCGGGATTAAAACGATTAACTATAACCGGTGGAGAACCATTTTTAGATAATAGTTTAATTGACACATTAAAAAGTTTGCCATTGAGCAACGATGCTGTAATAGAAATCTATACTGGGCTTGGAGTAGATTATCGACGCTTTGAACGTATAGTGCAAGAATTAAAAGAAATTAAAAATGTATTCATTGTGGTTAGTGGAGAAAATACTGGTAAGTTTTTAGAATTTAATCGTTACGGAAATCGCTACAGTGATTTTGTTGCCAAAGTCAATTTATTAAAATCTAGTGGAATTAATTTGGTTTTCCAATCTACACTAAGTAACTTAACAATACACGATTTTCATAATTTCTACCATGAATTTGGCGAAAACGAAATTTGGACAACGTTTGCTTATCAACCAGACATGATGGCACCCTACGTATTAGATGTAGACAGCAAGGCGCAAATAAAGTATAATATAAGAGACTTACCAGATACTTATAAAACAATGATTACAAATTCAATTATGGCAGAGCCCACGGAACAACAGCGAGTTAACGCCGCTGAGTTTCTTTTGGAATTTGTTCGTAGAAGATCTGATTTAAGTTTATCAATTTACCCTTCAACATTTTTGTCATGGCTAGGAATTAATAATGTGGTATAATCGAGTTGTAGCAGACCTTAGCAACATTCCAGACTTTATTGACTACTACGAAAAAGAATTGGTTGCAGCCAAGGGTGATATAAAGATTCACGGCAAGGTTGAACGAGAGTTAAGTAACTTGCCCGGAGAAACAGAACATCGTTTTAATCAGCTACAAGAAATTGAAGCAATCTTAGAACACCTTAACATACAGTTACGTAAGATTAGACAGAAGCACTATAAAAAGTACTTGGAAGCATATAACAGAGCACTTACCAGCAGAGATGCTGAAAAGTATGCCGAAGCCGAAGATGAAGTTATTGACTTTGAAACTATTATAAATGAAGTAGCATTACTACGTAATAAATGGTTAGGCGTTATGAAGGGCATTGAATCAAAAAACTTTATGCTAGGACACGTAGTTCGTTTACGTACAGCAGGAATGGAAGATATTGTAGTATGATAGATTGGCGGCAACGTGCAGATGAATTATTAAAAGAGTTTGAGCTTTGTTGTAAGGCAAAGCCCAAGCACGATGCTATTAATGTACAATTAGAAAAAGATACAGTAGCTAAATTTGCATATCATTTAAATACACAACGAGGTTGGGGATCAGAATTAGAAATTGCAGAAGCATGTCATCAACTTGAACCTAGGCTTAACGAACTTAAAAAGAAATTAGTATTCGAAATATTACAAAATGGCTCTATTTAAAAACGCATACTACAGTCACGAACATAGTTTAGAAGTACTAAACATGATATACGGCTACGACACATTCCTGGATAATCTACATTATATTGCTGATATGGGCTGTGGAGAAGGATTAGATTCCGAATGGTGGGCAACCCTAACTACTAGAGACGAACCACCCCAACCACATAATTATACAGTATTTGCTGTTGACCAAACAATTCGTCAAATTGATGCTGGCATCCTACAACGCAATTCAAACATTTTTCCAATTGAGGGTAACTTTGAAGAACTCATTGTTCCAACAAAAATTGATTTAATGTGGGCGCATGACAGTTTTCAGTATGCTCGCGATCCTTTTAAATGCTTGGCTATTTGGAAACAAACATTAAATGTTAATGGAATGTTGGTACTGACAATTCCGCAGAGCACCTATCTAAAGAATAATCAGTTAGTAGTAGAAAGCCATAGCCATCAGTACTATAGTTACAATATTGTTAATTTAATGTACATGTTGGCCATTGCTGGATTTGACTGCAGAGATGCATATTTTTATCGTAAAGAAAATACGCCTTGGTTATATGCTGGTGTATATGCTAGCGAACACGATCCATTACCGGCACACGCCAGCTGGTATGACCTAGCCGATCGTAATTTAATTAATGACAGCATAATTAATAGCGTTAACCGTTATGGGTATGCTAGATTAGAGGACGTGGTAGTAAGTTGGTTTGATAAAAACTTATACCAAATAACAAACTAATGAAAATTGTAATCGTTACCGGAGGCTTTGATCCTATACACAGCGGCCACATCGCTTATCTTAATGCGGCTAAGGAATTAGGCGATTGGTTACTAGTTGGTATTAACTCTGACGCTTGGTTAGAACGTAAAAAGGGTCGTGCATTTATGCCCATTGAAGAACGTCAAGCCATTGTTTACAATTTAAAGTCCGTTGATGCTGTTAAAGAATTTGATGATTCGGATGGCTCAGCTTGTAGCCTAATAGAATGGGTTAAGAGTCAATTTCCTTACGCAACAGAAATCATATTTGCTAACGGTGGTGACCGTACCAAAGAGAACATTCCTGAAATGCGTGTAGAAGGTGTTACCTTTGCATTTGGTGTTGGCGGCGAAAACAAAGCCAACAGTAGCAGTTGGATACTTGAGGACTGGAAAGCACCTAAAACCTATCGTCCCTGGGGCTATTATCGAGTGTTATACGACATAGAAGGAACCAAAGTTAAAGAACTAGTAGTTAACCCGGGTAAACAATTAAGTATGCAACGGCATCAAATGCGGTCTGAATACTGGAAAGTGACAGCAGGAATGGCTCGTATTAAGAACGATACAGGTATAACTACATTGGGTCTACACGGTAGCTACTTTGTAGCACGTACAGAATGGCATCAACTAACTAACCCATTCCCAGAACCACTAAAAATGATAGAAATACAGTATGGCCCTATCTGCTCCGAAGAAGATATTGAGCGCAGATAAATACTTTATTATGAAATCTAACGACTTTATCTACGAAGATCCCAAACTTAAAAAAGAAATCATTGACGTGGTTAAAGCCACCGATGATCTTACTGTACTACAACGAGTACTTAATACACTTAAAGCTGGTAATATTGATGATCGTATTAAAAGCGTTATTGGCCAAGACGGCGATGCACAACAATTCCTTAAAAAAATTGTTTCAGCAATCATGAGCATTGAAGCACCAGTTGAAGAAAAAAATGCTTTTTTAGCAAAATACGAAAAGGGCTCAGTAATTAATACATCGGCATTGCTAGATGGAAAATTACATTCATTTTCTGAATTAGTAGGTACAGGATTTGCTTTAGAATTATTTAAACAACTTTCAGTAGAATTAGTAAGTCAAGGTGTAGGGCCCGGCGAAGTTGCTCTAGCGGTATTAAGCCCGGATATTCAATGGTCGGGTCGTACCAGTGGCGGTGGCGACATTCAAGTTAAGAAAAAGCCCGTGGAAGTTAAAACACGTGTAAGTAAAGGCGGACGCTGGATTAATGCTCGTAAAGCTAAACTAGACCTAGGCGGCATTGTTAACGCTATTGTAGAAGGCGGAAACATTAATCCAACTAAAATACCAGATCGTATTAATCCTACATTCTGGGTTGATACTATTCGTCCTACAATTAATCCAAAAAAATTAAAAACAGTGGCTAAAAAAATTGCCGACTGTACATTTAAGTTTTCCGACAATTCTGCTTACCAACATGCCTTGGTAGCCGGCGACGCAAGTGCGATCGTTAATGCATACCTTGATATTGGCTATAACAATTATAAAGCATACTCGGGATTTGTTGGAATGTTATTAATGGACGTTCCAACAGATCAATTACAATACTTTACAGATTACAAAGATATGAATGGCAGTATCGGCGTAAGCACTACTTATATTCTTGCTCCAGAATCTGAAATGATGCCACAGGTAATTCTAGCACCCGGCTCAGGACCAATTCGTGCAGGTAAGTTTAAGTCTGATACTAGTGGCATTGCTGCTGCTGCAGAAAAAGGTAAAACCAGCGATGTTAAGAAAAAGGTTGCCGAGTATGCTAAAAAGATCTGCGACCATCACGGCGTAACTGATCCGGCTACTATTGCACAAGTTAATAGTGTAATCCTAGCTGATCTACAGCACGGCATCGATCCTGCTAAGATTCCGGCTAGACTAATGAAAGTATTTCCAGAATTGGGTGCTCGTAAAAAGGCACCTGTCCAGGCGCAACAACCAGCCGAGCCAGTTGGCGTCCAGCCAACTCGCCAACAGCGACAAACCAACCAACCCATACGCGAACGTAGAGCTTGACAGTTAAAGTCCAATAAGTTATAATAAACTATATAGGGCCTTTAGCTTAATGGTAAAGCAATCGACTCATAATCGATGGAGTGAAAGTTCAATTCTTTCAAGGCCCACCATTTTCAAATAAAGGAAACAATGATGTCTATTACAATTAAAAACTTAGAAAGCGCATTGGCAGGCGAAAGTCAAGCCCACACTAAGTATCGTTATTTCGCCCGTATCGCTCGTGCAGAAGGGCACGAAGATATTGCACGTCATTTTGAACACACAGCCGATCAAGAATTACTACATGCTTGGGGTCATCTTGAGCTATTAGTAGGAAAGCCAACTACAGCCGAGTGTTTACAAATGGCCATTGATGGCGAAACATATGAGTTCACTACAATGTATCCTAACTTCAAAGCAGAAGCTGAAGCCGAAGGCAATGCAGAAGCAGCCGCCGAAGCAGATACACAAATTGCAGAAAGTAAAGAACATGCCGCAGAATTTGCCGCTGTACTTGCCAAAGCAGAAAAGCGTTTTGCAGCTCTAGCTAAAATTGAAGAGCGTCATGCTAATGCTTACAAACAAAAATTAGGAGAACTATAATGGAACACGTATGCGTAGTTTGTGGTCACGTACATGACGAAGCAACCGAAGGTAAATGGGACGAGTTGGGTGCAGACTTTACTTGCCCTGAGTGCGGTTGCGGCAAGGAAGAGTACGAGACTGTTTAATTGTTTAAGTTTGAAAACAATCCAAAGCTAGGGTTTTATACTGTAGGAGACAAAATCTTTTACAGTAAGCCCGAAGCTTTAATATCAGCAACAAAAACAAATCAATTCCCTACGTGGAATTTTAATAACGAAACATTCAATAAACTTGATTGGTTACACGAGCCAGAAACCAATATACAAGAGTTATATAGACAAAGAGCACAACAACTTAGAGATCGTTACGATTACATTCGTATCGAAGTAAGTGGCGGAGCCGATTCTAGTACAGCATTATATAGTTTTTTATTAAACGACATTCACATTGACGAAGTTACTTTTCGTTATCCAAAGCGTGGTGAAAACAGCGTAAGTAACGATCCGTTTAATACCAAAAGCGAAAACACACTAAGCGAATTTGCCTTTGCGGCACGACCCATGTTAGAATGGATTAAAACGCATTATCCACAAGTTAAGATTACTGTTCACGACTACTCGGATAATATGCTAGATGACGCACAGGATGATTCCTGGATATTTAATTCTAAAGATTATCTACAGCCGGGACATGCGTTCAAACACGATCCTTTGGGATTAATTGATCACAAGCGTTTAGCCGATTCGGGAAAAAGCATCTGCGTACTGTATGGCATTGACAAACCCAAGCTCTGTATCAAAGACAGCAAATGGTATGCTTATTTTATAGATTTTCAAGCTAACCATGCTAATACAGTCACCCGAGAGTACAGCAATATTACAACCGAATATTTTTTCTGGACTCCAGATCTACCCGAGATTGTATTAAAACAGGCACACTTAATTAAGTCGTGGTTTGATATGCCACAAAATAAAATATTGCAACATCTGGTACGTTGGCCAAATCACAGCGTAACACAACGTACTACACTTGAGCACGTGATCAAACCACTGATCTATCTAGACTATGATCCTGCTACATTTCAAGTAGCAAAACCCAGCAATAATTTTTACCCAGAAATGGATACTTGGTTTTATCGTAATTTTAAGGATACCCCGGCTTACGACCGTTGGCAAGCTGGTATACAGTTAGTAACTGATACAATAGATGATAAGTACTTTAACAAGGAATTGGAAAAACCGGTGGGATTTATCGGTTTCCTAAGTCCGTTTTATTGTCTAGGTGATGCATTTTACAAATCAACCGGCATTAATGACTTTTCTAAGTTCTAATCAGATAAATAAATGTATATAAAATTCCCCAGGAGAATTCCAGAATGACACCAAGAAAAATACGCTGGTTAATTGCACATCAACCAGTAGAACTATTTGTACGTACAGCCGAAGCGTTTAAGCAAGAGCTAAACAAGCGTCTACCAGGCCACTTTGATCTAGAAATCATCACAGCACCTGAGTACGTAGAGCAATACAAAGGTTCCAAAGAATTAGCAACAATCCTAGACGACGATCTAGAAAATGTTGATGCGGCTGTTGATGCGTTGTTTAACGCATTAGATGATGATATTCATTTGAGTCAAACACAAGTCATCATGATCGGTGCCAAGGACCGTGCATTTTATACACTAGACTTGCCATTTATGTTTGATGACCATGCACACGTTAAGCGTGTTGTTGAAGGCCCAATTGGTGAAGAAATTTGTGCTAACCTAGAAAAGACTACAACAGTTAAAGGTCTAGCATTTACATATAGCGGCGGCTATCGTGTTATTGGTAGTAACCAAGCTATTGCTAGCTTAAGTGATTTGCAAGACAAGCGTGTTATTGTTGTTGGTAATAAAACACCACGTACAGAAACACTAGAAGCTGTTGGTGCAGAAACTATTGCTGTTAACCCATTGCTATGGGGCGGCTGGGATACTATTCCAACAGATGGCTCGGCAGAGTGTGTTGAAACAACATACCTACGTTCTAAGGTAAATCATATCCTTAAAACTAACCACAGTATGTTTATTACAACAATCTTAACTGGTAAGAAATTTTGGGCAACATTGTCCAAAGAAGAGCAGACAGCCTTTGAAGAGTGTGCTAAAATTACAGCAAGTATTGAACGTGAGTGGGCTATTGCAGATGCAGCCAAGTTTGAAGCAGATGCTGAAGCCAATGGTATCACAATTACTCCACTAAGCGAACAAGACGAAGTTGACATGAAACACAAAGCACGTTATACTTACTTGGGATTTGGCGCAGAGTATGGCGATTTAATCAAAAGAATACGTCAAAGTTAATAGAGGTTGACACTAAAAGGTAAATAACGTACAATAGATACTATTATGAAATTAAGAAACTGTATTCCTTCCTTACATTTACAGCCAAAGCTAGGCATGTTAGCCTATTGGTCAATGTTTGCAAATACAGTGATTAATAGTGATCGTGAACCAGGAGGTCTTAGTTAAGATATCAATTTAACCTTATATTTTAACTAAGACCCTGGACTAAACACCCAGGGTTTTTTTATGGAGAGAGATGATGTTAGAGCAGAAAAAAATTGAAAATAAATTTGTGCTTACTCCAGAGCAACGAGTTGCTCTAATGGAAGCCAAAATTGCAAGGGCTCAAGCTCAAATACAAGTACTAGCAGAACATGCTAGACTTTTAGAAAAAGCTAGAGCTCGACGATAGTAGTAAGTGTGTAAAGAGGAAACGAGGTCCTCGCTGGGCACTATAAACATCTGGCAAACGGGCGGGTACTTGGATCAAACTTGTGGCGGTAACACAGGGATTAAAATAAGTATATAGTAAAGTGTATTGGACGAATAGTCGCCTGGAAAGCGTGGTCACTTGAAAAGACTTGAAGTCAAAATCTTGACAACCAGTATACTTTACTATTCACTCTAGAAGAATATGCCTAAGCACAAGATTGATAAACTTGAATGCCCGAGCAGCCGGAGATAAACGGACAGTTGACATGTCAACCACTAGAGTGTATAATAAACAAATGGAGAAGAAGCATCAATGGTGATGCAGTGGACTGTAAATCCGCCGTCTTTGACACGACTGGTTCGATCCCAGTATTCTCCACCAAGTTTCAAAGCGGGATTAGTTTAATGGTCAAACGAAACCTTGCCAAGGTTTAGTCAGGAGTTCGATTCTCCTATCCCGCTCCAAGTTTTATGCGTCTCTGGTATAATGGCATTACATCGGTCTCCAAAACCGCAAATCGGGGTTCGATTCCCTGGAGGCGTGCCAAGTAATATGCGACTGTGGCGTAATCGGTAGCCGCAGCAGACTTAAAATCTGCCGGGATAATCCCGTGCCAGTTCGAGTCTGGCCAGTCGCACCATGTTTGTTGAGTAGCTACAATGGAACAACACTGAACTTGCTATGATGCCGGTCGACGCAAGAGGTGCCATGAAGAGTCAGGGCTACCACAGGTTCAAGCACTGACAACAAACACCCTGCGGGGTTCGTATAGTGGTAATACCCTAGCCTTCCAAGCTAGAGCTGAGGGTTCGATTCCCTTACCCCGCTCCAATTAATATGCAACGGTGCCAGAGTGGTCCAATGGAACGGATTGCAAACCCGTAAAACCGTAGGTTCAAATCCTACTCGTTGCTCCAAGGTAATATAGCACAGCGGTAGTGCACCTCCTTCATACGGAGATGGTCGTTAGTTCGAATCTAACTATTACCACCAATTTCGGAGTGTAGCGCAGTCTGGTAGCGCACCTGGTTTGGGACCAGGGGGTCCAAGGTTCGAATCCTTGTACTCCGACCAATTAGGAAGTTTAGCTCAGCCGGTAGAGCGCGGCCCTTACAAGGCCGATGTCAGAGGTTCGATCCCTCTAACTTCCACCAAACAATCGCGGGATAGAGAAACGGTATCTCAGAAGTCTCATAAGCTTCAGTTGGTGGTTCGATTCCGCCTCCCGCAACCAATAAAATAAAGGTTTACTCATTTGGGTAAAATAAATATTACTATGTTAAAAAACATTACACTATTAGAAAAAGTTAAGCCACTTGAATCGATGGGTTATCTGCATGATAATAGTGACTTTCGCGATTATTTAAAAGTATTATCACCATTTTTTAAAATTGATGATTACGGAACCATATCAGACGATGATAAGCGAACGTTCTTTTATAATTTATTATATGTAGCACAGAGAGATTTATCTCTAGCACATTGCCTACAACATAACCAATTTAGTCGTATTGCAATAACATGCGGCCCAGATGGCCCAGCTAAAGAAATTATATCGGGCGGGTATAGTGATATTGTTTGTAGCTATTCGTCACATCGTGCTATGGATACTATTATGTACGATCCTGGCACCAATACATTATTACCGGGCACCAAGGGTTGGTTGAGTAATTTAAAATCAGCAGATATATGCTGCATAGATGTTCCAGAATTTACAAACGAAGTATTTTCGTATGCACACAAAAAGATAACCGACGATATGCCGGGCATCTATACTGTGTTTTTAGATTTACGTAAAATTAAACATACTAGAACTGATGGTACAACAAGCCCAACAGCCGCTGGCATGAAAGGTGCTGCCCCAGGTACACTAACATTGTTAGAACCTGTTGTTGTTGGCACAGACGTATGTTATTTGTTAAAAACAGATCCTAAATTAGATTTATCTTATCCATTTTTATCCTATGGTCGGCAATGTTGGTCAACTGTACACTTAGGAGTTATATTAGGTTTATATAAAGAACTACTAAAATGCCCTGAGGTAAATGATCCTAGTTTAAATCATAGATTAAAAACATTAGAAATAGAAATTTCTTCCTTGAAAATTATTTGGGAGGAAGGACTTAATAACATTGCATTAGATTCCCGGGCAGGCATTACAGATAACCCGGTTATGAAAACAAGTCAAATTAACTTTGTACGCAATACACAATATGCAGCAAGTAAAAAGTTATTGTTAGATCTAATACACTTTGTATTAGAAGTAGGGTTAAATCAGTTCGTTGATGATAACACACCACAATGGACTAGATTTAAAGATGCAATTAGTTATGTTACACACATGGCATCGTTGTATAGATGCAACAATCGATATTCATCTTATAATACATTTTAATTCAATTCCCCGTTAGCTCAGCGGTAGAGCAGCAGACTGTTAATCTGTTGGTCCCTGGTTCGATCCCAGGATGGGGAGCCAATTTGCCTGTTTAGCTCAGTGGTAGAGCACAATCTTGATAAGGTTGGGGTCCGTGGATCGTTCCCACGAACAGGCACCAATATCGGCCCTTAGCTCAATGGATTAGAGTTCTAGTCTTCGAAACTAGCGGTTGGGAGTTCGAGTCTCTCAGGGCCGGCCATACAATGCGGGTATAATTCAATGGTAGAATAGTGGACTTTTAATCCATCAATCCGGGTTCAACTCCCTGTGCCCGTACCATGCAACTTTAGCTGATGTGGTCATAGCGGTGGTCTGAAGAGCCATTGAACTAGGTTCGATTCCTAGAGGTTGCACCAAACTAGTGAGGTATAGTGTAATGGTAACACTACGCACTTTGACTGCGTCATTCTAGGTTCGAGTCCTAGTACCTCTACCAAAACGTGTCAACTTAACTGTAACCTTAGGCGTTATATATGTATGTCGCCAATGCTACTTCAAATTAAAGAGTGTCTAAGTCGTAATTTAGATGCTATCGAAATTGCCCATCGTTTACACGTCAATATTGATAGTGTAAATGCTGCAATAGTAATATTATCCTAAACAAGTTAAATTTTACCACTGTGGCCGAATGGATTAGGCACCGAGCTTCTACCTCGGTATTATGTGGGTTCGATTCCTGCCAGTGGTGCCACTACAGTATTCAATGGTGTTGGTAGTTCAGCGGTAGAATCCCGGATTGTGATTCCGGTTGTCGTGGGTTCGAATCCCATCCAGCACCCCAAAATTTACCCCGGTGGCGCAATCTGGAAGACGCACCTCTCTTAAAAGGAGGGTGTTGAGGGTTCAAATCCCTCCCGGGGTACCAAAAGCAATGGAAGCGTGGCTGAGTCTGGTTTAAGGCAGCAGTCTTGAAAACTGTCGGCTGTAAAAGGTCCGTGAGTTCGAATCTCACCGCTTCCGCCAGCAAAATGCTAAATAGTAGTATATTAGGAGACTTATAATGTCGTTAACTAAAGAATTAACCATTACTTGGGCTAGCGTAGCAGATGCTACAAATCCAGCTATTGTTGCTGCTGTACAAGCAGAATTGGACACACAAAAAACTGCTGGAAAAACAGATGGCGCTGCTACTACTGTAGATGTTAATACTGTAACTAAATGGACAGATATTTCTGCTGTAGAAGCATTTGTTACAGCCGTAGACAAGATAGCATTTGCTAACAAAATTACCATAACTACAAATATGGTTGATCTACCATGGGTTAGCCCAACAGGTGGACCAATTAAGCCAGACAGTCATCCAATGATTGTTAACAATGGCAAATTAGAAAGAGCCGATAGGGTAAGCACAGAAGCTATAGCCCAGCTTTCAACAGCTACAGCGCCAACTCTTTAATTTTAGTACAATTTATTGGTGTCGCCTAAAAACGACACCTTTCTCTTGACCCATAATGGGTTATCCTATATAATAGTTGTATATTAAGTAATACAGCTCATTAACAATTTAAGCATAATACGGTACCCTGGGAAGGGTCACTATATTGAAGCGTATTTTTAAACCTAGGGTGAACGCTGTGTTGAAACATATACAGAACTAGAGCCCGGACTTGAACCGACAGGGGAGAATAGCAAAAGTAAACGGCAGTTTATGGGCTACGTCATCGGTACATCGAACATTGTGCTCTGCAGGGTCAACGATAAGTAGGTGGGAATATGTTTCAATATGGTTAGAGAGTAGATCGGGAGGGAGGTCGTGATTAGTCATCGTGGACCCCAAACAGAGTCGCTCGAGTCAGACAATAGCGTATGGACAACTGGTGACCCCGGGGCTAATCCTACGTAACGATAAGACACCATATTGAAACACATAAATGCGTAGGCCACGCAGATATCGTTGGAAGATAGCTAGATCATAAATGTTCTAGTTCGCAGGTTCGATTCCTGTAAGTGTGTTTCAATATGGTTGTGTTCGCAAGCTAAGTAGCGTAGTGGTACGCCAGCTGGTAATTTCCAGTCCTTGCCCTTAGAGAGTAAACGCGATGCTCTCGTAAAGTGAGGTAGGTTCGATTCCTATTACAACCACCAAAATTTGGTCTCGTCATATAATGGTCATTATGCTGGACTGTCTATCCGGACACGAGGGTTCGATCCCCTTCGAGACCGCCAAGTTTGCTCTGTTCGTCTAGAGGCCTAGGACACCGCCCTTTCACGGCGGGTACACGAGTTCGAATCTCGTACAGAGCGCCATTTATAAATATACTAATACAGGGAGTATTATTATGACTGAAGCAGAATTAATTGCATTTTTAACTGAAAATTTATCATTAGAGGCTGTAAACAATGTCGATCCGTGGGACACCAGCGATCACTTTCAAGTTAATTTAATCCTAAATGGGAATGTTATTAGCACCGTTACTTTAGATGTAAATAACGGCGTTACCTAATCTTTTAATTACAGGAGTTTCAAATGGAAAAATTAATCCGCGGCAATAAAGTTGCCGTGCTGATATCTCCTGGCTATGGAGCTGGGTGGTACACCTGGCATTTTAACGAAGAACTTGTATATGACCCTAGTATTGTTGAGTGGGTTGAGCGTCAAGAATTAGACAAAGCATTAGCATACATTGAACTAAAATATCCAGACACCTATACAGGAGGCCTGGAAGATTTAGTAGTGGAATGGGTACCAATTGGAGAAAAGTTTCGTATTGAAGAATACGATGGAAGTGAATCGTTGGTACTTGAATCTGAACAACGCTGGATGACAGCATAAACGAAAGAAAGGAGGCGAATATGCCAGCAGTATTTTTAGTTAGCGACACGCACTTTGGACATGCCGGTGTATGTCGCTTTACTCGTGCAGATGGTTGCACACCACTTCGCT
>Ga0208497_1000442_pt1 | contig 19472 bp, 33 predicted proteins | sample CryBogCBE25Aug07_FD_184555 | JGI IMG/M metagenome (GOLD analysis project Ga0208497, IMG submission 184555) | Freshwater microbial communities from Crystal Bog, Wisconsin, USA - CBE25Aug07 (SPAdes) | ecosystem: Environmental > Aquatic > Freshwater > Lake | place: Crystal Bog, Wisconsin, USA...
AATGTGTAGTGTTGATAACACCATTATACAGGGGAACTAGTCCCCTGTCAACTGTTATTAATGATTTGGAAAACTTTGTTTGCCAAAATACGTTCTTTGCTAAATGCTTCTAGTTCCCAGGGTTGGTTGTAATAACTTTTGCGGACAGGTTTGCCCATCCAATATCTTGTTTTTTGTCCTAACTTATGCTTGATCTGTCCGCGAGCATATTGTTTAACATGTACCATTTCGTGTGCTATTGTGAGCACTAAACGTTCTAGGTCTAGACCAGAATCCAAAACCATTACTAGGTATTTTGGAGCAACGTATGTAACACACCCCCTAGTACCATCTTCGAGTCTCATTCCTCGTTTGGTACGCACATCTACAGTCCAACTACTATTTTTAAGTTTAAGTTCTTGTTCAAAGAACTTAACGACCATTCCTACGAACTCACGTGTGTCTTTGTTACGAATGTTAAATGAAATGTCCATGTCAAACTCCTTACTCTTTTGGTTTAGTTGGGCAAACTTCAAAACCTTTCCAGTGCCATTTTCTGCAATATGTACATTCCATTTTCGCTCCTTTTTGTTACTAGAGTTTTAGTATAGCATCATTTACTATCTTGTCAAGAAAAAAGGTGTTGCATTTTTGCAACACCTTCCGACCGTTTTAAAAGCCCTACAAGCGGCGATCAGGATTAGGGTAGGCTAACATATACCCGAGCCCTCTAAAACGCTTGTAGACGGTTTTAAGCGAAGATTTCTAGGGCTGTACCGCACTCTGCACAGAACTTAGACTTAGCTTTGTTAAGTTGTCCACAGGTTATACACTTGGGTTTATGCTTAACTGTAACAGGCTCAACTACGGGTTTATTGTCCGGAGTTTCTCCCAAAAGTTTGAATACCATACTGTGAGTTTCAGCCTCCATTTGGCCCATGGTTACATGAGTAAAACTTTGTGTTGACTTGCTACCCGGAACAGTAATACCGGCATCATTATAGTAGGCATTTACACTTGTTGCCTGAGCACTAACCTGCACGTTGTTTAAACTGGCATTGGTTGTACTATATGTTGCATTATTGTAAAAATCTCCAGTTGATCCACTTGCAGTGATCCAAGGCTTGTTAAGTCCCCGTAAGATTGAATCCTTTTGCCATGTTGGTATTGTGTTAATGCTCATCGGCGGCATCTCAAATTGATACTCAATACGGATCAATCCGTCTTCTAATTTGATACCGCGATGTTGTTCAACAGCACCTGTGCGTTCAATGAACTTGAACTTGTTACCTTCTTTGAGATTGTTGTTTTTAACAGAACGTTCCAAGTCTACTTCTTGACCTGCGTTAACTACAATGCCGCCCGGGCATACATCTTCGCCATCAATGTAAACATTGAACACGCCTCTTACTGTGTTGAGATTTTTGATTAAGATACTATATTCGCTAGCAAATGGAATATAGACTGTGTCCTTGAATTCACGTAGGACTTTTCCGTTAGATTTGATCGCCACGGCGGCTTTGCTTGCATACATCATTTTTCTTCCTTTTACGGTACACACTCTAAGTACCTGTTAATTAAAGAGTGTTGGTTGTAGGACCTTCCTACAAATTTATTTAGCGGATAGTTTGCGACACGCTTCTTTAACTTGAATAGGATAGTCCGGACTAATCTCAGCTATGCCACAGTCATACTTTACAGTAATATGTGGATGTGCCAAATTCCACCAAATGGCAAACACTACTGAACAAGCCCCTAGAATAAGAAGAATTATTCCATCCAAATTTTGTTTATATTTCTCTTTCATAATATCTCCCAACAATCGTGTTCATAATCCCAATGACGGGTATCATATATACTAAACTCTAAATCATATCCTAGCAATCCTAATTCTAATTGCAGTCCTGCATGATCACCTTTGAAGTTTAATTTGAAATGCAAATTGATAATTTGATTAGTTTTATAGCCATTAAATTCCCAGGCTTTGTTCCGGGAGAGCAATCCGTTTTTATACCAAATAGTTCTCCATCGGTCGCTCCATGGGTTATCGATAGTAAAGTTAAAGTATATCATTTTATTAAGGACAGATCTTTACGATATCTTCGGCACTACGACCAGCCTTGGCTAACTCTAGCCTACATTCATTACGCTGATGTGATGCAAGTGCCGCACCAACACACAGTATTGCAGTAATAATAAAAAAACAACCGAGTATCCATTTTTCAATTTGATAATTCATTTTACCCCGTACCTTTCCTTAAGAAGAATCGCAATTCCATTACTTGTTGTTTGTGTTGCATTTCCTTGCTCGCATAATTCTATAATATCCTGTAGGATCAACTCGGATAATTTATGAGCACGGCCTGCAATCTCCGGTGCCGCATAGCCTGCTTCCTGCATCAATTTTGTTAATCTTTCATTCATTCTTCAACTCCAAAATGTTTCTTAATCAATTCACAAACATGTAGATTATTTCCGTTACTCATTAGGGCAACATGAGCACATTCCCCCACAATCAACTCGGCGAACTTTTCATCACGGATGCTATTGTATAGCACAATCTCCCTAAGGTCGGGCTCAATCTCACGAGCCAACGCATCGGCTTGTTTAGACAGTTTATAGATTTTTTCGTTCATATATCACCTTCATAATTGCTAGGCACGATAAGTCCGGAATCGAGCACCACACCGTTTATAGTGTGGGGCTCGTTCTCGTCGTAGGTCCAGCCCAATGCTTTCATCATCTTGTGCTTTACGAGCAAGTTAGGACTGCGAAACACTTCTGTATCGTTGAATCCCATCATTACTCCTACTTCACAAACTGCGCCGCTTCGGCATACACCTGCTACACAATGTACTACGACATCCATACGGTTGTCAAGAGCATGTTGCAACAAACCTACAAGTTCTTCTGCTTGTGCATCGGTGATTTTAAATTCCTCGGCATCGGGCATATCATCACGCTCAAGATCGAGGAACTCAAACTGATGAACTTCTTTGAACTGATGCTTAGGCGTAGGAAACTCCATAGCAGGATCAACAATTTGGATCAACATGGAATTCTCTCCCACAGCCACATGATGTCCTTTAGGAATGTCTGAGAGTGATACGTTCTGAATCCACATGTTAATCCGCCCTGTTAAAATTACCGTTCTTGAAACCTACTTCACCGCCTTCGTCCTTGATGCGTCTTACAACGTCCTCAAACAACATAGGGGCAAAATCTGGCAACTGTTCAACGCAAACGCAATGATAGCGCAAATCGTTTTCGTCACTGTACAAGACTTCACCTGTACGTGCATCAACACCTCGAGCCTTGCGCACACGATTAGCATGTGTATGACCGTGGATGTTAACCCCAAAGCGACCCATACTATCACTGTGCAATGGGATATGACTCAATATCATACCGTCCATCACATGGTACGCCCGCAATTCACGGAAGTACTGTCTGTACTCGTCATCACGGAAGATATCGTGGTTACCTCGGATCAAAACCTTGTCACCGTTCAATCTACCCAATGTTGCCAAAGCTCTACGGTTAATAACCGCATCTCCCAAATGGTACACCTTGTCTGTGGGCTTGACTCTTTCGTTCCAAGCCTTGACCATTGCTTCGTCCATTTCCTCAGGCGTGTCCCAGGGACGAAGTTTTGTAACACCATCTGATCTTGTGAAGCGACATACGCCCACGTGACCAAAGTGCGTATCTGATACTAAAAATACACTTGGCATATCTCGCTCCTTTCTTTATCTACGTTTCTTCCAATCGTATGCAACACCATCTGGGCACATACCGTCTTTGATTGTGTCTGAACCAAACACACCTACAAGTTCCATACCATTAATCTTAATAGTAACAAACTTGCCTATTATCTTTGCCCAATCCATTGCTTGGGTTAGAGTTTCGAACTCTACTTCTACTTCATCGTAATTAACTGTTATCATATGTATAGTATAACAGGAATGGTTTTACCTGTCAACTATTAAAATAAAGACTGTTGTATTTCTGCAACAGCCTTTGGAATTGGTGTGGGTGTTCAACAGCACACCCACTAAACTGTACTTAGAAACTGTAACGATCGCTCATCACAGTCTTCAACATGATCCCTTCTGGTGTGAACTCGCTCATGTCTGCGGCAAGTAAGGCCTTCATGATGCTTGGGCTGAACCCAGACACTAGAGCGGCACCTGACTTGTCTGCCTTTACAGGCACGTTGTCAGAACTGTTCAAGTTCCAGAACACAACTTGTGGCACAGAGTAACCTGCGTCAGCATACTTGCGTTCGATCATTTCCATTGCGTTGTCGTCATGACGAACACATTGGTTGAATTGCATGTCACTCAAGATTAGGACCATCGCTGGCATTTCTTCTTGAGCTACATTACCCTTCACTGCAACATCCAAGATCTTCTCAAATGCCGCATGTAGGTTTGTACTCATGTCCCAATCGCTCTTAACCATTTGGGCCATCTTTTGAACCACGTTACCCTTTAGGTGCAGTAATTCAGACTTATCAGAGAAAGTCAAGAATGTATCCTTGAACTTGCCCTTGTTCTTGTCAGCCAAGTACAAACCTAGCGAAACTGCCACGTCCATGCAAGTCACCGAAGTGTTCTTGCCAGCTGGACAGCCCATAGAGCCACTAACGTCTACCATTGGTAGGATGTTAGCATCGCCTACATAGTTTGGCAAAGCCTCCCATTGTGCGATGATATGATCAGTTTCTGTCTTGTCAAAACGTGCATAAGAGCTTACACCCTTGATCACGTCATATGGGTAAACTGCTCCAGCGTTAACCTTAACAGTTGGATCACCCTTAACAAGAGCCGCAACATACTCAGCGAACTTTGTAGTGTTACGGTTGAATGCCTTCTTGTAGCGAGCTGACGCTACAGATGGAACGTGTGAGAAGTTGATGTTATCCCAGTCCTTGGCACACATTTGTGTTTCAACGACCTTTGTAAGTGCTACTAAACTCTTACGGTAGAACTTTGGGCTCATACCAAAGAATTCACGGATTTCACGTGCTACTTCACCCTTACGTGGAGCCCACTTGGCCGCTAGGCCATTCTTCTCACGAAGTGCATCGCCTAACATAGTGTAAGCGGCCTTCTTTAGTGCAGGAGTCTCGAAAGCAAAGATGTCATCCCAACGACCTAGTTCTGGTACCTTACGCAACAGAGCGAAAGCCGCATCGATGTCAGTCTTTTCTAGATGCTTCAAGATTGAACGGAATAGTTCGCGTTCACCTGCGCCACCACGAGCATCACGTGCCCATAGTGCGATACGAAGTGCAAGCTCACGGTCAGCTACGTAGGCCGCTGTGAAGGCAGGAATTACATCCTTGCCACGGCTTGCACCGATGTTATAAAACAAGTCAACTACAGCATTAGCTGAGGACTTGCGAGCCTTCATGCCATTGGCAGTACGGGCTTCTTGGTTAATTACTGCGTCTACGAATGTAGTCATGATAGTTCTCCAGGTTAATGCCCTTTCGGGCGGTTTCATTATGAGCGAAATTTTTATTGCTGAACTTAACCTTATTAAATTCAAACAGGATAGTTTTTGTCATCTTTTTTACACAGGATCTTCACGCCTGCTTGTCGAGGTGCTCCGAAGAGCGGTCCGACCTTCATAGTATATGAATTGCTGAACCTATCCTAAAATTGTCTAACAAGTTTCCTTGCTATGTATATATTGTATATGAAACAATCGCTTGTGTCAATACATTTTGGAGCAACGGGTGTGATTTGAACACACGGCTTTACGGATTTGCAATCCGTTGCATTGGACCACTCTGCCACCGTTGCATTATTTTGGCGGAGACGGAGAGATTCGAACTCTCGGTGCAGGTTTTGGCCCGCACGTCTTCTTAGCAGGAAGGTGGTTTAAACCGGCTCACCCACGTCTCCAAAATACTTACTGTGCTGTTGGTGTGTCTGTGCTTACAGGTGCTTGTGCAACTGTAATCTGACTTGCTTGTGTATTTGCATCAGCGGTATGTGCTGTTACAGCGGCTTCGAATGCAATCGCATCAGCTTTAGCTTTTGCGGCGGCATCAGCGGCGGCATCAGCGGCGACTTGATGTAAATCACGTGCCTTTGTTAAAGCATCTTGCAATTCTGCTTTAAGTCTATTAACTTCTGCATTAGCATCTAATGCGGCTTGTTTAGCTTTGGCAAATACTGCATGAACGTCTGCTTCGAATGTAGCTTCTACTTTCTGTATTACTTGCTCTGCTTTATCAAAAAATCCCATGTGACTCTCCTAAAATAGTACATTATTGTACTGCCATTATTTAAGAGTGTCAACCATTGATTTAATGTTTATTTGGCGAGCCGCCAGGGCCTCGAACCCCGAACCTCTGGTTTTGGAGACCAGCACTCTGCCAATTGAGCTAGCGACTCATTAACTAAAACAGGATACATTTTTCTTCATTTGCAGTGAAATAAAATTGCTGTTAGTATCCTAAATTTGGCGGAAGCGGTGAGATTCGAACTCACGGACCCTTTCGAGTCGTCTGTTTTCAAGACAGGTGCAATCAGCCGGACTCTGCCACACTTCCATGATTAGGGCCGTTTGTAAGTAAACGGCAAAACCTTATTCGTATTCGTAGTTAACGGTGTCCGAATTTTGTCTAAAAACTTTAGCACCGTTCTTGGTATGAAAACGGCGAGCTAGTTCTGTTGTAGGACTCAAAGTAACGAATCTTGTGATATGATCGTATGTGTCTTTGATATATTGTTGGGCCTCTCCAATGAGATTACGACCTCCCCCATTTGCATAACTCCATATAGTATAAAAAATTGCTGTGTTTGGCTTGATAGCTTCTACTAGCAATTCTTCTACAGAGCTTGGAATGTTGTCGCAAAAAGCAACACAAACCATAGCAAGTGGGTTTTTGTTTTCGTCAACTAGAGTTAGCACTTCTCTATTCTTTGACACACGCCAATCGGCCGGAATTTCTGGCCTCACAGGATCGTCTTTGACAAACTTGATCAAAGGATCATCTTGTGATTTTATAACGTGTAACATTTTATTCCCCAGGCATTATAGTGGTATTTATTAGATTAATGAAAAATGTTGTATTTGGCAGGGGGTACAGGATTCGAACCTGTGCATGGCAGAATCAAAATCTGCTGTCTTAACCGGACTTGACGAACCCCCAACAGAACCATTATTGATATCCACTGCACTATTTGCCTATCCTCAACACGCTTTACTCGAGTTGACGGTTTATTGAATAGGTTACATAACGCTTGATCGTGCCTCTGAGCTTACAGAGTATATCAATAATGGCGCTCGGTACCAGAATCGAACTGGTCTTCCCGCCGTGAAAGGGCGGTGTCCTAACCGATAGACGAACCGAGCATCTGTCTTTTAAATTTTTAACGAACAAGCATATATTATACATTCACCAAAAGGTTTTGTCAACCTATTTTGGTACCCCTCCCCTGATTCGAACAGGGAGAACTTCTCCTTTTGAGAGAGATGACTTTACCAATTTGTCCAGAGGGGCATAAAAGAAAACTCCCCAAAGTGTGCTGTTTATAACAAGCATGGGGAGTGTGTTGTTTGGTCCGGCGTAGAGGAATCGAACCTCTATTAAGACTTTAGAAGAATCCTGTCCTATCCATTGAACGAACGCCAGTTAAATCAAGTATACCAGATTTCAGAAAACCCTTCTTCTTCAGTCGGATCTTCCCAACTGGCGATCATGCTGGCAATAACATGTTCTGGAATTTCTTTTCCAGGACGGCTCATTAATCTGCGCATAAGTTCTTTATGCTCTGGTGTTTTAAATACCACAGCAACATGCTCATAGTCTGGCAACATATTAAACTTACGAGCACGACTTTTTACTGTAGTACTAGTTTGATCCCAGATAATGTCCTTACCCGCTGTTCGTGCATCAACAACCTCGGCCGCCATTAACTCAACAGCCCTAGGCATATATTCATCAAACACTTCTGAATATGTCTTACCTTGAGATATGGCATAGGCTAGCACAAATTTGTCAGTGGATATATGAGTGCAGTTATCTGCCCACTCCTGATTGGACACCCATGTACTCTTTCCAGCGCCTGGTACACCGATCAATTGATAACAATATTTTTTTGATTTATCTTTGGACATGATGACCTCTAATTTCGTTGTTCTTGATACGGTTAATTGCGTATTGTATTGATACAACAATTTCACCAGTTGAGTCCATACCTACATCGAACGCACGATACTTTTCTAACCCACTCACACCTCCGTGTAAGTGACCATGAAAATGTAAAGCACCTCTGTGCATTTGGTCCCATTCAGCAATCGGATAATGGAACATGACAATCTTGTGACCATCATATACAATATCCAAATACTTGTGTATTTCTGCAAACGCACTACGAAATGTTGCATCCATTAATGTCTTACGGTCATGGTTACCTTCGACTAAGATTTTAGTACCGTTCAACCTCTTGACCATTCGGCCTGCATCGCTACCTGACATGAACGCTACATCACCTAAGATGTAAACGGTATCTTCGATAGCAACTTTGTCATTCCATTCGTCTGCCATAGCAGAGTTCATGTAATCAACATCATCGCGGAAACGAGCACGTGTTTGGGGGCAGAACTTCATTATGTTCTTGTGACCAAAATGTAAGTCACTTGTGATCCAAGTTTTCATCCTGCCCTCCTTTGTTAACTATTCTCCATATACTCGTCGCCGGGCATTGGAACATGTTTTTCATTAGGGTCGTATGTCCAACCCAATGCTTTCATCATACGATGCTTGACCAATAAGTTAGGACTGCGGAATCTTTCAGTATCCTGAAAGCCCATCATTACTCCAACTTCGGTTACAGCACCACTACGGCAAATACCTGCTGTACAATGCACGACCACGTTCATACGATTTTCTAGTGCGTGTTGTAACAGTCGGACAAGTTCGTTAGCCTGTTCCTGACTGCATTTCATTGCTTCTTCAAGTACTTGATCTTTTTCTTCTACATCAAGGAACTCAAAATTATGACGCTCTTTGAAATCGTGAAACGCAACTGGTTTCCAACCTGCAGGATCACTGATACTGATTAGCATACTATTCTTGCCGGCATCATGGTGAAATCCTTTTGGGATATCAACAGCCGCTACATTTTCAATCCATGGCATTTAATTTCTCCAACTCTTTCTTTAAACGACTATGGAAAGTATCTTCTCCATCATCGCCACTTACTAGCCAATCAATGCGCTGTGCATAGACATGTGCCTGCTGTAGAATTTGTAATCCTTTTTTAAACTCTGCAATAGTTTCTGGAGTATAATGGTAACCTTTACGGTCTCCATATTCATTTACTTCTTCACTATCATTGTCAAGGATCAACTGCTCTACTTCAGTTGCAATGGAGCCAATATGATATTGCTCATAGTTAAAATGTCCGCCACTCATATGTTACTTCCAAAGTCTCAATAGATTAACAAACTCGGGCCATTCAACATCATGCCGTGGCTTTAAGACTATTGCTAATTCAGCATTGTCCATACGGCTTTCAGTTACAACCAAATGGTCCTCTAACTGTTTAAGCATAACAAACTCTGCAGGAGTAACTGCACAGGTTACTTTCTTAAAACTGTTTGCTAACCAGGCTTGATAAACTTCATCATCCTTGTACTTCAAATGGCACATTAGTCCAGCATGGGCCGCGGCATTCATTGCCATGCCCACAGGCGTTCCTTCCTTAACACAAATATACATCTTCATTGGCTTCTCCGTTTCATCCAGGTGTAGTCTACACCGTCTGGACACTTACCGTCTTTGACGCTGTCAGCACCAAAGATGCCAACGATTTCCATTCCGTTACCTACTATTGTAACACAAACATTTAATTCCTTAGCATGTTGCATTGCCAAATCTAAGTTGGAAAACTCTGCTTCATATTCTTTTACTTTTACTTTATACATACTATTATTCTAACATAGGTTTTACCTTATGTCAACCTATTTGGCAGGGGTGCTTGGAATCGGACCAAGGATAACGAGTTCAAAGCCCGTTGTGTTACCACTACACCACACCCCAACAGAACACTTGGTGCAACCTCCAGGAATCGAACCTGGTTCAACGGATCTTCAAACCGCCGCTATGACCACATCAGCTAAAGTTGCACATTGGTACCAGCGGAAGGGATCGAACCTTCTCAAGAACGCTAATCTGGCGCTAAAAGGCTTATAAGACCTCTCTGACTTCCAAGTCTCGCTGGCATAAAACATTTAGGGGTGACCAACGGGATTTGAACCCGTACTGACAAGGTCACAACATGTAGTGCTACCATTACACTATGGCCACACCTAAATGTTCTATTTGGTACCCCCGCCAGGATTCGAACCTGGAACAACGGTTTCGTAGACCGGTATGATTATCCATTTCACTACAGGGATATTTGGTGGTAATGGAGGGAGTCGAACTCTCACAGCGCACCGTATGAAGGTGTTGCACTACCATTATGCTACATTACCATATAGAAACACACTAGACGAGGCGACCTCGTGGCCACAAGTTCCTGCTTATCTCTAATGTGTTTTTATATGGTAGGACCGGAGGGATTCGAACCCTCACCTGGCGGATTAAAAGTCCGCTGTGCTAAACCGTTGACACTACGATCCCGTATTGGTCCCTGCGGCCGGAATCGAACCGGCAACCTTCTGATTAAGAGTCAGTTGCGCTACCAATTGCGCCACACAGGGTTAGTTGTATTAAAAGTTTCTTTAATGTCTTAATACTATATTAAAGAGTTCTTTAATGTGCCAACCCTAGACCAATACGGGATCTAGAGCGACACTAACGTTTAGCACGTTTCATGTCATTCTCCTTTGTTGATATTACGCTTTTGGGCTTGGCGTTCTGATTTCCAGAACACTCGTTTCCAATCTTTCAAATGCTTCCACCATTGTGGAGGCGCTGTTAGGTTACCTTTTTTGACATTTGCCATGGGATTTCCTTACTATAAAACAGGATGCTTTTTTACGGTTTAGATTAAAAGTCTAATGTATAAAATTTGCTGGACGCATCCTCAAACTTGGTGCCCCATGACAGAATCGAACTGCCATCCCCTGATTACAAAACAGGTGTTCTACCATTTAACTAATAGGGCAAAATTGGTCGGAGTACTAGGATTCGAACCTAGGACCCCCTGGTCCCAAACCAGGTGCGCTAGCCAGACTGCGCCACACTCCGAAATTAGGTGTTTCTAATGTTGTAACTAGTGTTACGTACTAGATCTTGATATGCGGGATTACTTTCTTCTTTTATCATGATTCTCGTGATCCCGTCGATTACTTGCTGTGGTACGCTGAGTAAGAAACTATTAGTTGCATACCTGGTACCTGATGTTATTGTTTCTACTTCGTGAACCCAAAAATAGTCTGCAGGCCAAATCATTGCTTCGCCTGCATCTAATCTCACGCGATGTTTCCCATTCCAGAAAACAAAGTCTCCGCCAGTGTATTCATCATTTAAATTAAATGTTGCACTACCGTATACAAACGGCACGTGATCACTGTGTGGATGGATTTTTGCACCTGTTTCATATTTTAATAAACGAAACATATGACTAAACTTCATGGTCTCTCTTATTGAAACATGGAACATTCCAAAACTATCTAGATAGTCCATGTACTCATTGATAAGATTTTCATTTGCACGAAACACTAGATTGTATGCTTCTGTGCCTTCTTGTAACGATGCACGTTTAAATGTAGAATATGTATCTATACCTGTAGTTGCATCTGGACAATGTTCTAATACATTGTTGTCGTTTAGTCTAGCATGTTCTTCAATAAGGAACTGACATTCTTCTTTAGTGAACGCTTGTTTCTTATGATATATTAATTTTGTTAAATCCATGCTAGTATTTACTCACTATATTGGTGGACCGTGGGAGGATCGAACTCCCACCTAAGGCTTGCAAAGCCCCCGTGCTCCCATTATCACTAACAGCCCATATTGGTTGCGGGACCTGGAATCGCACCAGGGACTAGAGCTTATGAGACTCTCGAGATACTCCTTCTCCATCCCGCTATTGTTTTGGCTCCCCAGGTACGGATCGAACGTACGACACCTTGATTAACAGTCAAGTGCAACTACCTCTGTGCTACTGGGGAATAGATTAATACTTATACTTTCAATTGGTACCCAGAACAAGAATCGAACTTGTAATAGCCGGTTATCAGCCGACCGTTATACCATTTAACTATCCGGGTAAAAACTTGGCGCCTCGTAGGGGAGTCGAACCCCTGTGTTCCGCTAGACAGGCGGGCATAATAGACCGTTATATGAACGAGGCAAAATTGGTATGGCGTACGGGAATCGAACCCGTCTCTTTGGCTTGAAGGGCCAAGGACCTACCCAGAAGTCCAACGCCATATAAAACAACAGGATACATTTTTCTTTTTGACAATAAAAGTTTTTTAGTTGCTGTTAGTATCCTCAAACTTGGTACCCCGTGACAGAATCGAACTGCCGTCTGCGCCGTGTAAAGACGCGGCCCTACCATTAGACGAACGGGGCATAAGTGGTGGACCTTGAAGGAATCGAACCTAACTGCCGCCACCCTACATATTATGGCAAGAGATTTACAGTCTCCCGTAGGGAACAAAGTCCATAATTATTCACACACTCTTTCGAATGTGTCGTATAAAGTACACTACATGGATGAACCCACTTGCCCTAAGGCCCGAGTGTACTTTATACGCTACCATTTTACAATTCTAGTTTCCGCCTAGAACTTACCATCCGGTAGGCCGCCCACATTAAGCTGATGTTTTGAGTGCCAGCAGGGTCGCGTTCCCTATACACACTATTTCGAAAGTCTAAAAACAAAAAACCCCAGGGTTTTTAATCCTAGGGTCCTTTGAAGTTTTGGAATTTTAAGTTTGTTACTTAATCATCCCAGCCCTCCCGGACCCTGGTATAAATCTCTGGTGTGCGATCTAATGATAGACTTCCGCCATTAATCGCTGACCAATTAGAGGCTATCACGCCTGCCAATTTGGGCATCGTATTAAATTGTTGATGTCTAACGTTTGATTGCATTTTCTTTCTCTTTTTACCTTTAAAATTTACATAGGCTGTTTTTACAACCTATGCATCTATTGTATATTCTATTTAGTCTCTTGTCAAGAATTATTTTAGTTTGTGGCTAAAATACAAATCTTTTCTTTTCAACTGCATTTCATCTACAATATTTAACAGTTCAACTAGTGTAACACTAGTGTTTTGGTCTGTCAACAATTTTTTTATAACTGTTGCTTTTCTGCTACACATCGTGTACAATGTTTACTATAGACATAGTATAGCGTCAAGATTGCGGGTTGTCAATACCTGCTATTGTAAATAAACAACAAAGGGAAATCACGTATGGCACGACAATTAGAATATCCGCAAAGATACTGGCGTAGAGATGAAATTCCTGTTGCTGACTATCTGATGAGTCATCAGCAATCGCTAAGGGATGAATTCATGGCGGGCTTTGACACACTAGAAGAAGCTATCAAGGCACAAGGTCGAAACACATTAGATCGTCCAGATCAAGATCCTGAGATGGCCGCACAGTTTATAAGAACTAAAGATGATTCCGGACAACTTAAACCATCATTAGAAAGCTGGAAGAACATCAGCCTAAAGTACGAAAACAAGCCAGCAAACATATTCCAAATGGTTACAGAAGCAGATGCTAGCAAGTATCCTACTGCTTATAAATTGGTAAAAGAATACGGAGACGATTGTCCGATTGCAAACTATTCTTGTCTTGCTCCTAATTCTGTCATCGAACGTCATACAGGACCAGAAAACAGAGACGGGGAATTTGTAAGAATACACATTCCCTTGATCATTCCAAAAGGAGATGTGTTCTTTGAGTGTGCAGGCGAAGAAATAACATGGGATGATATTTGGTCATTTAATAATCAACTGCCACACAGCGCACATAATTATACTAATGAATACAGACTATGTTTTTTAATAGATCTACGTAGATCAGCAATAGGTATGCCCCCGGGACCAAAATACAGCAAACGACACGAAGTATTATGCCCACCATTTGTTAGAGAGAAAAAATGAATATTACACAATTGGCAACAGGCGCCAAACTCATCGACTACAAGCGGTTCCCTGACAACAGAGGTTGGTTCAGTGAGTGCTGGAGCGATAAGTGGCAACAACAAACAGGTATTATACTACCTTTTGTACAAAGTAACATAGTTTGGACAGAAAAAGCATTTACTGTCAGAGGACTACATGCACAGGGCGGTACAGGTGCTGTGGCTAAAATGCTACAAGTCGTTAAGGGAGAAATCCTAGACGTATTTGTAGATGCACGTCAAGAATCAGAAACTTTTGGGCAATGGGAAGCTGTTCATCTAACAGAAGGACAACCACAATTAATCTACATACCCAGAGGATTTTACCATGGATACGTTACGCTGACAGACAATGCACTTGTACACTATCAGCAGGACAACTTCTTTGACAGCACAAATGAACATGGATTGGCGTTTGATGATCCGACTGTTGCAATCGATTACGATCGCTGGGGAGTTAATCTAAACGAAATCACTATCAGCGAAAAAGATAAAGCTCAAAAATCTTGGGCAAATGCAACTAAATTTTAAAGGAATAATATGGCTAGCAAAATAGCAATGACAGCAATCCATACGCATCATATCAAAGCAATGAGCGATATGACATGGGAAGGAAATAAATTACAGTATGCTGACAAGTGGGGATATGATACTTATGTCCGTACAGAAAGCACCATGCAATGGCATCCTAGTTACGAAAAGATTTTTTTCCAACTACAACTATTAGAAGAGCATCCAGAACACGAATGGTTGTATTGGTCAGGCGCTGATAGTCTTATCACTAACTTTAACATTCCTTTAGAAACATTCATTGATGATCGTTATCATATCGTTATGGCTACCGATCGTTTGAACATTAACGCAGATAGCTATGTCATTAGGAATTCACCAGAGGCACGTGCTTACTGGAAACATATTTGTGACCTAGCACCCAAGTATAATAACCACCCAAGCGGAACATGGGAGCAACAGGCTCTTATCGATACTATCGCTGAATATCGTCATCTTTGGAAGTTTGTTCCACAACGCCATATGAACAGCTACTTGTACCGTGAAGTTTATCCACAGCACTATATTACAGGAACACATGACTATTTGGGTAACGATGGCCAATGGCAACCTGGTGATTTCCTATTGCATTTCCCAGGCACTCCGATGCAGTTGCGTATGGCTATGATTCCACAGTTTATGCAGATGGTCATCCGATGAAGATATTTGTGACCGGTAGTGCAGGGTTTGTTGGTAGTAAACTAGTAAAACACTTTGAGTCTAATGGGCACGAAGTGTTGCATCCTGTTCGGGCAGAACTTAATCTAGCAGACTTTGTTCAAGTAGATAAGTTTTTTGATGACAATGCTATTGATGTTGTTGTCCATTGTGCAGTAGCCGGTCGTACTAACATGACTGGACAGGATCTTGCAATCAGTGGAGAGAACGTTATCATGATCTCCAACTTGTATAGAAACAAACACAAATTTTCTAGATTAGTTAACGTTGCTAGCGGATATGAATTTGATCACATTAACAAAAATATCGACCTAGTTCACGAACACGAAATAGAATCTGTGTTGCCACAAGCAAGTTATGGTATGGGAAAGAACGTAGTGTCTCGGATGGTACGTGGTACAGACAATTGGGTCAATCTAAGACTGTTTGGCATGTTCCATGAAGATGAGTCAGATGCTCGTATTTTTAAAAAACTAAAAAGCGGAACTGGGCCATTTACCATTGATGCAGATCGTAAATTTGATTTTGTTTATCTAAACGATGTGTTACCTATATTTGATCTTGCCATTGCAGGCAACCTAAGACATAAGTGTATAAACCTAGTGTATCCTGAAAAGTTTTTTATGGGAGACTTAGTCAAGTACTTTTGTGAAATACATAACTTAGATAGAGAAGTTATTGTAAAATCAATTAGTGATAAAAATTATACAGGTGCTTATAATCGTTGGTTGGAATATGAATATCCTAGAATAGGATTAAAAGAAGCACTAAAACGATACAAATAAAAAAGCCCCTTCCGGGGCTTTTTGTTTTATACTAACGATTCATTACGTACATTGTAACTTCAAAACCGTAACGCATTTCTGTTGCTTCTGGTTTAGTCCACATAGTAATTCTCCTTTGTTAATAAAATTAAGTACTATCTTGCACTAGTACTTATAAACATTATATAGGAGAATTACCCTAAATCACATACTGAAAATCATTAAATGACTATCAGCTATTCAACACCTTGGCTACTGAATTCATTACACTAGCGATACGACCAATGTCACGAAGGTTCTCTACTGTGTAGCCTTCTTGCTTCAAAGTCTCGTAATGTGCCTTAACGCAGAAATGACATTTACCAACAATACTTGCGGCCAAACTAAATGCTTCAAAGTTGCTCTTAGTTGTACCACCATGACTAGCAATGGCATTCATACGCAACTGTGCTGGCAAGCCTTTTAGTTGAGCATCGTCGGCCATTTCAACATAGGGATACCAGATATTGTTTTGCGACATGATGCTGGCCGCTGTCATTGCTGACTCGGCCAGTGCTGGTTCGTCAGCCAAGATCAAACTGACCAACTTGCCGTTACCGGTAGCGGCCAATGCGGCTACAGCACAGCCCATAGCTACATCTGCATCCAATGTGCTACGCAATAGTACTGCATCCAGATTCAATTTTGTGTCTTTGGCATAATCTGGTAAAGCGCCTTTTACTGTTTCAATAAAACTCATTTTATTTTCCTTATCATATATATTGCGTCATCTGAATAATCAGATACATCTAATTCAACCTTTTCAAACCCAAACTTGTTCCAGTAACTTGTAGTCTGATTAACCGAAATAAGGCTCATTGTATCAAATATGTTGTTTAATAACATAAACAATTTTTCAACATTGTGTTGTCCCCTAATCTTTGGTAACAAAACCACATCGTGTATGTAGTAAGTATCAGCACCGTTAATAGTTGTAAGAAACGAATTCAATTTAGGTGGTTTCATTAAAAACCAAGGATGAGTAAATGCGTATCCTTCAACTTGATCTGTTTCAAAAACAAAACATCCTTGCGGATATAATGTTAATTTTTCTTCAAATACTTCCGGTGCCTCAAAAAAATCTGTATGTATTTGGTTAGCAATATTATTAATTCTAGATAAATCTGAGATTAACATATTACGCCACACAATCACTCACCTTTACAAGTTGGGCAATGGTATTGTTTTAACCAACTGAAATATTCATTAAAACTCATAATATCTCCTATTTCCAAAGTACCTGTCCGAAGTTTTCCGGTACAAATCCAAAGTAATCACATTTGTATTTGCTTTGAGGGAACCACCCTAGATGGTGCCACTCGTCTTTTCTTTTCAACATTTCGCGGGCGCCTGCTTCCCAGTCAATGGACAATATCTTTGGTTCATACATCTGTCTAAGTTCTTCAATAGGTTCCCATTGATCACTATCATATTCCCAATGCAATATTTCAATCATTGTACCATCTGCTGATATATATTCTAAACTGATATCTAGACCCCATCGTGGTCTTTGTTGTAATACACGATGGATTCTAGGATCAGTAGCAGACATGCGCCATAGTTGTTCGCTGGCTTCGCCTTCATAAGCTCTACGATAAAGCATAAAACTATGGTTCATAACTACACCTTCTTTAACATTAGGTGTTTGTGCAAACCAATTAGTCTTTTGTGCCAAATCATCTTCGCTGTAAAAACTACCGCCAGCGGCACGAACCAGTTCAACTTCTAACTCAGTAAGGCTAAACCCATTAGGTGCCATAAGATATGTTGGGTCATCGCTAAGTTTTGACTCATCACATGGTACACTATAATAGCCTAGTTTTTCTAATATAGAATTTTGAACTGATAACATTATAGTGTCTCGCCGCCTACTGTACGGTTACAAGCACATAGTTCGCCAGTTTGAAGTGCGTCCAAAATACGCAAAGTTTCTTCTGGGCTACGGCCTACGTCCAAGTTGTTTACAGTAACGTGTTGAATAACATTATCTGGATCAACGATAAATGTTGCGCGAAGTGCGGCACCTGCTGGAGCATAGAATACGCCCAACTGTTCTGCCAAGCTCAACTCGCCACGCTGTGTATCAGCAAATTGGTTGTGCTTGATGTTAATCAAGTCTGGGTGGCTCTTTTGCCATGCTACTTTGCAGAACTCATTGTCTGTTGAACCTGTTAACAATACTGCATCACGATCTTCAAAGTCTTGATTCAACTTATCGTATGCTACGATTTCTGTTGGGCAAACAAACGTAAAGTCCTTTGGATAAAACACGATTACTTTCCACTTGCCTTCGAAACTGGTTTCGTCGATTGTGAAGAAAGCATCTTCTGGTTGTCCTGGCTTAACGCCTGTTACTACGAAATGTTCTAACTTATTACCGATTGTTTTCATTTTGATTCTCCTGTGTGTTAAATGAATTATTTTTGCGATTTACAATTATAGCAGATTACTTCTAAATTGTCTTCTTTATTATTGTACGTGTCTTTATCCTTTTGTGTTACAGTAAGAGGAGCAGGGTTTCCTTGCCACTCTGTAATACCGCACACTTCGCACTTGTGACCACGTGTCTCTATTAGATAATCTTGGATGTATTCTGGAACTTCTTTCCATACATATAGTCCGCATCCTGACTTCCATTCTTCAATGCGTTTTCCTGCAAGTAGAGTTTTCCTATGCTGTTGTTGGCAAAAATTATTACAATACTTGTTTGAATAATTTGCACCTTTAACAGGATTTTCTCTACTACAGTTTAAACATTTAAAAATACTGGCCATTTTGTCCTTATCCTTTAGAGCAATATATAGAGTACTTGTTTAGAGCAATCATATACTTTTACTTATGCTCTAAGTAAAATTATACAACAAAATGTGGCTAAAATCAATCATCTTTGGACGAACTAGTTATTGCCCGCTATATTGGTAAATATTAGAAACACTACAATTTACTTGGAGCAAAGTATGAATGAGATCTTTAAAGTTATAGGCGATTTAGGTATGCCAGTAGCCGCGGCCTTAGCTGGCGGTTATTTTGTATTTTTAACGATCAAATTGCTACTACAAGGCGTTTTAAGCAGTATTAAAGGTATGGCCGGTATTATCACAGCACTGGACAATCGTGTTAAAACTATGAATCACGATGTTATTCGTATTGATGCAGTTGTATCAAATGCGCTGGGATTACATCCCGATGTAGATCGTATTGCACGTGCAGACGGTAAGAATGACGCAAGGAGAGATTAATGATTGATTACAAATATGATACACTAGAAGATGCAGTAATTAAATTACATGACTTAGCTAGAATCATTGAAAGCGAACTGGGTGTTGGCCAATTAAGCCA
>Ga0208497_1000444_pt1 | contig 19326 bp, 24 predicted proteins | sample CryBogCBE25Aug07_FD_184555 | JGI IMG/M metagenome (GOLD analysis project Ga0208497, IMG submission 184555) | Freshwater microbial communities from Crystal Bog, Wisconsin, USA - CBE25Aug07 (SPAdes) | ecosystem: Environmental > Aquatic > Freshwater > Lake | place: Crystal Bog, Wisconsin, USA...
CACCACTAGCGGGCGCTGCAGCGTTTGACTTGTTGTACAAGTTTGCTTCATTTGTTGCCTGAGCCTGAGCAGCACGGTACGCAGCCATCTGGGTACGATAGTCCATGACCTGCTTGTCTTCTTGATTCTTTTGTTGCTCGTAGGCAGTTACAGCAGACGGGCCATACGTTGTGGCGTATGCCTTGTTGATACCGCCCATGAACTGATTCCAGCCGCTGCCGCGCTCATCAATATACTTTTGCATATTGGACAGAATAGCTTCTGTCTGAGTAGGATCTAACGCAATCTTACCTGCAATACCAGTTGATTTAGGAGCAGTGGTTTGGATAGAAGCTGGAGTTTCTTCACCAGTACTGCCACCTTCGTCAAAATGTTTAATATCTAAGCCTGCCATAATTTTTCCTTAAACACCTGATGAGTAGTCAATACTGCTCGGATTTTGAGAAGTAATAACGCCGCTATTAGGATCTGTATATGCGTCAGTGCTGGTTGTTGAAGTACTTCCTGTTCCGTATGTTGGATCAGTATAAACATTACCATCTGTTCCTAATACTTGACCAGCGCCTGCACCACCGTTAGCGCCGGTTCCAGTTACAGGGTTACCATAACCACCACTAGATGTATCAATTGGAACAGTAGTCTGACCAGAACCCGGAATGTTAGTTCCAATACTACTACCACTAAATAATCCAGACAGTCCACCCTTAATGCCTAATGTATTTAATAACGAATTTAGTCCTGCGGTACCACCGGTTACGGCGTTTCCAAGAGCAGCTACTTGACCTAACGGAGCTAATTGTTTTTGGCTTTGCACTGTTGTAGGAGCTTGTAATGTGCCTAATAGACTTGCTTGGTTTCCAGCGGTTTGGAATGGTGCGTTCATCTGCTCTAAGCCGACGTTCATATTGGCGTTAATACCTTGCTGGCCAACGTTACCTAAATTTGCGGCGGCTGTAGAGCCAGTTTGCTGGTTAGACAATGCAGATTGCATCTGTTGTGCCATCAGTGTAGAGAACGCGTCACCCTTGGCCTTGTCAACGGCTGTCTGTCCACGAAGACTTCCAAAGTTGCCGGAGCCGATAGCGTTAGCCTGAGCTGGCGCCGTATAGTTAGGCATCAACTGGTTTAACTGCTGGTTCTCGGCTTGGAACAAGCCACCCATTGCGGTGCTAGTATCCGGAGTTACAGCGCCAGTAGTTGGGTCAGTAATCCATGGGTTAGCAGCGCCACTGGAAATCTGTTGTAGAGTCCCTTGAGCCTGTGTGAAAGGATTATTAGGGCCCTGTAGGGTGTTAATCGCGCCCTGTGCAGTAGTCTGTCCAAGAGTAGGAGCTGCAGCTGCGGCAGTATTACCACCAGATACGATATTTTGCTGTGCTTGGTCGTACCAAGCAGGCATCGTTGTCGTTGTCTGTGATGTATCCGATAATAAGTTATTGAGTCCTGCCATGATTAGCCTGCCTTACGTTTTGCTTGTAATAAATATGCCAAAGCGCCCTTGCTCTCTGGAGGTAGTTTCTTTGGGTCGTGATTCTGTGCATGAGCCCTAATAGTTGCTAAGAACTCATCTAATACGTTAGCACCGGCGTCGTTACTACCGTTGCCTAATTTTGATACTACGTCAGCTGGAATAACAAACTCGCCGTTTGCAAGCATCGCCGGAATGCTGTCGCTTGTGCCGTCACCAGCGCCTTGAACGTAAGTGTTGTCTAAAGACTTCAATCCACCTTCGCTAAAAAACTCTGGGTTATGTCCTTCTACATCACCACCTTCTGCAAACTTTTGTGGTTGGTATCCAATAAACTGTGCACCGAATTGATGTGACATCGGCTTAAATTGACTACCATGGACAAACCCTGGGCGCAGTGTTGGACTTGGTGCGGCTGGAGTTTCAGGAACCTCACCACCTTCAGCAAACGCCTGAATCAAACCACCCTGCGCAGCCTTTTCAATTTGCTGGGTATAGTCTGTTGGATTTTGTGTTGGTTGAGCAGTTATTTGTTCAGTAAATTTTGGTTCACTGGCAAACTTAAACGCAGAGCCTTTTGTTAGCCCTGGTTTTAAGTCTGTGATAGTTGATGCTGCTGGGGTCGTAGCTGCCACGGGTGTAGTTCCTTTATTTGCTGCAAGTAGTGCTAGTATTTGTGCCATTGTTAAGCCTGCAGCCGCACCGGTTGATGTACCACCACTGGACGTACCAGTTGATGTACCACCACCGGTAGTGGTTGGGGTGGTCGTCGGTGTTGGTGTCGGTGTTCCATCTGTTGTGCCACCAACTACTCCGCCGGGAGTTCCGCCAACTGTTCCGTCTGTTGTGCCACCAACTACTCCGCCGGGAGTTCCGCCAACTGTTCCGTCTGTTGTGCCACCAACTACTCCACCAGCGGGAGCTGTACCACCACCGGTGGCCGGAGGAGCTACTGGTAAATTAGCAAGATCGCTGCCTGTAGGATTAGTTACTGGTACTGTGTTATCTACAGGAGCTGTAGGATTAGTTACTGGAGCAGTGGGATTAGTTACTGGAGCCGTGGGATTAGTTACTGGAGCAGTGGGATTAGTTACTGGAGCAGTGGGATTAGTTACTGGTACTGTGTTATCTACAGGAGCAATAGGATTAGTTACTGGAGCAGTAGGATTATTTACTGGAGCAGTAGGATTATTTACTGGTGATGTACCGCCTGTAGTGCCACCTGTAGGTCCTTGTTGATTAGCTGCGGCATCAGCTAATATTTGATCTTGTATTGCTTGATCAGGGTTAGCTGGTGGTTTATACGCAGAACCATCTTGATTTACAGGCTCTCCATCATTGCCAGAGTACCCTGTTGGACTACTGCTATCTGCAAAAGCAGCTGGTTCTATAGGTGCTTTTAGATTTCCAGCGCCAGTTGTATCTGGTTGGTAGTTAGACTCCACTGTTACTGTACCCACTGGAGGAGGTAAATATCCGCCGCCAGTAGTATCAGCACTTTGAGTACCCGTACCAGCAGCATTGGTTGCATCTTGTTGACCCTGTTGTATTGCTGCCAATTCTGCAGCAGTAAATCCAGAAGCACTAGGGGCTTTCATTTCTACCACTGGTGCATTCATACCACTGACCAAATTACCAGTAGAAATAGTATTTAGGCCATTGACAATAGTGCTGTACTGAGTTGACGTATTTTGCAACGTATTTTGATCAGCTGTATAGGTCTTCATCTGGTCACCAAGCGCACTATTGCTTGCTTGATATGTTTGCACCAGCGGAGCAATTTGAGCGGTGTATAAATTTTCTAAGGCAGTATTGGCCGTAGTAAATGTTTCTGCTGCGGTATTGTATTGTGGTATTAACGTGTTTAACTGATTTGCTGCGTCGTTTGCTGCGTTAAATGCTGTTTTATTTGTTGAGTCTGCAACATACGCCGCTTTATTGTCATCATACGTTTTTTGTAAGGCCTCTACTTGGCTATACATACTTGCTGCTTTACCTTGTAAGTCAGCCACATTAGCGTATGCTGGATCGTATGTACTCTTAATGGCAGCATCTAAAGCAGATTTATCTGAAACGGCCTGTGTGTACATTTCATTGGCTTTAGATCCTGCAGCAGCCAATTCAGCTTGCTGTTGAGAAAGCGTAGGTTGTAATGCTTGACCTTGTTCTAAAAGCTGTTGTGCTTGTGCAGTTAAATATTGAGACTGTAATGCAGTCGGATCACCAGCTTGAACTGGTGATATTGGACCATACGCATTTGGGTCACTTGGGGCAGCACTTGCTGATGGTGCTGTTAAAGTGTTGTACGCGTCTGTTAAACCACCTTTTATAGCGCCAACAGTTTGTCCAGCTGCACTGTTAATTGCACCTGAAAGTGCTCCTGTCCCTACATCACCACCTTTAATCGCAGATCCAAGTGCGCCAGTTCCTGCACTAGTAACAATATTAGAAGCTGTCGTTCCGATATCTGGAGAAATTAGTGACTTAGCGGATGAAGACAGCTGCCCCAAACCAGTACTAAGTGCTGTATTTTCTAATATAGTAAGCGGATCTGCACCGCCAGCAATGGATTTTGCAGCACTAACCAATGCAGAAGACATTGGCTGAATCATAGATTGTGGCACACCGTTAGCAGCCAGTAAACTAGATACATCAGTTAAAGATGCACCTGTCAGCCCACCCATTATTGCGCCTGCTAATATTCCTTGTAGCGGATCTGTACCTTTAATGGCGCTATTGACACCACCCATTGCGCCACCGTACATAGCTCCGGTTCCTGCAGCAGATAGTGCAGCGTCACCAGCAGTGATACCAATGCCCGTTCCTGTTCCTGCTGTACCAGCTAAACCACCAAAAACATCTCCTGCAGCTCCAGCCCCTACCCCAGCACCTGAACTGGCAGCAAATAGCTCTGGTGCTGCGTAAGGTGCTGCAATAGCTAAAGCAGCCAAACCAATCGTGGCCCAACCCCCAGGAATTACCGTGCGAACTGATTTGTCTAACTGTGCTCCAATGCCCAGTAAACCACCATGGCTTCCATCGGTACCTAATGCACTTGAAAACGCGTCAGTTACTGCACTTATCGGATTTCCGCCACTCATAGATTAGCCATCCAGTAATAAGTTGGTTTATCAGACTTCTCTATTTTAAGTCCTAGTTTCTCTAATAATGGCAATGTTTTATTTAGTATTGGACCACCATCTTGACCGTATACTTTATTAAAACCAGCGTGTTTAACTTGCTTTATAAAATACACCATAGCGGATTTAATTTTATTTGGTGTATCAGTCGTAAAAAAACTAATCTCAGCAGATTTATTTCCAAGGTTAGCTGTAAACAAAAGGGAGTCACCATGCTGGACTAAATGACCAACTTGTTTTTGAATCATGGCTTGCATGGTTTCCATTAAACGAGCAGTATCCGCTTGACTATGGCCAAAGCGTTTATGGTCTGCTGTTATAATCTCAGATGGTGTCATGTTCTATTTACACTAATACGCAGAAATGTGGTTTTGTGCCCTAAATCAACGACTTGGGCCGTTGATTGTCAAGGCCAATTCGCGGGTCCAGTCCTGCCAATTTTCAAAGGTATCCGGACCAGAAATGGGGTACGCTGAAAAGGTTGGCAGGTTCATAATTTGGATTGCTGTGGTTTGCCATTCCTCTTCAGGACTGATTGAAACTGGCTCTTCGCCGTAATAAATTACAAAATTACCATTCCATTCTTCCCATGTCATATAGTCTGGAAGGAATGGAAAGTTGGCCTGTGTCTTACGGACGCTCAAGGTTTCCAGACCTTTATAATACCATATTTATTACTTGATTTGCCGGTGCTGAGGTAAAAAGACATTGAACCAATTGGCATCTTAAGCTGTCTAGCAAACTCATCCCCACCAACTTCAGTAAACACAACATCACCGTTGTCAAATTCAACGCATATTGGCTTACTTGTTTTACTTAACGCACCACATCTACCAGTTAAAGGATTTATTCTAACTTTATTATAATTGGCTAAATCCGGACGTTTTAATCCAGATGTTCCGTCTCCACCATCTGTTTTATTAGTCAGTTTAAAATCAAAGTATTTTGCAGTAGCAATTAAAAACTTTTCAAATACCATTGCTTTGTTTTCTTCATTCCAATCAGCTATTACACTAACAATTGGTTTTCCGTATTTGTTGACAACTCTATTCCAGTGTGAATTTCTACCGTAGAAAAACCAGGCTCTATTTTCTTTTCCTTTTCCAATATAGAAAATATCACCATTTGGTTTAGCGTGTATGTAATTATAAAACATGTGGTTACCTACGGTCTTTCGTCCCCAAACTCAGCGGTAATTAAGTTACGACCCATTTCAAAGTTACCGTCAATATCGTTAGAAACAAACTGTAAACGAATCAATCGGTGCTCTACACGCAGGTCAATCTTACCAGTGTCTTGCGTAAAGTAGTAGGGGCCAGAGTTTTCTTCACTTTGACCACCAGCAAACTTACGACCTAGAATAGTCATAGCCATGATACCAGACTGAATAAAGTTTGGCTCAACGCGGCGCAAGTGCATGCGGCGGTTAATACCCAGCTTCGTATCTTCACTTGGGTTACCTGTAAGCCAGCTAATGTCGCTGGTGGTAATACTAGAATACACAGCCAATTCATTTGCTTGGGTTACTTGGTTTAATCCATGCTCATGCTGCCAGATAGTATAACCACCAGAGATTGGGTACACCAAAGTACCGGCGGGAATAGACACTGTAATAGGGGTATTGACAGTTACTAAGGTGGCATTGTATGTAAAGTCAAATATACTAGAAGTTACACCATATACTTTTCTAGGGTCTGTTAAGTCGGTAGAAAATACTAATGCATCTCCAGGACTCAAAATACCTGAGATATCACCGGTAATATAAAACTGACTTGATGTTGGAGCTGTGGCACCAGAGGGTGTTGCAATTATAGTAACCGGATTACTGATCGTGGTGTCATATTCCCAGCCCGACCAGATTGGTGTTGGAAATAACTCTGTAGTATAACCACAAGAGCGACGAGCACCAATAGCTTGACCGGCATCATACCAAAGTTGATCCTTGACGTTGTAAATAATCGCGTCAGTACACTCTGTAGCTGTACCGCGAGGATAAAAGAACCAAATCTCGTTGTACCTTGGAACCTTAGTAGCCCAAACTTTTTGACGTTGTGAGTAATTAAGGTTGTTAAACAACCAGTTTACGTTCTTGTCGTTTGGTAATACCTTTACCGTGCCGCCGTAGAAATAGAAACGATCAACACCCATCCAGAAATACAATCCATCCATCTCGACCACAGAGTTAGATGACATGATGGAGATTTGGCTAGAAATAATATCATAGGACCAGTAATTGGCTGTGGCCTGTGAATTGAACGATACACGAATCAAACTGTCCGTTGCCCAAAATAAGCCAGACGGTGCGTTAGTACCACCACGCATTGGCATACCCTTAACGATCTTAGATGATGATACGTTAACTTGGTTGGCTAGTGGGCCGTTCCAGTCGTATAGCGTCTGCTCTGCATAGATACTGCTGACGTTGTTGTTAGCAATATATCCATGTGACCCGTACACAAATATGAACGGATACAGCACACAAACACCACCATCTACTGAGATAGTCTGGTACGTTGGGTTTTGACCTGCACTGTCAGACAAACCACTAAAGTAGTAATCATTGTCAGCGTCAGGTGCTACATTACCAACTAACACTTGGGTTTCAACACCACTGTCGATATTTTGTAAGTTTAAACCAGGATGAGCTAATAGGTTTAATGACCCACCAGCAGGACTAAATTGAGCATCAAACTGCCAGTTATTTCTTGTATCTGCTGTAAACGATGTACCCTTAAGCCAGGCCTCTGTAATGGTTCCGGCGGGGGCTGCAGGAGTAAATATAATTACTGTATGATTTGTTGGGCTACCTGTATAGGTTGCTGAGCTAACTGTATACTCGGTTGCAGTACTAGAATTAGTAAAAATAATTTTTTTACCTGCGGCAAAAACAGTAGAGCCGTCTCCTGTAATGGTAATCTGTGTGGTGGTATTTGCTGTTACTGTAGCCTGAACAATACCGGGCAACATATTAGCAATATACGGACCACTACCAGCGCCGTAGGTTGTTCCTGTAGTAAAGACATCTAAGTGATTTGCTGTTCCAGCAAAAACATAGTTAACGCCGTTATATGGGATGTTAACCATGCCACGATAGATACCATTAAAGCTGGTAAACAGCGTAGCAAAGCCACCAATCTTTTTAGGATCACCACGTTGAAAACGACACCATACACCGTCAGTATACTGGTCTGCTTGGAATACAGTACCGTCGCGTTTAATCCCAGCGGGTATTGCTAGGCTGAATATCTTTGTAAATTGTGATGTATCTTGTTGCTGATTATCAGCTGCCATTTAAAACGTTCCACCACTAATCAAGTTTGCGGTTAATGTTGCATTGATTTTAAACTTTGGTAGCAAGGTATTAGTGTTGTCAATATACGCTACCTCAACACCGTTAGCAGCAAAGCCAAGGATGTTAGAGCCTGGCAAGTACATACCAGTGGTTGCATCAGATAAGAATGTGTAAGATGGTGCTGTAGCAATGCCATCAACTGCGTAAAAAATATTGCTTGATGTTGAAGTCAACAAGTATAAGTTTTGACTGTCACTTAATACTGTAGCGATATTACCAGTAGCAACTACCAAAGGTGGCTGTGAGCTACCTTGAATCTGAAACTGAACGTTGTAATCACTGTGTCCAGTATCGTTAATAAAGATGTAAATCTGAGTAGTGGCTGGTAGAGTAACAGTTAGTGTTGTAGAACGACTGCCAGTCTGCGCAATATAGCTTTGAATAATTGGAGCAAAAGTAACTAAGCTAAACGTAGTTCCGGGGATAGAATCCACGTCATACGTTGCTGATGTAAATGTTACGTTTGCTGGTGCAGACAAGCCAACGGTTACAAAGTTACTGGTATTTACGTCGTACACAATATAGCCAGAATCACCCGGATTTGCTGTGACACTGCTTAAATTGTTAATTAAGTTTGGTGAAGGTGCATTAACAGTTAACGCGCCGGTGCCATTGTTTCTAAAGCCAATATACCAGCCAGTGGACAATGTAGAAATAGCTGGTAAGTTAAAAGTACCAGCGCCACTATTCCAAACAAATGTGGCGGCGCGGCTTGCGTTGTTAATGGTTGGTGTAGTTGTTACGTTTACAATGTTTTGTGTGGTAGCTAATTGACCGGATACTGTAGTTAAGCCAGCACCTTGTAATGAAGCTGCGTCAGCATACGATGTGCCAACACCAAACGCTATGTTAGACCAAGTCCCACCAATAGTGCTGTTGCTAGTAAGATAAACATAAACAGCTTTACCAACAGCCACAGTAATGGACTCGTTTCCGGCAGCGTCTTTAACCACGAAGTCATGCATGCCCAGATTGCGGAAAAGGATGTCTTCTCCCACCGAGCCTTGAGTAGCGTCAGGTAAAAGAACAGACAGACCGTTAATGGAAGCAACGCAATCCATAATGCGGGCAGAAGGTACTTGTGTAGGATTAACGACAGCAGGCCAGTAGAGCTGAGTGTCGGAACTAAATGAGAGAGCATAGTAGGATACGTCCGTCGGTTGAATTACTTGGCCAGTAAAAGGGGATGTAAAGGTCATATATTAAGGTTCCTGAACTGAAACGTTTCTGTCTACGCGACGTGTATTGTCTTCTTTTTTGAGCGCGGCTAAGCAGTCTGTGTAATAGCTTTTCCACACTGGTAACTTATCAAGCGCCTTTAAGTAGCCTTGAGCTTGTAATAGCGTACCAAATAACATTGCCTGCGGTGCTTCTCTAGTAAATAGATTTTGTTGATTTGATTCGTCTAATGGTTGAATTTCACTGTAGTAAATAATCTCTACAGGGTAGTCTTGATCGGGTGCTGGAGCAAATGCCCAGTTGTTGTAGTCATACTCAGCATAGTACAACGGCACACTAGGATCAGATTCAGACTGGTACTGTGCAATATAGTCCTGTGAGCGCATTAACATTGGCTTACCATTGGTCTTCATGGAGACTGTTTTTCTCCAACGAGCGGGCTTAGCAAGGATAACTTGGTTTTCTAGTAGTGTCGTTTCAACTACAGTCATCTGCAAGTATGTCTTTAACTCTGCGGCAATAGCAGACTCAGCCAAGCCAATCAAGCTAGGAATCTGCGCAACAAACTGATCGTCGTTGCGTTCCATGTAGTTGATAATGTCTTGTATGAGGTTATCATACGTCATCTGATATGCGCTGGTCATCTTAAAACCTCGTAGCCATATTTAGCTGCATTTCTATAAATCCTATTTGCAAGGGCTGCATGTTTTAATCCTAAAAAATTGGCTAACGCTGTAAAACTTTCGTAAACAATACCATTGTATTTAACTTTTACTTTTTTACGCTCTGCAGCTAACTGTTTTTCTTTATCTGATACTTTTCTTTTAAACATCCAAGGTGTTGCTCTAGATTTGCCTTTTAACGGGCTTATATAATTATCACCACGATACTGCGTTGTGGGTGGTTTTGTTCCACCTTCAGCAATATTCCAACCAATTTGTTTGGCAGGTCTAATTTTTAATTCTAAATCATAACAATATTTTTCTTCGCCAATAAGAATAATTTGTTTTATTAAATTATCCCAGCCATATTTTTTAATTGCGGCTTTTAAATGTGGGTTTTCTGAATATTTACTGTGTTTTTTAAAACGGACTTCGGTGTTTTTGGAAACCCCAACATACCCCTGACTAAACATATCAGTATGATCTTCGTGGTGAATCCAATACAATGAAGTGCTCATCTCGTGTAGTAACTTATTACTGGAGCAAAGTAGATAGGCGACTTATCGCGCTCTTCGTTATTAGCCTGCATAAACAGCTTATCAGCCTGGCCTTCTAAGTAAGCAATCTTGGCGCCATCGACACCAGGGATTTGCATAGATAAACGATGTGACAGTGAGGCCTGCACAGAGTTGATCCAACGATCTGGAAGGTATAGCTCATTAGTGAGTGAACCAACGTCCTGCATTTGCTTTTCAATCAGCAACTGGAACATCTGAAAGTTGTTGTTTGGCACTGGCCACAGGTACATCTTAGGCTCGATCTGACGATCATACCAGTACTGTAGAGCTCTTGCTGATGGGAACTGTTTGTTTGGTAGGTTCCAGTAGTCATCTCTGTTCAAGCGAGCCAAAGGAATAACTTGCTGGCTGGTTGAGAAAACGATTTGACGTACTGAGAAGGTAGGTGCTACAGTCTCACGTAGACGATAGAATACATGAACTGGAGTGATTGAAATAGGGAAGTATGCCCACTCTCTGTCTGCTAAAGTGGTCTCTGGGAGCTGTGCTACTGTGGTCCAGGTGATACCGTCTTCACTGGTCTCGTAGGCAAAGTTATACGTCTGTGTGCCACCGCCGGTAGCGTGGCCGTTAAAGCCAACGTAGTAGACGCTTTGACCGTTTTGGTATGATAGACCAAACCAGTTGTTGCCTACAGTAGATGTAGATACGATGTCTAGGTTTTGAGCGAATGCTGCTGGAGAGTCTGGGTTTGAAACAGGAAGGTACTCAGAGGCTTCTGAGTTGATGATGTAGACCCAGTTAGCTTCACGCACGTCGATAGTGGTAGCGGGCAGGGTTAAGTACTGCTGAGCCTCTAACGCGCCCACCAGCTTGTTTTCTAGCAACCAAAGGTTAACACCAAGGTTAGATAGATTTTGTAAGTTGTAAAAGAGTGCCTGCTTACCAGCGTTGACATACTCAGGCGTCATCTCTTCTGCAGTCTTGCCTGCATCGCGAAATGCGTATGAAATTAGCTGGTCAACATTAATCTTGGTGTTGCCAGTGGTGTTACTATACGCCATTTAGCGCCCCCGGCCTGCGGCCCTTTTAGCTACTTTGTTTGGTAATTTGTTTGACGCAGGGCCAGATTTAACAAACTCTTTGCCAACCTTTTTAGGGATGCCAAGGGTTGATTTTCCGGCTGCTGCTGCATACATCGCGCCCTTTTGGGCCTTAGATTCGTACGGCATTATTTCTTATTTCCGCGTTTAACTTTACCACCAGTTTTGAGTAATAACCCGCCGGTATCTGTTAATTTTGGAGGAGCAAGTTTTACTCTTTTACCATCAATTGGTGAAACCATTGTGCCATCATTACTGCCTTGTGGCATTCTATCAACAATTTTTGGATTTGCATTTTCTGGTAAACCCATAGCGCGATTTAATGCCCTATTTGGCCCTTGAGATCCGGAACTAATAGTCATCTTTGGATCTAAGTCTTTTCCAGAACGAATAGCTTCACGCACTCCGGCAATAATTTCACCACCTTCAGCGTATTTTTTAACCTTACCACCACCACAGTAGTGACTACCGGAAGCATTCATTTTAGGGGTTTGTTTAAAGTCTTTCATTTACGTGCCTTTCCGCCTTTTTTCATCGGAGCTGCAGGAGGTGCTACAGGAGCTGGTGCCGCTGGAGCTAATCCACCAGCTAGGGCGCCTTGTTGTAGTGCACCAGCACCACCTTGACCTTGCATTAAAGCTGCAGCTTCAGCAGCCTTGCGAGCTTTTACTTTGTCCATTTGAGCCTGAGCGATGCGGTTCTGCTCTGGTGTACCCATGACGTTGTTCTTAAGTTGTGTGCCAACGTTACCAATAGCGTCCATAATACCGCCGTCAGCCTTCTTAACTACCTTACCACCGCACTTGAACTTATCTGGTCCCTTAGCGCCAGATGGAGCTGCTGCCTTGGCAAACTTCTTGATGTTGCCAATTTCTTTCTTAGCGCGACCACCCTTTTTGAGCTTGATCTCGGTTGGCTCAGAGCCACCATGTTTGGCCTTGTCATGCTGACCAAAGGCCTTCTTGACGATTGCCTTATCTTCTGCAGTATCCGCAGGCTCTACGCTCTTACGGTCACGCTTTGTAAAGTTCTCTATTTGCTTTTGAACAGATCCGCCTTCTTTGAAGCATTGGACCTTCTTAAATGGTTTAAAGCCTTCCATGGTATTTCCTCGAGGTTATGGTAAATGGGTGATCAGCCCTTATTATTACTAATACGCTAAAACGGGTAAAAATGCCCTATAAGTCGGCTAGAAACATAGCCTTCTCGCGCTTGCGGCGGTTGACCAATACGGCTGGCTTGTTCCACATCTCTATGGCATCAGCTGCGCCTTTTAGGTCGTTTGCGTTGATTCGTTTGACTACGGTAGATTTCTTAAAATTAGTCTCACCAATATTGAAGCACAAGCTGTACAGGGCGTCGTATTGCTTCTGTGTAAGGGGTACCCTCACCGAGCTCTCTACGGCCTCGCTACACCACCTTAAATCGCTTCTCAGGAGCTCTTTGACCTGCTCGTCTGTCAGTGTGGCGTTGACCAGGTGCTGCTCACTGTCTTTGATAAGGTGCCCTACACCGATGGTCAGTAGCCCCTTAGAGTCCTTGTAGGCCTTGTTTCTAAAGCCTTCTTCATTGGTAATGAAGGATAAAGTGGACTCTGCAATGGCCATAATGTTCTCTTCGATATGGGTAAATTTGTTTGTTAAGTGGATTGCCGCGAAGACTCCAAGGCACCACAGTACTACAGCAACTAGCTTTTTCATTTTACTCCTTACTTTGCGTATACTAATACGCAAATTGGGGTTTATTTATTTAACGCGTCGTATTGTTGGTAGCAGGCCGAGAGGCCGGTGCGGATGATGTCTGCTCTGGCAGCTTCCCTTGTAAGAAACTCTGCATCCTCGGCAGAAAGGGTTGCCCCAGTTCCACCTTGTCCATTTGCGGCGCCTTGGGCGCGACTGGGACGTTTACGCAGCTCGCTAATAGCATCGACAAGCTGAGCGTTAATAGAAGTAATCTGAGCATCTTTGTCTTTTCTTATTTGGTCGGCGGCTGCTTGGTGCTCTTCTTGGAGCGCTTGGGTGGCAGCTTGTTGCGCTTGCTTGTACGAATTGAATCGACTACTTTCCACAGCGTAGCCAAGATAGCCAGCCACGCATAAAGATAAAGCAAAAAGTCCAATTTTGACACTGTCAAGTACTCCTAATGGAAACATTACTCACCGCCGGGTTCTGTTTTGGATTTCATCATGGTCGACGCCCCACCCGCTGCCGAAACAATTCCCAGAGCCTCCGCAAGTTCTCTAAGGCTGATCTGCGACGTGGACACCTCGAAAGCAGCCAAAGCAATAACAGTGATGGTACCAAGTAACCAAGTAACTCTACCGATATCATACGTCTGATTATCTTTGCCAGTTAACAGTTGCTTGAGAAATGTTCTCATTTGCGAAGAGCATCAAGTTTATCCTCGATACGGTGAACTGCTTTTAGCACCTCATCCCAGCGGCTTGCAAAGTCTTCTTTTTTGACGTAGTTGTCTGCTAGGTGGGTCCGAATGTCAGTTAGGTCGTCTTTCAGATCCTGAACAGCGTTCCAGAGCTCCTTGCAGAACCAGCCGATGGCTACGCAGATAAGAGGTAGCACTGTGTTGATGAGAGTTTGGAGATCCATGGTTTAATACTTTCCTTCAGCAAATACATTTACAAATATTGTGCCATCTTCAATTTTCTTGTTGTGCATTTTCTTTTTCTGTTTTAACAGGCATCCATTTGCCTGTGTAATTCATAGGTGCGTTTAGATACCTTACTTGCATTTCCATAGTTCCATCTTCTTTTTGAAACATCCGAAATTCAGGAGTTGAATTAGGATAGATGCCATAAGTCATTATGCGGTTGGGGGTGTTGGTGGAATATAATGGGGATTTTCTTCCCAAGATTTTACAACCCCATAGTCACCATTTTTTGCATTGGTGCAAAGCTCAACACCATAAGGCATATCATCATAGGGTGTTGCAGTAAATGGAAGTTCATCTGCAATTTCCACAAATTTAACTGTTAAAAATACAGTTACATTATCAGGGTCATTGTAAAAAGGGTCTTTAGCATATTGAATTGTTAACATTTTATTTTCCTTTTAAATTAAGCGACACGAACAGCAATTCCAGATGCATTATCAGTTGTACCACCGCTAGTAAGACCACCACCAATGCCCATCCATTTCCAAGTTCCAGAAATACTCCCTGTCGGGAAGCTGCTACTAGAAATGTTTAATTGAATTTGTCCATTTCCAGTTCCAGCCGCATAATTACTACCAAAAGTAAAAATCGCATTATATGAAGTGATATAACCAAAACAGTAACTACCAATACTATTTGAAGATGGTGCAGAAGCACTAAAAGTAACTGCACCAGTAGAAGCTGATACTGCTACACCATTACCAGCAACAGCAGAAGTTACTCCACCCCCTGTAAAAGCTGTTGTTTGTGTTGTTGAATCAGGAAATGTAACTCCTGTACTACCCATTGATGTTGACATAAATTAACTCCTAAAAATTAAGGTGTACCGCCAGCAGTTTCACTGCCGAGTGTAATAAAGTTGCCAGAAGCGTCAATAGACGCAATGGTTGTGCTGCCGTATTTAATCAACAACTTGCCACCAGACTCTGTAATTGTGAAGTTGGTAGTGCTGTGATTTGTTGCAGTTACCGTAGTTGCACTGACTGTAGAAGAACTAACAGATCCATTAACCAGCAAATTGCCTGCGCCTGCGGCAGTTGATGTTCCAATTGAAACACCCCCGCCACTAGACAACCTCATACCCTCTGTGCCGTTTGCTTTAAATATAAATGGCGCTGCTACATCTGTACCAAGAACAAACAGCACGTTAGTCGCGTCAAAATAACCCTGCGCTTTTTCTGTGCCGTTGTTGTACCAACTAAGTGAAGTATACTGTGAACCATCGTTATCAACAATGGCGTTGTTTGAGTTGCCGCCACGAACGTGCAAGGTTGCCACAGGCGCTGCAATGCCAACCCCGTGACGTGTAGTGGATGTGCTCCAGTTAAATAATGAACTTGTGCTTAATGCTGTAGATGAGTTACCAAATGGCACATACCCTGCAGTAACTGCAGCTAAACCAGTACCGCCATGACTAACTACTAACGGATCGGCTAATGATGTTGACCAAGCAAATCCGGTAGATACCGCAATACCAGCACCTGGGTACGCTGTTGGGCCAGTAGCTCCACTGTAACCGCTGGCTCCCGCAGTGCCGCTAAAGCCACTGTAGCCGCTAGTTCCATTTGTTCCATTGGCGCCTGTAGCACCACTAAAGCCTGAGAAGCCACTAGTACCAGCAGAGCCATTGCTACCACTGTAGCCGCTGATGCCACTAAAACCACTGTAGCCACTAGTTCCAGATGTTCCACTACCGCCAGCACCTGTGGCGCCACTAAAGCCGGAGTAGCCACTAATACCTAAGCCAGAGTAGCCACTAATACCAGAAAAACCACTTGTACCGTTTGCACCGCTGTAACCACTAATACCACTAAAGCCACTGTAGCCGGATACCCCACTACCACTATAGCCTGAGATACCACTACCACTATAGCCTGAGATACCACTAAAGCCACTAAATCCTGAGATACCACTATAGCCAGAAATACCGGCCAACAAGGTTACTACACCAGAGCTATTTTTATAGTACAGCTTTCCTTCGGCGGTGTTAATCGCTAGTTCACCGTCTAACAAACCACCCGCCACTGGCGCGTGTCCAGAGACTGTGCTGTAATAAAGCTGTATGGGTGTAAAACCGGATGCGGCCATTTTTATTCCTTGTCAATTCTTTTAAATATGTGTCCTTTGTAAGACACCAGTTTTTTATTTACGCATTTATAAACCGCGCTATGGTCAAACCCAAAATTATGTAATTCTTTTGCACCAACAAATGTTTGTTGATTGCCAGTTAAAATATTGGTTGAAATAATTGCGCCTTTAAAACTAGGATTTTTATTGCCTATTTTAGCAATACCAATTGCTGTTTTTTCTGATTCACTTAGCTTTTTACCAAAATGAGCTTTACTAATTTTTTCTTTAGTAGCAACAGAATGCTTAAAACCAAAATTTCCGTCACCACCATCTGTAATATTTGCTAAACTATGTCCCATTTCACGAAAACAAGAAATTAATAATTTTTCGTGATCAAAAGCATCTTGTTCAGTATCCCAGTTAGCTAAGATTTCAACATGCGGGTTCCCATATTTTTTAACAATACGTTTCCAATACAGATTTCTACCGATAAAACTATGGGCTCGTTTTCCATTACCTTTACCAACATAAAATATGCCGCCCGTTGGCTTATAGTGTGCGTATGTATAAAATTGCGTCATTTTAAATATTTTATCACTTCTTTTGGTAATACAAATCTATTTGGATTATGTTCAGTAGCATCCCACCAAATGTACTGATTTTCTGCTAAATATTTTCTGTCTTCTAAGAGGTTAATGTTTTCTGGGTGACCATATATTAACGGATCAGATACTCCCCACAACACAATCCCTTTTTTACCTTCGTCCCATCCCAAGTGCTGAAAAAAGCTGTCACAAGAGATCCATGTTCGGCATTCTTGAATTAGCTTACGCAACTCTGTAATGGGTAAATTCTTTCTAAAATCGGGGACTAACTGTTGCTCCCCTTCTATTCCAACCTGGATAATAGGCTCGTCAATCATTTCGATCAACTCCTTCCAGTATGGATAATTCTTTGGGTTCTGCTTACCACTCAATAACGCCTTGGAGTACGGTGAGATAATAATCATGCGTATAACTTTCTGTACGCGTTCTCTAAACTATCTTTCCATTTCCACTGGTCCATCTTTTTATAGATGTTCCAATGATCTATGTCACCAAATAAATGTATTGCTTCAGCTATCGACTTCCCGGGAACCACTTCAGGGTAGCAAGTAAACACTTCAGCATTAGGTATTGAAGGAAGTACATGACTGAATACAAGATGGTCGCCAAGACCGCAATTAAGAACCACAATGGTTTTATCACGGTATCTAAGAATATTTCTAAAAATCTGTTCATCATGTTCATATAGTTCCTGCTTTGTCTCGCTACGAATCCCACCTTCGGGGTTCTTCATGTGCCATGTTACTGCGTTAGGTACTACTAAAATCTCGTAGCCCTTTTGATATAGTCCGTAAGAGAATATTGTTTCTTCCCTATGAGCGACGCGAGACAATCCCAAATTGTAATCAATAATCCCAGCACGATAAAGAAAAGTGCAATGGAGATGATCAACATGTTTTGCCCTTTCAATTTTGCCCCATTGAATATTGGGTTCAGAGTCAATGTTATCAATCTTACCAGTTACCTTATAAGTATCTGGCATGTATGGCGGGGTTAGCACGGAGCCACCCACTGCACCAATATTATTGTCTACACCATTGGCGTAGTAGTAAAGCGTTTCTAAGACGTTAGGCTCTGGTATTGCGTCGTCATCGCAACGCCACACCCACTCATATCCCATCGTATTGGCACGTTGATGAATGTGGTGCTGACCTTTTTTATCAGCATACAACCACTCCCATGCAATACCCTTGATGTCTAACATCTGAAAAAAGTACTGGTAAATCATCTCACCGCGCATGTCTTGCGGCTCGTCGTTATCATCAAAGATGACCAGCTTATCCACTGGCCTTGTCTGATTGATAATGGCGTTTAGTACTAGGGGCAGTGTTGTGAAGTACCGCCCCCGTGTTGCCACGGAACAAAGAACTTTAGACATTGTCCCACCGGCAAATCATTAGGTTACTGGGGTTGGACTCTGACACCGGCTGCAGTGTGTCTGATATATTGCCATCGTGACTGATATACGCAAACTTAAATCCAGGGAAGTCTTTTTCAGTCAACCCGTGCAACTTGTGATGCTCGCCCCAAAAGCCTTTTGGCTCGTTGTGCGGCACCGTAATTAAAAGACGTTTGCAGTGCTGCTTTAACTTCTCAACAATTTCTAGGCCGTTGTTAAGGTGCTCAATAACCTCAAATGCAACAATGGTGTCAAAGTAACCATCTATCGGGTAGGTGTTGATGTCGGCGTAGTCAAACAGCGCATTAGGGCTCCAGTACTGCTCCTTAGCAATCTGCACAATCATCGGGTCGTAGTCCAACCCAAAGTAGCTCATAGACTGCGGAAAGAACTGCACGCCGTATCCAGTCGAGCAGCCAATCTCTAAGACGCTGTGGCCTAGTAGGTTCTTTGCTGCCCACTCGTAACGCTGGGTCTCGCGCGGGAATACTTGGTCGCCCTTGAGAAACACCGCGCGCTCATAGTTGTTTGACAGGCGCCAGCGGTACCAATCTAGGTTGTACTTCTTTGCCAGCTTGAGCTGGTTAATTAGGAACCTATTGTCCCAGTCTTTTACCAGCTGCGGGTCGTGCATGGTGCCCTCGGCTGCGTGGTAGATTGGGAAGTCTCCTTGGTAGCCTACGTCCACTATTTCAAAGCCATTTAGTTGTGCCTTGTGGCAAAACTCAATGTCCTCGCAGCCGCCTACGCTGTACTCCTCGTTTAGTAGCCCAATGGTCTGAAATACCTTGGGGCTTATCATTGCACAAAAAAATACACCAAAGCGACTTTGCGTAATGTCTGAGTGCTGCGTCAGCACCACACCAATGTCGCCTTGATCTAGGCGCTCTAGCCAGTTAGGCCCCAGTATTTGGGTGTCGTTGTTTAGCAGTACAATTTTGTCGCCAAAGCAAATACGAATGCCCTTGTTGCTTGCTTGGGCAAATCCTAGTGGCTCGTTGCTCCAAACTACTTCTAAGTTGGGTATTGCGGTTCGTAAATAGTCTAAGTACTGCCGGGTATTGTCTGTGCAGCCGTTTGCGCTGATAATCAGCTCAACGTCGTCCATGTTACTGTGCTTGATTACCGAGTCTACACAGGGCTTTAAGTACTTCTCACAG
>Ga0208497_1000451_pt1 | contig 19067 bp, 19 predicted proteins | sample CryBogCBE25Aug07_FD_184555 | JGI IMG/M metagenome (GOLD analysis project Ga0208497, IMG submission 184555) | Freshwater microbial communities from Crystal Bog, Wisconsin, USA - CBE25Aug07 (SPAdes) | ecosystem: Environmental > Aquatic > Freshwater > Lake | place: Crystal Bog, Wisconsin, USA...
AGATCAAGGAGTCGCGGCTTCCTCACCATCGGAGGATGTATTATCAGTCGGCCCGAGCGGGAATAAAACTTGCGGAGCAGATTATTCGGGATGATTTGACTCATCGGAACGGCAATGCTTCAACACGAAGGATCCCATCCTGATATGCAGGGTCAATTTCCCAATCTCTACCTTGTCGGATCGGCAAAAGCCGGTACATCGGCGCTTCATGCGGTCCTTTCCAGGCATCCCTCAATCTTTGCACCCGAGGGGATCAAGGAACCCAATTTCATGGCCTATGAGGGAAGCATGCCATCGTTGAACGGCCCCGAGGATCCTCTCCATGGTGCGGGACATTCGATCACCGACAGAGACCGTTATCTTGAACTGTATCATCCCGCGGGAAACAAGCCATGGCGTCTGGATGCCAGTCCCATCTATCTTATTCACCCCGATGCACCGGCGAGGATCAGGCACTACGCACCGGCTTCAAGGATCATGATCATCCTGCGAAATCCAACCGATTGCGCCTTCTCGATGTACTGCATGATGCGCCGGATGCGGCGCGAGCCAATAACTAACTTCATGAAGGCATTCCGGGAATCGTCCCGACGGAGGCGGGCGGGTTGGGAGTATGCCTGGGACTACGCCGATCGGTACCATTTTGCGCCGATGCTCCGGAGGTACATGTCGGCGTTCGATCCCGATCAGATGCTCATCCTCAATTATGACGACTGGAAAAACGACAACGAGGCCACCCTGGGAGTGGTCGCAGGTTTCCTTGGCATCGATCCGAAGGGGTATCCGCCCGCCAGAATCCGGGTCAATACGGCACCCTCTCGGCGCAGCCTTCTCTGGTCGGGTACTCTCGCCTCAAGAATTCGTCCTCTGGTTTCCAAGGCCACGCCGCTGATCCCCCTCAGTGTAAGGAAATCCTTCAGTCAGAGTTATTTTGATCAACCGATACGTCTGGGAAAAAAAGACCGCGCTATTCTCAATGATTACTACCGGGACGATCTCTCGGAGGTCGAGGAGTTGCTGGGATGGGATCTTCGAAAATGGAAGAACTGACAGCCGTGCACGGTTTCAGCAGCCATCATTCGTTACCAGAAGTGCTTAAAAATACCATGATGCCATCCATTATCCAACCAGTTGAGGCGGGTGCCCGCAGGCCTCGTTGGTCGGTGATGATCCCTGTCTACAACTGCGCGCAACTCTTGCAGAAAACATTGGAAAGCGTCCTCCAGCAGGCTCCCGGGATTGATTTCATGCAGATCGAGGTGGTGGACGATTGCTCGCTCGGTGACGATCCCGAGGCAGTTGTCCGGTCAATCGGCGGTGGAAGGGTTGATTTTTTCCGTAAGACGCGAAATGAGGGGGCCATTGCGAATTATAATACCTGCATCCAGCGCTCCCGAGGTGATCTCATCCATATCCTGCATGGTGATGATTGGGTTCTCCCTGGCTTCTACTCTGAGATTGAGCGTTTGAGCGGACAATACCCGGAAGCCTCCCTTTTCGGAACTAGGTCATTCTTTGCCGATGAAGAGGGATTCCTGACCGGCGTCAGTCGCCGCGCCACGTCATTGGAATCACCAGCCAAAGGGCCTGTGTATCTTGATCAGGATGCCTCCGTCCAATGCGCGGGTATGGTCATGAGGAGAGACTTCTATGAAAAAACGGGAGGATTCATGGAAAACCTTCCCCACACGGCCGATGTGGAGATGTGGACCAGGGCCTTTCATGTAGGCGCCGGGGTTCTCTCCCCGGAGGTGCTTGCAGTTTACAGGGTCTTCCAAGGGAATGATACGAGCCGACTCGTTCGGAGTGCGGGAAATCTGAGGGATCTTGCCTGTCTCTACCGGATGCTGGCGGAGAGGGTGCCGGGTTACGACCATGCACGGTCGAGGAGATTCCTCCAGCGCTTCGCGATCCTACAACTTGAGGCCACCCTGGAACGCAAGGACTCGGCGGCCGCGGATGCAGCCCGCAAGTTCTATCTCGAGCAGGCAACTCCCGGTGAGAAAGTGTGGTTTTGGAGATGGGATTTCCGCAGATGGCTGCGGAGTTGGACCGCTGGAATCATGGGTGGAAATCGAGAATCAAACTAATGGACCGCTATCTTGTTGTTGGCGCTGGATTTTCCGGAGCAGTCCTGGCGAGGGAGTTGGCGGAACAACTCCCCTGTAACGTTGATGTCATCGAGGAGCGAAGTCATAATGGAGGGAATTGCCACACGTTTAGGGATGATCATAGCGGCGTGATGATCCATGCCTATGGCCCCCATATCTTCAATACCAACGACGAGAAGGTCTGGGACTATGTGCGCCGTCACGGATCTTTCAGGTTATATGTGAACCGCGTCAAAGCGGTCATTGACAGGGGGGTTTTTTCCATGCCGATTAACCTGCACACGATCAACCAGTTTTTCGGTCTGAAGTTGAATCCCAACCAAGCCTCCGAATATTTGGCGGGTTTGAGTGATGCTTCGATAGTGGAACCGGCCAACTTTGAGGAACAGGCCCTCAAACTTATGGGCCGCGAGTTGTACGAAGCTTTTTTCAAGGGATACACCACAAAGCAGTGGGGATGTGATCCGAAGGAGCTCTCGGCCTCCATCCTCAAGCGTCTGCCGATACGCTTCAATTACGATGATAATTACTACGAAAAGAAATTCTGTGGGATCCCTGAAGAGGGGTATGGCGATGTGATTGGATCGATCCTCAGGCATCCGGCAATCCATGTCCGGCTTGGTGAACGCATGCATCCGGAAGCAATCCCGCACGATTATCGGCACGTTTTTTGGACGGGGCCGATCGATGCGTACTTCGATTATTCCGAAGGGCGGTTGGGTTACAGGACAATGACCTTTGAGAGGATCGATGCCATCGGCGATTTTCAGGGAAATCCCGTCATCAACTACCCCGGGATCGAAGTGCCCTTCACGAGAATCCATGAGCACAAGCATTTCGCACCCTGGGAGCAGCATGAGCGAACTGTGGCCTTTCGCGAATACAGCAAGGAAACTGCCGGTAATGACATTCCTTATTATCCCAAACGCTTTTCCTCGGACATGAAGATCTTGGAGCGTTATCGTGAACGGGCTGAATCCCTGGAAGGGGTCTCTTTTCTGGGGCGTCTTGCCACCTACCGATACATGGATATGGAAGCGGTGGTGCGCGATGCCTTGAATCATGCATCGGCATCGGTTGAGCTGCTGTTGCACGGGAGGCGTCCCCCGCTTTTTCCCGAGGGTGCAGCGTAATAAACCAACTTCTTAGCGGAATATGGATGCCGTTTCCAATCTTGAGGAACCTCTGGAGGTCAGCGTCATCATCTGCTCCCGGAATCCGAGAGAGGAGTATTTTCAGCGTGTTCTTGAAGCGTTGAAAGCGCAGTCACTTGAGAAAAGTCGCTGGGAACTCCTCTTGGTCGACAGCGCCTCGGACACTCCCTTGGAAAATTCGGCGCCGATTTCCTGGCATGGAAAACACAGGTATCTGCGTGTCGGGGAACCCGGAAGCGCACTTGCCCGGATCCTCGGTGTTGAGGCATCGCGAGGGCGCTTTCTTGTGTTTGTGGATGACGACAATGTGCTCAACCCGGACTATCTGGAGGAAGCCGTGGCTCTCGGGAATTCCTTCCCCCAGCTTGGCATTTGGGGTGGCTCCACCCTGCCTGTCTACGAAATTTCACCGCCGGAGTGGTTTCACGAGCATGCCTCGATGATCGCCGTGAGGGAAATCACCCGCGATCTCTGGAGTAATATTCCGCGAATGGAAGAGCCTTGGGTGATCGGTGCCGGCATGGTCGTCAGGCGTGAACTCGCTCTGGAATATGCCGCGATTGTCCGGAGTGATCCCCGAAGGCTTTTCCTCAGCAGAGCTCCTAACGGCCGGAACCTCGGTGGAGAGGATCTCGATATGGTGCTTTCCGTATGCGACAGGGGTTTTGGCCGCGGGGTTTTCAAGTCACTCGTTCTCCATCATCTGATTCCGGCGCATCGGTGCACCGGGGAATATCTTGAATCAATCATGATCGGGAACGCTGCTTCGGTTTCCTTGATCCAGATGTTCAGGGATGGCTCAGCCATACCACCCCATGTCTTGGCCCTTCGCCACTTGCCGTACAGAATGATGCAGTGGTGGATATCTAGGCAGGCTTGCAAACATGAAAAAATACGAAGAAGAACCCGCCGCAAGGGACTGGCACTTGCAAAAAAACTGTTTTCGGAATTAGACCCAAACATTCATCCCATCAAAAAAGTTGAATGTGACTGAAAAGCCAAGAGTCAGCCTCATTATCTGCACTCGGAATCGTGGCAAGGCGCTTGACCAGATGCTTGAACTTCTGCTTCCGCTCGTTCATGACAACGATCAACTTCTCGAAATCCTTGTCATGGACAATGGTTCCTCGGATCAAACGGCGACAACCGTGGGGGAATATTCACGGCGCTGGGGAAAAGTGGTCTACTCTAATGAGCCTAAAAAAGGCCTTAGTTATGCCAGAAACAAAGCCGTGGAGTTGGCGAAGGGAGAAATCCTGGCGTGGACGGATGACGATCTGGTTATCACGAAGGATTGGCTTTCCAACCTGGTCGCTCCAATTGTCGCAAACGATGCCGACTGCGTGGTGGGAAGGATTGAAATAGCCCCTCATCTTCACCGTGATTGGATGAAACCGTTTCACCGGCAATGGCTAGCGGAGAATATCAATCCTTCGGTACCCCAATTGATCGGAGCCAACATGGCGATGAGAAAAAACTGCTTCGTGGGAGGAATGGCTTTTGACCCAGAAACAGGACCCGGCGCTCTTGGCTACATGGATGACACCCTGCTGGGAATGCGGTTGAGGAAATTGGGCAAGAGGATCTTCTACAATGACGGTGCTCGGGTGGTGCACCATTTCAGTGCCGGGCGCCTGCAGCGCAGCTTCTGGATCAAAACAGCCCAGGCTGGGGGGCGCTCCACGGCCTATGTCGCCCACCATTGCGAGCACGGAGTGATCAGTCTGCTTTGGGCGCGTCTGGTTTGGCAGAGAATGAAACTTGGAGTGCTGCTGGTGCGCACCCGTTTCCGTGGGTTTGCTGGAAGCGAGGGAATCGATGAACAAGAGTTCGGTATCCGCAAGACGATCGCTTATATAGAGGGGATGTGCAGCCTCAAGGGTGTGCCCTTCAAGTACTGATTTGGGATGAGTTTATCAAAGAAAAACACCCCGACCCTTTCTGTGGTTATCCCGACCTGCGGACGGCCGGAACTTCTCCGGGTATGTTTGGAGCGGCTGCAACCCGGAATCCAGAACATCGACCGCCCCTGCTACGAGGTGATCGTTTCGGATGACAGGCCCTCGGACTCCACGCGTGCCATGATAACGTGTCTTGATCCCCTGATCAGGTACACCCCGGGCCCGGGTAGGGGGCCTGCCGCAAACCGCAACCACGGTGCATCCCATGCCGGGGGGGAGTGGATTGTTTTTATCGACGATGACTGCCTTCCCGAATCCGGAATGCTCAAAGCCTATCGCGATCGGGTTCTGCAGGAAAAGGAATGTAGGGTATTTGAAGGAAGAACCTCGCCCTTCGGAGGGCGGAGCCGGATTGATGAAGAGGCTCCGATCAATGAATCGGGGGGATATCTGTGGTCGTGCAATTTCTGCATCAACAAGGATCTTTTTTTCCAGATGGGCGGCTTTGACGAAATGTTCAAGGGACCCGCCATGGAGGATGTCGATTTAAGGGAGCGTCTGCGCTTGCTCGGTGAACCGATTGTTTTCGTGGAGAGGGCCGCCGTCCTGCACCCTTGGAGGCAGCGCCGAGGATTTGCCTTTGCGAGACTGGATGCTGAAGCCCGCTGCTATTTCTATGCAAAACACGGCATTTACCGGCAGGGATTGTGGGTCATCCATTTTCATCGGTTTGCGCGCGGGATTCTTAAGAATGTATTAAAGGAAGGTCTCCGTTATCGTTTCCGGGGAGCGTGGCGCTATTTCTGGCTCGAACTCCACACCCTTCTCATTATGGCATGGAGGCTGACGCGACGACTGCCGAACACCACCGCGAACACTTGAACGAAATCCTCCAAAAAACATTCCGTAAGCTTTATTCCCTGACGGGTACTCTCTATCGGGAGTCATGCCTCTATCCTGCCTTGAAGATACAGGGCATGACCATCGGACGGGGCACCATTATGACCTCTCCACGGATATCCTGGCCGCATAAGGTGTCTCTGGGAAGGCGATGTCTGATCGAACATGGTGTCATCTTCAAGCACGATGGAATCTGGAGTCGAGATGCCAGCATCAGGATTGGCAACGACGTGTTCATCGGTGCCGGGTGTGAGTTCAATATCCGCAGGGGTATCACGGTTGGCGATTCCTCGCTGATTGCTTCGGGATGCCGGTTCATCGATCATGATCACGGCATTCAATCCGGATCACTGATGCGTTCCCAAGAAGGCCCCGAGAAGGAGATTGTCATTGGGAGTGATGTTTGGCTGGGATGCGATGTGGTGGTGCTCAAGGGGGTCTGCATTGGTGATGGAGCTATCGTGGGCGCCGGAGCCGTCGTTACCAAATCGGTCCCTCCCGGAGAGATCTGGGCCGGTGTTCCCGCCGTGAAAATCGGGAACCGTCCCGGATGAACATCCTCTTTATTACGCCGTCACTGGAGCCTGGAAAAGACGGGGTTGGGGACTATACATTACGGCTTGCCGGAGCATTATGGGAAAAAGGAATACATGTTTTCTGCATTTCTCTGGCGGACCGCTATGTCCCTCCCAAAACGGAATTGGACTTCCGGGCCCCCTTTGTGAAGAGCGACGCATTGGGTATCCTTAGGCTTTCCGCAGATATTCCCTGGAAGAAACGCATCTTAATTCTACAGGCTATTATCGACGACTTCTGCCCTGACTGGGTGAGTCTTCAATATGTCCCTTACGGATTTGACCAAAGGGGACTACCTTTTGGATTGCCGAAGCGTCTCTCTTTGCTCAGGGGGGATTTCCAGTGGCATCTCATGTTTCATGAACTCTGGATCGGTGAAGAACCGGGTTACAGTACTTTGCAGAAAGTTATCGGATGGCTTCAAAAAATGATCGTCCGCAAACTCGCCTCAGCGATCCGGGGTCGGCTTCACACCAGCAACCCAACATATCAGTCGAGATTGAGAAAAGCAGGTTGTCCGGCAGGCATGTTGCCGATTTTTTCCAATATTCCAGTCGCCTCACCCTTATTCTCAAGGCGTGATGTGCTGAAGGAGGCCGGGATGGATCCTGATCTGCATCAGGCGGGTTTCGGTCCCTGGATTTTTGTGCTGTTTGGAGCCATCCATCCTGAATGGGACGCGGAAACTCTCGTCGGAAGGATCGATTATGTCAGAAAGAAAGCCGACAGGCCTTCTCCCCTTTTTATCCTTATTGGAAGAAATGGAAGAGAGGTGTTGCGGCATCGTGTTGCAGAAGAGTGCAAGGGGCATGGATGGGGATTCTTGGAGAAAGGAGAATTACCGACGGTCCTTATTTCCTCTTATTTACAAAGTGCTGATTTTGGCATTGCGACATCACCTCTCTCATTAATTCAGAAAAGCGGTTCGGTCGCCGCCATGCTCGAACATGGTCTGCCTGTGGTTGTCGGCAGATTTGAGAAGGCGGTTGAAGCAGGGGAGGGGAGCAAGAGATTGATCCCGATCGATGCCTCTTTTGAAAACAATCTTCTGATGGCGAAAAAAGATGTCCCTCGCGGCGGATTGGACGCGGTAACGGAGAAGTTTCTCCAAAGCCTGACCTCATGATCTCATGAAGATTCTTGTCAGTTCACATCACTTTGCTCCTAGCGTTGGGGGGATCGAGGAGTCGAGCAGACTGCTGGCCGAGGCATGGACAGCCTCTGGCCACGAGGTGCGGGTGGTCACTCAAACTTCCGATCCCGAGAGAGGAGCCTATCCCTATCCCGTTATCAGGAATCCCACCGCGGCCTCTCTCCTGAGAGAGGTCTCCTGGTGTGACATGTATTTTCAGAATAACATCAGCCTTCAGACCCTTTGGCCTTCGATCATCTTAAGGAAGCCCACCGTGATTGCCCATCAGACATGGCTTCCCGGGGGAGTCGGAGGAATCCTGAAGCGTACTGCCTGCCGCTTGGTCAGTAGAACTGTGGCAATCAGCAACTCCGTGCGCCACGAGACGGATGCCGACATGGTGATTCCCAATCCTTACCGCAATGATCTCTTTCATGAGGAAGATCAAGACGAGGAACCGCACGAAAAACGCGATCTAATTTTTGTGGGGCGCCTTGTCTCTGACAAGGGGTGCGATCTTCTGCTGGAAGCTCTTCTTCTGCTTGGAGAGCGTGGTGTGCGCCCCTCCCTCACCATTATTGGAACCGGCTCTGAAGAATTGTTCCTGCGACAATACGTCTCACGTCATGGTCTTGAAAATGAGGTAGTATTCGCGGGAAAAAAAGCAGGTTCCGAGCTTGCCGGCTTGCTGAGAAACCACCATGTTCTCGCGGTTCCTTCGCGATGGAAGGAGCCTTTTGGGATCGTTGCCTTGGAGGGAAGCGCCTGCGGCTGTGCGGTCATCGGTTCATCCGGAGGAGGGCTGCCGGAGACCATCGGACCGTGTGGAGTGCTTTTCGAGAACGGCGACCCCAAAATGCTTGCCGATCAAGTGGAAAACCTCCTTGCCAACAAATCAACGCGGGAGTTTCGGGACCCGACCTTGAGGCGTCAGCACCTTGAAAAACACACTCCAAACCGTATAGCTTCGGAGTATCTTGTGCTTTTTGAGGAGATTCTAGCGGCCCGCCGCCGCTGACCTCTTTTGTTCTAAACAATGAATGTCGTTTATTGCGCCCCTGTAAGGTCAACCCACTACGGGTATGCTCTGGAGATGTTCCAGGCAGGGATACTTCAGGCTTTTGTTTCCGGTGTCAGCCGTTTTGCCCCGAATGGAGCCTTGCCTGAAATCGGGGATAAACTGTTCAGGGCGGATCTTCTGCAGAATGTTTATCTGGCGTCACTCAGGAGCAGCATGCCAAAGGCAATAAGCGATGAGTTGGCTCATGTTTCAAAGATTTTCATAGACCGAGCATGTCGTAGGTTTACAAGTAAAACCGATCTCTTCCTGTATTACAACGGCTGCGGTTTGGAAAGTGCGCGCCGTGTCCGTCAAGGAGGTGGAATCACGATGGTGGAAGCGGTCAACTCCCATGTTCTTTTTCAGGAAAAGATCATGAGGGAGGAGCATCAACACCTTGGTCTGCAGTGGAGGCCTTTTCACCATCGCGAGACAAGGCGGAGACTTTTGGAATATCAAGAGGCAGATCGAATCCTGGTTCCCTCTGAATTTGTCCGGAAGAGCTTTGTTAACCAAGGCATCAATGAAGCCAAGATCATCAAGGTTCCTTACCCGATCAGATCCGTGGTGGGTGCAACCGAACCTCTGCAGCGCCATGGGAAAACTGATGATGTTTTTCGTATTCTCTTTGTGGGATCGATCAGTCTGCGTAAAGGAGTGAGATATCTTATTGAGGCCTTCGGGAAATTGCGTCATCCGCGAAAAGAACTTTGGATCGTAGGGCCAATGCTCAATCCCAGTGGATTGGAGGGGTTATCCATTCCCGACGGAGTCAGTTTTCGTGGAGTGCTCAAAAGGCAGGAACTTCAAACAGCCTATCAAAGCGCTTCGCTTTTCTGTCTTCCCTCCCTGGAGGAGGGGCTTGCACTTGTGCTCGGTGAGGCATTGGGAAACGGACTCCCCATTGTCACAACGGATCACTCCGGAGCAGAAGACCTGATGACTCATGACATGGAGGGTGTCATCACCGGCATCAGGGATCCCGAGGCTCTTTGCTCCGCTTTTGAACGTGCGATCCAGGATCCTGAGTGGTTCGGATTGATCCGTGAGAATGCTCGGCTCCGTTCTTTGAAACTCCAAGCAGCACCGCAGGCCTCGGGTATTGTGGAAAAACTGAGCACGCTTATTCAGAACCCCGGCATCCGATGAGTAGTATTGTCATCCGCAAATCATGGCCGGGGGAAAATCCTGTCGAGGAAAAGTCCCGATCAACTCCACATCAGAAGAGTCTTCAGCGAGGTATTATGGCACTGCTGACGCTGGTGATCGTGGAGGGACTGCTGAGAAAAATCTTTCCCTTTCTCTCCATTGCCCTCTTTTTTGCGAAAGACTTTGTGGTGTTGTACTTGGGACTCAAGGCATCCTTGGGCAAATTGCCGGAGGCTGGGGAGCGAATCCTTTCCTGGCAGATCGCCCTACTGGTTCTGATGCTTCCATGTATTCTTGACACGACCATCCGTGATCCGATTCTCGGAGTGTTCGGTACCAAGCAGTACTGCCTTTTTCCGTTTGTGGGGGTTGCATTCTGTGCGGCTTACCTTCCGGATCAGGGGAGGGAATTGGCAAAACTCCTGAAGTTCCTAGCTCTGTCAATCGTTGCAACGAGTGCTCTGGCCATGCTGGAGAGCCGCTTGCCGCCTGGCCACTGGCTCAACACAACCCCGGAGGGCGAGAGTTTGGCCGGTTTTTCCGCCGGGGGAAAACTCAGGGTTTCCTCCTCGTTCATCTTTGTCGCCCAATACTGCATGTATCTGAACGGAATGGTCGGAATCCTTGCATCCTTCATCATGCTTAGAAAAGTCGGGCGGAGTTTCTGGTATCGTCTGCAGCCCGTGATTATTGTCTGTTTCTTCATCATCGGGGTGTTCATCACCGGTTCCCGCACCGCTGTCGTGGGGACTCTGGCGATCACTGTCGCCGGTTCTACAGCGCTCCTCTTTGGATCAGGGGCGGCCAAGGCAGTCCGCATCTTGATGTTCCTTGGCGTCGCCTTTGTCGGCTACCTTACTATGCACGTTGTTTTCCCGGATGCCTTTGTCGCCTACGAGGCCCGCGCCCAGGGTTCCGGCGGTGTTTCGCACAATGAGGAAATCATGGAGCGTATCGTGAAGGGGCTGACTACTTGGACTAGTGCGATCAAACGAACTCCGGTGCTTGGGAATGGACTCGGGATTCAGTCGAACGGTTCGGAGCGTTTGAGTCCGTGGGCGGCCCTCATGAAGGAAAGATGGGGTTGGATGGAAACTGATCAGCACATGGCGCTTTTTGAGGGTGGCATCTATCTGGTCACCATCTGGTATTCCTTCCGACTCTTTGTTGTTTTTTACACGGGTCTTTGCATGCTTGAGATGAGAGATCCCTTGAAGGCGGCGAGTGCCGCGTTTTGTTGGGCATTTGTCCTGGTTGAAGGAGTGGTGGGAACCCTCACGATCCAACCTCCGCTTACCATCTGGTGGTGGACCTCCATAGGACTTATTCTCTGCCTGAGGGAATATGACAAAGCCTATCTTCCTCAGAATAGAGGCATTCAAAAACATGCTCGGGATCTTTGATAGTCATCCAGTTCAGTACCGGGCTCCGTTATACCGTGAGTTGGAACAGTTAGTTCCCGGTAGGTTCCATGTCTTTTATGCAACGGATATCTCGGTTCGGGGGCATCAGGATGGAGGATTTGGAAAAAAGATCGCTTGGGATGAATCGTTACTGGATGGGTATCCCAACACGGTTTTGTCCTGCGAACGGGGAGAACCTCTTCGGGGATTCCGCAGTCTGGGTGGCCGAGGGATCGACCGTCTGTTTAGGGATCATGATTTCTCGTCAGTGCTTCAGACCCAGTATCTCTATGCTTATGACTTTGAGGTGCTTTGGCAGGCGCGTCGTCGGGGATTGCCGATCTGGATCAGGCAGGAAACACAGGACGATGCTTTCCATAGGACGGCTCTCAAGGGCGCGATCCGAAGCCTTGCTTACAGACTTCTCTACACCCAGGTGGCCCATGCCTTTCCGATAGGACGCCTCAACCGCGATCATTTTCTGAAGCATGGAATAGCAACTACCCGAATGACGCCATCCCCCTATTGCACGCCGGACAGGTTTCAGGGGATGACTGAAACGGAACGGACGGCTATGCGGACATCATGCCGCAAAGAACTTGCGATTGATGAATCGTCAATCGTCATCGCATTCTTTGGAAAACTCATTACGAAAAAAGACCCGCGACTCATCCTTGAAGCCATCTCCATGATGCCCGAGGTCAATCAAAAAAACCTCGCGGTGCTCTTTGTCGGCTCTGGTGAGTTAGAAGCTGAGTTGCACGCTCGGGTTTCTATTCTCCAGAAAAATGGGGTGCCCATACGGTTTGCTGGATTCATGAATCAATCACAGATCGCATCTTATTACTCAGCAACCGACATCATGGTTCTGCCGTCTCGGCGCATGGGTGAAACCTGGGGGCTTGTCGTGAATGAGGCTCTGCAGTCAGGTTGCTCCGTCGCCATCTCGGATGCTGCGGGATGTGCGGTCGAATTTGGCCAACTTCCCCATGTCGCGGTTTTCCCGGCCGGAAACGCGGCCGCATTATCCGGCTGCATCCGCAGGCTGATCAAATCCCCTCCATCCGACAGAAACTGGGCCCGCTCCGTGATGAATCGTTATTCTTGCCGAACAGCAGCTGAAGGAATCGCCAGCATATTGAATCAGTCAAATGCTTCGGAATAACCTTAAGTATCCATTCCGTGAACATAATTAAAAAGGCCCATGAGTTTATTAGACTCATGCATTATTGGAGCAGGCATCCTGTCGCCTCACGCAATATCCCAGGCACGATCTTGCGGTTTTTACGATGGCAAATAGGGACGAGACTCCTCGATTACCCTATAATCGTTCCATGGATCGGCACGACGTTCTTATGCATGGAACGTGGCATGGCAGGAGCCACAATGAACTATTATTGCGGTCTCCATGAATTTTCCGAGATGGCGTTCCTTTTGCATTTTCTGAGACCCGGCGATCTCTTTCTGGATATCGGTGCCAATATAGGTTCTTACAGTTTGCTGGCATCGGGGGTATGTAAGGTACACAGTCTTGCCGTAGAACCCATTCCCGAAACCTATGCCAGACTGCTTCGTAACATTGCGGTCAACGGCCTTTCCGAACTTGTGATTCCATGCCGTGCTGCAATGGGGGAACGAGCCGGGATAATTTCTTTCACGGCTGACAAAGACACAATGAACCATGTGGCCCCAAAAGACTACGCCGGCACCTCGATTGATGTTCCCATATCGACCGTTGATGGGGTTTTAAAGGGACTGCCCGAATCTACTTTTTGGAAGATAGATGTGGAAGGCCACGAGAGGCAGGTTTTTGAGGGGGCATCGCTTGCGATGCAAAACGCATCGCTTAAGGCGATGCTGGTGGAAAGCACGCCGCAATGTGTGGCTAGCCGCTTCAAGGAGCTCGGTTTTTTACCTTATCAGTACGAGCCCTTTTCCAGGACTCTTTCTTTATTAACCACTCACATAGGAGTTATCAACTGCCTATGGGTCAGGGATCTCGAATTTGTTAATGTCCGCCTCAGAAACGCTGAAGAGATCAATGTTTTGGGATTGAGTTTCTGAGTGATCGCACGATTCTTTGTACCTTACTTTGCGTTTTACCTCTTACTTCATAAGTTAAAAATCAGCTCTCACTTCGCTATCTTTGCAGGGAATAGGCTCGCGCCTTTTATGAACAGGTTATTCATGTCTTGTGGCGATCAGTTCAGTATTAGTCATTGATCCTCTACTCCTGACTCCATCTTCTGGAAAAAATTTTATTCACATTAAAATGGAAAATCTTTTGGTTTATAGACTTGGTAGCTTGGGAGATACTATCATTGCTTTGCCCTCGCTACATCGCATCCGGAGCAGTTTTCCCGATGACCAGCTTGTCATGCTCACCAATAAGCCTATTTCGGGAAAAGCAGCCCCTCTGCAATCCATCCTTGGCACCGGCTATTTCACGCATCAAACGCTTTGCTATCCTGTAGGGACACGTAACCCATGGGATTTGATTTCGCTTCTTTTTTCGATCCGTCGCCTTCGTATCAAGACCATGGTTTACCTTGTTGCGGCGAGGAGTCCGAAGGATGTGTGGCGTGACCGTGTTTTTTTTCGCTTATGTGGTGTCAGCAAGATCATCGCTCTTCCTCAAGAAGAGTCGGATTTCAAGGCTCTGATCCAACCCGAAACGGGACTATATGAAAACGAGTCATCACGACTGGCACGAAGAGTTAGGGATCTTGGCGCCGTTGATTTAGAGGATCGCGCGGTTTGGGATCTCCATCTTGAGAAATCCGAACGCGCCGTGGCTGAAGAGGTCATCAAGCCCTTGAAGGGGCGCCCTTTCCTTGCTGTCAGTCAAGGCACAAAAATGCAGTCCAAGGACTGGGGTGTGGATAACTGGAGTGACCTCCTGCAACAACTTACTGAGGCATTGCCGGGATGGGGGCTTCTTCTTGTCGGTTCCTCTGATGAAGCCGACCGTGCCTCTTGCTGTGCAGCGGTATGGCGGGGGCCTATCGTGAACTTATGCGGGAATGCCACTCCTCGGATCAGTGCCGCGGCGATGGAACGAGCGGCGTTTTTCTTGGGTCATGACAGCGGTCCCATGCATCTTGCCTCAGCGGTCGGCGTGCCGTGCGTTGCCATTTTTTCCGCAAGGAATCTTCCCGGTCAGTGGTATCCTTACGGAAGAGATCATAAGGTCATCTACCACAAAACGTCATGCCATGGGTGTAATCTCAGCGAGTGTTATATCGAGAACAAGCGTTGCATTTTTGGAATTACCACCGATGAAGTGATGGGCAAAGTCATGGAGTTGCTGGGGATGATTCCATTGTCCAAGGGGCAGCTAAAGAATGGCACGAGGGATTCCGAGGCAGTTAGGACATGAAACTTCTTCGTGTCATTGCTTCGATGGATCCGGTTACTGGCGGGCCATGCCAGGGCATCAGGTATTCTATCCCAAACCTTCACTCAGAAGGATGCCTTAACGAGGTGGTGTGCCTGGATGATCCGTCCGCGCCTTTTTTCGGCAACGATCCCTTTGTCATTCATGCGCTAGGTCGTAGCAGGGGGCCGCTCCGTTATCACTCCGCCCTGCTTCCTTGGTTGGAGAAAAACTTAGGTAGATTTGACGCGGTGATCGTGCATGGTCTCTGGCTCTGGCCAAGTATTGCCACATGGATGGCCATCCAAAAGCTCCGGAAGCAAGCCAGATCGCTTGCCTCATCATCAGGCTTCACAGCCCCCCTAACTCCGAGTTTCCAACTCCCAACTCCCAAAACACTCCCTTACTTTGTGATGCCTCACGGGATGCTCGATCCCTGGTTCCAAAAGGAGCCGGGGCGACGATGGAAAGCACTCCGAAACCGTGTCTATTGGAGGTTGGTTGAGCGTCGAGTTGTTCGGGATGCGGCAGCGCTTCTCTTTACTTGTGATCGGGAGTTGGAACTGGCACGAAGCACCTTTCCTCTCTACGCGCCGCATCAGGAGATCAATGTCGGCTACGGGGTTCCGGATCCTCCGGTACACACCGAAGAGATGGATCGATTCTTTCACAAGTCATGTCCCGCCCTGACTCCCGGGCAGCCTTACCTGCTCTTCCTTGGACGCATTCATCCCAAGAAGGGAGTCGACCTGCTGATCCGCGCCTATGCAGAGGTCTATGGCTCCATGGATTCCCCTGCCAATGCTCTTCCGGCATTAGTCATCGCCGGTCCTATTGACTCCGACTACGCCCAGGAAATGATCCGCCTTGCCGATGAACTCCTCCCGGGATCCGTGTTCTCGCCTCATTCGTCTTCCGAGGCTCCCAATACCTATTCCCCATTACCAATGAATCGCCCTGCGATTCATTTCACCGGAATACTCCAAGGTGACGCAAAATGGGGGGCGCTGGACTGCTGCGAAGCATTAATCCTACCAAGTCATCAGGAGAACTTTGGTATTGCCGTTGCCGAGGCGCTGTCTTGCGGAAGACCCGTTCTGATTTCCGATAAGGTGAATATTTTCCGGGAGGTCGAAGCAGCGCGAGCCGGTTTAGTGACATCCAATGATCTGGAGGGAGTCACCAGCCTTCTCCAGCGTTGGGTTCACCTTGAAGATTTAGACTGCCATGAGATGGCCCGGAATGCGGAACGGCTTTTTCACGAACAATTCCACAACAAAACAACAGCCCTCCATCTCCTCAAAGTCCTGAAACAGGTGGCGCCGGAGCTTTCCTTTTCATGAATCTGATCAAGCTGGATCAGTGGAGTCTCCTTGCTGGACTGCGTTACCTGCTTAAGCCGATCCTGTCGATCGGAATGGCAAACTCAGCACCCCTAGGCCTCGATCGTTACTCACAGAGCCGTTACCTTGGCATTGCCAATCCCATCCTTCCGTGAAAATTACCATTGTTACGGGCGCCTTCCTTCCCGTCCCTACGTTGCTTGGTGGCGCCGTGGAGAAGATGTGGCTCGCCCTGGCCAAGGAATTCGTGAGGGCGGGTCACCGGGTTACCATGATTTCCCGGAGGTTTCCCGGTCTCGAAGAGGAAGAAGAAGTTGATCGAATCCGACACGTGCGGGTCGGTGGGTATAGTTCACTCCGCAACATTTTCATTCTCAAGTTGCTGGATCTTTTTCACACAATCAGCGTTCTGCCGCGCCTTCCTGATGCGGATATCCTGATCAGCAACACCTTCTGGCTTCCCGTCCTTGCCCAAACTCTCCGTAGAGGGCGTCTGCTGATCGATGTGCAAAGAATGCCTAAGGGACAGTTGCGCTTTTATGGAGGAAACTCGATTCTCCGCGCAAACTCTCGCGCGGTTCATGATGCGATCCTTGCGGAGATTCCCGAAGCAGCTGACAGGATCATCACCATTCCAAACCCCCTTCCCTTTGATCCGCCGCAGGAGATCGAGCTCAAGGCCAAGGAATCTGTGATCCTTTATGCGGGAAGAATCCATCCGGAGAAAGGGTTGGATTTGCTGATGGAATCGGTGCGATTAATGCCCGCGGGATGGAGGTTGGAGGTGGTCGGTCCTCACCAGATTTCTGCGGGAGGGGGAGGTGAGGAGTATCTGGCTTCCTTGAAGTGCAAAGGCGAGGGATTGCCGGTGATCTTCAGAGGCCCTCTTCACGAGATGAGCCAACTATCTGAGCGATACAGGCGTGCAACAATTTTTGTCTATCCCTCGATTGCCGAAGGGGGGGAAACCTTCGGGCTTGCCGTCTTGGAAGCCATGTCCTGGGGGTGTGTTCCGATTGTTTCCGACCTGGACTGTTTCCGTGACTTTGTGACTCATGGTACAAACGGCATGGTTTTCGACCATCGTGGAAAGGATGCTCCTTCGCGACTTGCGGAACTTATTTCGCAGCTTGCCGGATCCCCCGTTCTCTTGAAGGAACTCGCGTTGAAGGCATTGGATGTCCGGCGGACTCACTCGCCTCGCCATGTTTCCGGATTGTTTCTTGATGCATTCGCGCAGATGGTTGGGCTTCATCAAGGAAATTCTTCGTCATGAATGAAATGATCGATCATCCGCAGTTTGGGAGTCCTTATGACTCTCCGTGGTCGTGGAGCGTGCGGGCCAGGCTTTTGCTTTGGGAGTTCTGCTGGGCACTCTTTTGTTCATGGACACCGAAGCCCCTCAATGCGTGGCGCCTTATATGGCTCCGTCTTTTCGGCGCGACCATCTCCGGGAAGCCCTTCGTGCATCAGCGCGCTAGGATTGCGATGCCGTGGAATCTTATCATGCACCATAGGTCATGTCTGGGTGATCGCGCCAATGCCTACAGTCTCGGGAAAATTGAAATAGGAGAGCATGCAACAGTCGCTCAGGAGGTCTATCTTTGCACGGGAACCCATCGCTTTGATCACCCATCGCTGCCGCTGATAACGGCAAAAATAACGGTCGGTGCCCATGCCTTCGTTGGCGCGAGGGTCTTCGTGATGCCGGGTGTTCATATCGGTACGCACTCGGTCATCGGTGCCTGCAGTGTTGTCACCAAGGATATGCCCGAAGGGATGATTTGTCTGGGCAATCCCTGCCGGCCCGTCCGTAAGAATCATCAGGAAGAGAGCAATAGGTTGTGATGTACTTGCCATGAAAAGTCAGCTGACCCCGGAGCGTCATCTCAGCAGAGAAATCCGTACTCATCTCCGGAAGAGTCTTGATGCGTATTACGCGAAGCCTGTGGGATATACGGCCTTCGAAAAACCTAGCAGTCAAGCCGACTGGTGGAGACATTTAGAGAATGCCATACGTGTGAGGAGCGCGGATGGTGAAAAGGTGAGGGTGCTGGAAATCGGATCAGGAATGTCCGGTTTTGCCGGATATCTCGAGCAACATGGCATCCGGGATCTGGTAGAACTCCACGCCCATGACGTGACTTCCCACAATGTGGAATGGTTAAGCTCTGCTGCTGATCAGGTACATATCGGGGAAATTAGTGAGATCGATTTGCCCGGGGAATTCGACATTATTTTCTCCACCTATGTTCTGGAACATGTCTCCAACCCCTGGATGCATCTTGAAACTCTCTGGAAACAGCTGGTGCCTCCCCGCAACTCTGTGGGAGGAGGGAGTCTCTTCCTCATCAGCCCCCGTTATGACCTTTTCGGCTATCTCTGCCCGGCATCCAGACATGAGCCACCTTTCTCCAAGCTGAAACTACTCATGATCCAGTGGGAGGCGCGCTGCCGCGCAATCATTGCCGGCGAGCCCCAGTTTCTTATCCAGACCGATCCAGCGGTTTTTCATCGCCCTTTTTTCCCGGATGCCGACGCGGTGCACTGGGTCTCGCTTCACGACATTCGAGCCTGGGCACGGGCGAAGGGCTCAACACTCCGAAGGCTACGATCCACCCCGACACGTCTGCTTAGCAAACAGTGGTTGATCAGAAATCACGCCACGCTGGCCGTGGAGATTCTGAGATCTTGAGAATGCCGCATGCGTTGCCAGTCTCCACCATCATCCTAACCAAGGATGCAGCGCGGGATTTGCCTGCTTGCGTTGCTTCACTCTCATGGTGCGATGATCTGCATGTGGTCGACTCCGGAAGTTCCGACGACACCGTCGGTATTGCAACAAATGGTGGTGCGCATGTCCTGAGCAATCCCTTCGTGAGTTTTGGTCAGCAGCGGAACTGGGCCATTGATCATTGCAACATTGTTCATCCCTGGATACTCTTCCTCGATGCGGATGAGC
>Ga0208497_1000456_pt1 | contig 19028 bp, 20 predicted proteins | sample CryBogCBE25Aug07_FD_184555 | JGI IMG/M metagenome (GOLD analysis project Ga0208497, IMG submission 184555) | Freshwater microbial communities from Crystal Bog, Wisconsin, USA - CBE25Aug07 (SPAdes) | ecosystem: Environmental > Aquatic > Freshwater > Lake | place: Crystal Bog, Wisconsin, USA...
CACCACGTATGAACCAACAGCAGATCAAGCAAGCCATCACTGGAATCTCCAAACTCCTCGGCAGCAACCCCCAGCTCCTCGCCAAGCAACTCGCCGGGCTGAAGGCCCTGTTGCCTGAGCTAAACGAAGAAGCAGTATAAATTAGAGTTTATCCGAATAACTAATAGATATATAGAATGACATATTTCTAAGTGAGGCTTCTGTAGAGTACCCCCAGGCAATTAGGGCAAACAGTCATTTGATACTCTTTTTCTAAACAACCAGTGACCTTGTTACAATAAAAGGCATTTATTGGCTTCTTTATTGAACCATCAAACGGGCAGTAAAGTTGATTATCCGATTCTGGCCACACAATGAGACCGTCTAATCGAGAACTGAAGACCTCATGATCCGATAGAAGTGTATTCAATAAGTTGTCACATTTGTTATCAAATGGCCTCATCAGCCTGCTCCCGAAGTCCCAAAGTTTCTGAGAAGGTTCCTTCCCCGCCTCTTTTAGTATCTGCCCATTACATCCCAGAGTAATCATGGAGATTGTATTATTTGAAAGTGCTGATCTGAAGTCGAAGTAGGTTTTGATTAGCTTACCGATAAGATCCTGCCTGCTATGCACTAAATGATCACTAGTTGATTTGAGAGAAGCCGCAAAGTCATTAGCTGATCGTTTCGTATAGAAAACAGTTCCTTTTCCAATATGATTAATGATCTCATGATACCGATCAGTATTTTTTTCCAGCCACCTTGCCATTGCGGGTACATCTGATGTAGTCATCATTGATTTGGCATCCCGAAATGTACAATTGGTGGTTACGTCCTCAGGAGGAACGCTTATAAAATAATTATATACTTTTGGATTGCCGCTTACTCCTGGAAATCTAATCAAAGACATTTGGGTATTATGACTTTAGAGTAAACTGCCCAGCGAGGCCGTCGATGGTCATGTTCTCGGCGATGGCGTCGTGGGGGATGAGGAGGTATTTCCACGGTTTGCCTCCGTTGGCCCTATTGTGAGTTGAGGCGTGTTCGCACCAGCGGATGGCGGCCTCTTTCTTGGCGATGACCTGAGGGTCGTCGATGTCGCCGCGAGCCTTGGGCTCGAGCATATAGATGGTGTCCTTGGTCTCAGCGACGAAATCAGGCTGATACTCGTGCTGGTCGTGACCCCACTTGTAGAAGATCTGGAATTGCCCCCTGCCCGGCTTGAACCACTTGTCTGATTCCCGATCCAGGATGATCGAGAGAACACGCTCCGTGTCGGATTGGAACTTCTGCGCCGGATAGAGGCACTTCTTGAATCCCCCAAAGACCAGCTGCGCGATCTTGGTCACATCAGTAGGCTTGCGCCGGAAATCCAAGATCCCCTCGGCGGCGGGCACTGTGAAGGCCAGCTGTTTCAGCTCTGTGAAGCCTTTGCTGATTCGCACCTCATAGTCCGAAGCTTTCTCCCAGTAGTGGTCGAGCATCTGAGCATGAATCGAGTCTGCGAGCTGCTGCTGGTGATACTGGAGGACATTGGTGACCTCTTCCTCATCCTTCAGGTAGCTCTTGAGATGCGCGACCATCTGCCCGCTCAAGTCATAGAGCAGATCAGCATGGTGGTCGTAGGAGATATCATCGAAGTCGATCAAGGCCCGAACGAGGTAATCCTCGAGACGCAGCTCTCGCTGTCCGCTGCCTTTGGACGAAAGAGTCTCCTGCTTATGAGTTCGTAGGTGCTGGATAAGCACATCGCGCTCGATCGGTTGGAAATGAATCGACTTCGTATCGAGCTTGAAGGCGTTGAAGCCACTGCTCACTTCCCCTTTAGGGACAACAAGGATGCGTGGAATATCGATCGTCTGCTGAACGACCAGTCGTGTCGTGGCAGCCACTACGGCAGCGACATCGACCTGCTCAGTGACTCCAGCCAGCTCTCCCTGAATCGGAGTGAGAGCTTCCTGCACCCTTGCGGAAATCACCTCTTGAACCTCAGGAGCAAAAAGCCCCTGAGAATTGGGAAGCTGCTCAAACTGCCGGATCACATTCAGTGTGACCTGGGCAGCCTTTTGCTCAGCTGCCGTCGTGAACTGCGAGACCGTTTGGGTTTCCGTCACCCCTGGCATCGTCGCCTCACTCGTTGTGACAGAGGCTCCGCCTAGCTGCCCCAGAATGGACGGCTGCACCACGACAGTAGCGAGACGCTGATGCTCCTTCGCAGGTTCGAGGATCACCTGCTTCATCCGAATCACAGAGTCCCCACGGTTTGCCTCATCCACGATTTCTTGGAACTTGTCGTGCGCCACGATCGTCAGACGGTCGACCGCTTCCACGCCAGTGCGCTTCCCATACGGAAGACGGAGACCTCGTCCGATTGATTGCTCGATCAGCGTCCGGGCATTGGCAGCACGGAGTGGGATGATCGTGTAGAGATTCGTCACATCCCATCCCTCCTTGAGCATGTTCACATGGATCACGATCTCGGTTGGCTCTTCGGGATCCTCGACCTTGAGGAGACGGGCGATCATCTCTTCCTCCTCGGCCCCGGTCTTACTCGAGTCGACCTGTATGACCTTTTCCTTGTAGCGACCCTCGAAGAACTTCTCCGACTGGATCAGCTTCAGGAGTTCCCCTGCGTGAGTTGTGTCCTTGGCGATTACCAGGACAAAGGGCTTCACGATCCGCTGCCCCGTCTCACGGGCATAAGTCTCCAGACGCACCTTCACGTCCTCATGGAGGCGGATACCATCCTCGAGCTTGATCTGCTCCAGCTGCGCCTCGTTGAACTGGCTCGCATCAAAGTTCTTCTGTGTGGCCACAGCCGGCTCCTTCACAAAGCCATCCTCCATCGCCTTCGCGAGCGGATAGTCGTAGATGACATTCTTGAAGGGCTCCACCGACTTGGTTCCCTCCACAAAGGGAGTCGCCGTGAGCTCTAGCCCCAGGATCGGCTTCAGCTCATTGATCGCCTTCACCCCGGCGCTTGCACGGTAGCGGTGCGACTCATCCATCAGGAGGACGAGATCGGGCAGCCCCGCGAGATACTCGAAGTAGCTCTCCCCGATGTATTCGGAGAGGCGCTTGATACGGGGAGATTTCCCACCGCGCACCTCGGAGTTGATCTTCGAGATGTTGAAGATGTTCACCTTACAGCGGAGGACTTGATCAAAGAGCGTTCCCGCCTTCGCCTCATAGTTGTCCCCCGTGATGATGTCGGGAGCATCGACAGCGAACTCCGAGATCCCCTTGAAGACATACTTCGGGGTATTCGGCGTGAAGTCTGCGATCAGCTTGTTGTAGATCGTCAGATTCGGTGCCAGGACGAAGAAATTATTCACCCCATGCGCCAGGTGCAGATAGGTGATGAAGGCACCCATCAAGCGTGTCTTACCGACGCCCGTAGCGAGAGCGAAGCAGAGTGAGGGGAACTCCCTCTCGAAGTCCGTTACCGTCGGATACTCACTCCGGATGATTTCGAGAGCAGAGGCCAGATCAGCCGCCTTGCTCGGAGGAACGATCTCCGTGATCCGATCGAGAATCTCGAGCGAGTGGCGCTGAGGTGGACGCAGGCTCAGGCGCCCCGCGATAGCATTGACGTGACGGTTCATTCTGACTCCTCCTCAAAAAGTGATTGCTGACCAGCCTTCGGTGCTGGCTTGGGAGCCGCTGGGAGGTTCTCGACTTTCAGGCTGTAGTCGTCGTGGCCCCACTCGCAGCGGGTGAGGACTGCCTTCGGGATCTTCTTTACCGTCAGATTCGGGTAGCCCTCTTTGCGCCCTCGGAAGGAGGTGCAGACGACGAGGAGGGAGCGATCGGAGCCGACCTCATCGGAGAGCTGCTGGAGCTGATCGTGATTCAGCGAGGCTGTGGTGACATAGAGGAAGTCCTGCTCGGTCGATTGCCCATGCTGCCAGTAGATCGTATCGCTCGGTGCATAGGTGAAGCCCTCCAGCTTGCAGATAGCCTCGGCGAGCATCGGGGCATTGTAGTCCTGAGAAATGACCCAGTTCCCCCACTTGTCCTGTTGGAGAAGCGAAGGAGCAAGGCGATAGTAGCGGAAGCCACCGCCACCCTTCCAGCCGACCGCCTCGGTGATCCCTCCGGGATCGGCTCCATCGATGACCTTCTTAAGACGTGGGAGACAGTGCGTGTGGCAATGGTCTCCGAGCTCGATACCAATCCAGCGACGGCCCATTTTATGGGCAACGGCAGCCGTCGTCCCAGAACCAAGAAAAGAGTCGAGGACTATATCACCAGGATTTGTAGCAATATGAAGAATCCGATTTAATAGAAGCTCTGGTTTTGGTGTTGAAAAAGGGGTGTTTGAAAGAGTCTTCTGCTCCACCATTGCAGTTTGAGTGCTGCCTGATTCAGCACTCAGCCAAACACTTCGGGGCACTATTGGCTCCGCATCTGATAGAAACATTTTCAGTCTTGGAACTTTAGATTTCCCATCTTTTCCCCAATACAAAAGTTTATCTTTTTCGTTTTTGGAGTGTGTATCCTGACCGTATCGCCATGTCAGCGTATCTGGTGGAAAAACAGTCTCTTTAGTAAATGGATTCTGTATTCCGTAATAAAGATTGGGCCGTTCAGAACGTGTTTTATTGCCCGTGTACGTCACCGAGTTCCAAGGTCCGCGTGGATCATTATCAGGGTTTTTATAATAAGCATTTTGAGCTTCTCCCCTTGGCAGACGATTTGGCCTCCATGTTTGCTTGTTTTTTGCAACTACAAGAATTGAGTCATGATCGGTACTAAAGTATTTCGCGTCATTGGCTGGAGATACCCTCTTCATCCATACTATTGTTGATATGAAGTTTGAGCGTCCAAACACTTCATCACATAATACTTTAAGATAGTGACATTCATTATCGTCGATTGTGATCCATAGAGAACCATCCTCAGACAAAAGACTCCGCAATGCTGCTAGCCTTTCCCTAATCAAGGAAAGCCACAACGAGTGCTCGATCCCGTCATCGTAGTGCTCAAAGGCGCTACCAGTATTGTAGGGAGGGTCGATGAAGATGCACTTCACTTTTCCTGCGTAGTCTGATTCCAAAGCCTTCAGGGCAAGAAGATTGTCTCCATGGATCAGCAGATTGTCATAAATGTCGGAATCCGTGACTCGCTGAGCGGCATGATACGAGCGCTCCGGCTCTTCTAACAAAATACGCGGCTCGAGCTTTGCCCGGTTCTCCTTCCCAATCCATGTCAGCTCGAGTTTTTGTTTTTTGGAAGTCATGGGGGTTTTCTAAAGGGGTGTCTTGAAGAGGTCGAGGAGCGCCCGAAGCGTTCCGATCTGGGCTGCGCACGATGTCAGCAGTGTCAGCGGAAAATGGCGTTCGTAGGTTTGGAGGCTTGTGAGGGATTGCCCAATCCGCTGCTCGAGTGTCCGCTTGCACTCTGCGGAGCTGCTCGGAGGCTTCTCCCCGAGGATCTCCAAGAGGAGTCCCTCGATGCAGGGTGAGCAGGTGAGGATCTGGATCTTCTTCCGCTGGGCGGCTTTGAGATGTTTTGCCTGAGGTTGCCAGTCCGCATCGTAGATGGCCACGCGTCGATCGAAGGCTTCGAAGCTGTCGATCGCTGTCTTCAGGACGGCATCACCGTTTCCCCGAGGTGATTTCACCGTGAGACGGGATCCGCTGTCCCTTCCAAAGAGGATCTTCAGGTGCTTAAGAAACACTTCATCGCTCTCTCCCTCCACCACGATGAGCGTGGTGTGCCGCGTACTGCGCGGCTTGCGTTTGGAGGGATTGGACCGGGACATGGGAAAGGGCGGCAATCAGAGGTTCGGAATGCCGCCGTAGGCGCCGGCGTGATATTTGGCGTAATGGTTGGCATCGTTCCGTGCGATGCCTTTTAGCGAATCAAGTCGCCATGCCTCGGAGGAAAGAGTCTCGGGGTTCTTTTCGGTGAGGAGGATTTGATACTTCTCGAGCGTCTCCTGGAGGAGGTAGTCGGAGTGGAAGTTTGCGATGAGCTGGGCGTGCTTGGGATTATGCTCGCGAGAGTAGAAGAGCTGGACGATGGCCCGGATCATGTGGGGATGGAGCCCTGTCTCGAACTCGTCGATGACGGCGACGCCTCCCGACTCAAGAACGGGAAGGATATAGCGGAGCAGGACAAAGAGCGCCTGGGTGCCCCGTGACTCCTGCATGAGTGGGCGAAGGTAGGGGCGACCTGATACCTGGTGCTCTACGATCGGGAAGGGTGCGGCTTCTTCCTTCCCCTCGGGGTTGAGGATCTTGATCTCTCCGATCTGGAGCTTTGAGATCCCAAGGTCTGCACCGATTAGGTACCGCTCGGCAGTGCCGAGCAGATCGCCGCGCTGCTTGAAGAAATCGGCGGCTCCAAGGAGGTTCCCAAACTCGGGGTCATGGTTTGGCATCCGTCCGAGGGAGTGGATGTTCACATAGAGCTGCTGGAAGTAGTGGGCGAGCTTCTGCGCGAACTCGTGCTGCTGGAGAACGGCCGAGGCAAGGAAGGAGGCATTCTCACGGAGGGCGACTTGCTTCGAGGGACCGATGTCCTGGGACTTGAAATCATATTTCCCTTCCTGTGCATTCCACCGACGCTCGAAGAGGTAGCGGTAGCGGGTCTCTTTCTTGTGGAGGGACTCAAGGAGGACTCGCTTCTGAGTGAGTTCCAGATCGTAGCGGTAGAGCTCTCCCCCGAACTCAAACTCGAGTCCGAAGACGATCGGGGTCGCTTCACGCTGCTCCTCCGGTACGAAGACGAAGGGCTCGACGGGGATCTCCTTGTCGGGCTGCTCGGATGCAGACGCCAGGATAAAGTAGCGGAGGAAAGCTATGGCCTTGAGGAGATTGGTCTTTCCCGAGGCATTGGGCCCAAAGACGCCGGTGACGGCATTAACGCGGACATGGGGCTGGGATGAAGGAAGGAAGATCTCTCGATCGCCAGCCTTGGGTCCCACGGTGAACTCCACAAGGGTCTCCTGCTGGAAGGAGGCAAAGTTCCGAATCGCCAATGAATGGATCATAGAAATGCAATAATCGACGTGATTTCGTCGATTTCAAGTTTTATTGGTGTTTCCTTTGTCATTTCAGGCTCCACCTGAGTGTGAAGAGAGGGGTGGATTGGGTCTTCTGAGCCAGCTTCCCCTCTAGGGTCTCGATCAGCTGATCCCTATGACGGTCGATCTGATCCTGGGCCTCAAAGAGGGAGCGCCGTTTTTCGTTCCTCTGGGACTCGAGGGTGCGGACTTTCTTTTGCCCGGCGAGCTTATCCTCAAGGGTCAGGGCTGCCGTGGAGGAACGGCGGGCTTCTTTGATAAGGCGGTCCATTTCCTTGATCTCGCGCTCGAGACCCACCTTCAAATCGTCGGACCATCCCTCGAGCTTCTCTGCCTCAGCCTCGAAGAAGTGGGCATTCCGCTCCGAGATACCTTGCTGGATCGACTGCTGGATCGTCCCGATGATGGTCTCAAGGGACTTCGGTGCCTGATCGGTCACGCTGCCAAGGATCTCTCCGGGTAGAGAGAGAAAGCGGGCGGCTACCTCCAGATCAAGCGGGGCTCCCTGATCGGTCTGTGCGGCAATCATGAGATGATCCTCGCCCTGGTCGAGGGCATCGACTGAGAGGAGTGAAACCGTCATCCACCCAGAGGTGCCGATGTAGGGCTCGAGGCTGCTGATTTTTCCCTCATGGTCGCTGTAGCTGAATCGGAGCTCCTGAATGGGAAGAGCGCGTTCCTTAGCCCGGTGGATGATGGCCTCTGCCAGAGGATGCCCGAGGCGGTAGAGGTGTGCTTCTCCAGAGCGACGGGGTAGCTCATAGAGACCCAGGGGTATGGGAATAGGAATGGGAATCGCGACGACATCGCCTGGGAAGGGAGAGCTCTTCAACCGGAAGGAGGACTCGTCCAGGAACTCAGCGTGATCTCGAAGCTCGTGCCGTGTAAGCTGGGTGAGGAGGCGTTCGTAGCGGTTTAAGCATGACTTCGATGCCTCGTCCTGGACTTTGAGCTTCTCACGGACTTCGTCATCGAAGTTCTCAAGGAGCTTCCGCCGGGTGGTCTTCATGGACTCGGTGATCTCGAGCTCCAGCTCCATCTGGAGCTGATCGAACTCGCTCTTAATCTCCTCCTGCTTTCGGCAGCGCTGGTAGATGTCGTGGATGCGTTTCTCAAAATCGACGCCACTCTCGATCGCCCCCAGAACCTCGTCGCTAGCTCCGAAGACGCCCTCGAAGAGTTGGAACTTCTTATCCAGGAGCTCGTAGACACGCTGATCGGCGGCGTTCTTGCTATTGAGAAAGTTCACCACGACGACATCGTGCTTCTGCCCATAGCGGTGGCAGCGTCCGATGCGCTGCTCGATACGCTGAGGATTCCAGGGGAGATCGTAATTCACGACGAGGGAACAGAACTGGAGATTGATTCCCTCGGCTCCCGCCTCTGTCGCGATCATAATGCGACCCTCCTCACGGAAGTAATCGACAAGTGCGGAACGCATGTCGGCACTCCGGGATCCGGTAATCCGATCGGATCCGTCGTGGCGCTCGAGCCATGCGGAGTAGATGGCCTTGGAGCGGTCGTCGGTATTGGTGCCATTGAAGAGCACGATCCCCTCGGCATAGGAACTGTCTGCCAGGAGGCGGAGGAGGTAGCTCTGCGTGCGGCGTGACTCGGTGAAGATGATCACTTTCTCCGCAGCTCCCAACTCGCGAGCCTTTGCAAAGGCGACTTCGAGCGCGCGAAGGAGTGCCTTTCCCTTGGCGTTATGACTGATCGAGGAGGCAAGGCGGGCAAACTCCTTGAGATCCACAATCTCTGCTTCGAGGGCTGCGCGGTCTTCCTCGGAAAGAGGGGCTTCGCTTTCGTCTTCCTCCCATTCCTCTGAGGTCTCATCAAGGGCCTCGTAATCCTCAGCGAGCTCTTCTTCCAGAGGCTCAAGGGTTGGCTGTTGCTTGGCGAGCTTAGCCTCAAGACGCGATGAAATGGAATGAAGGGCTCCCGCAATCGCGAAGGTGGAGGAGGCTAGGAGCTTTCTAAGGACAAGCGTCATCAGCGACCGCTGACTGGCGGGGAGTGCCTGGAGATTCGGACGGCGAAGATACTCAGACACGACATTGTAGAGTCGGTCCTCAGATTCATCCGGAGTGAAATGCTCTAGGATCGGATGGCGTGCCGTGTAGGGGATGTATGCGGTGACCTGCTTGCGAAGGGTCCGATGGCAGATTGGGCGGAGACGGGCCTTCAAAGTCTCGAAGACCTGCTCCTGGGTCAGGTTGGTGAATTGTTCCTTGAAGCTCTTGAGATCACCGAAGGCGTGATCGTCGATGATGCTAACGAGCCCAAAGAGCTCGAGGAGGGAGTTCTGTAACGGGGTCGCCGTCAGAAGCAGCTTATTCCGGTCTTTGAGAGCCAGCTTGAGCGTGTTCGCGATGACGTTCGTCGGCTTGTAGACATTCCGGAGGCGGTGAGCCTCATCCAGGACGACAAGATCCCAAGGAGTATTGGCTACATCAGCCGCCTTATTTCGGGCGAACTGGTAAGAACAGATGACGATCTCTTCGACCTCAAAGGGACGAAAACGCCCTTCGCGGATCGCTGCGTTGTACGATTTGGACTCCAGAATGCGGCACGGCAGGAAGAATTTCTCACCGAGTTCCTGATACCACTGCTTGCGGAGATTCGAAGGGACAATGACTAGGATCCGACGCTTTCTCTCAGCCCATTTCTGCGAGAGGACAAGACCTGCCTCAATGGTCTTCCCTAGACCAACCTCATCCGCAAGGAGGGCGCCTTTCGAGAGAGGAGATCGGAAGGCAAAGAGCGCCGCATCGACTTGATGGGGATTCAAATCCACCTGCGCACTTGCAACTGCTCCAGCCAACTTCTCCAGACTGTCGGAGGGACAACGCCTCGTCAGCTCATAGGCAAAAAACTTGGCGTGATAGTCAGTGAGGTTCATTGCTTGAGGCGCTTCGATCTATCTATCGGTTTGCCCTACAAGTGACGAGGAGGTAATGGACCTTGATCAGCAAAAGGGATGCAATTTCTCTTCAGGATACTCATATGCACCAGTGAATTTGACTCGTCCGAGCCCCACACCTTTCTCCCAACGGAGGGATTCGGATAGGACCTTCCTCTCCCTTCCCACCATTTCCCTCACCTCCTGCAGTAGAATCAGATATTCCGATAGCAGCCGCAGGGCGTCCTCTCCCATCTCTTTCCCCTCGAAGAGTTCCCTGGGGCGTTTCTGAAAATCCAATCCGGCCTGAACATCTCGTGCCATGAGGGGGACCCCTAGGTCGGCATTGGAGAGGAGCAGTCTGTGCTCAGGATCAGCCTCCACAAAGCAACCCTCGATCAAGGACAACTCCCCTCCTCCAAGATCGAGATGCAGAATTGCTATCAACTTCCGCTCGAGATCCCAAAGATCACCGAGCTTTTCCTCGGAGACACCGAGATTCCGTAGATCACGAATCTTCCGCAGGAAGGCCACGTAGCACTCCGGATACTCCTCCAGGACAGGCAGCCCGAACCGCTTCCGCATCCGACTGATCCAGAGGGCGGGACGACCGAGAGATTCACTGAGGGCGGATGAATTCATAGCACGAATGCCGCGGCCACATAAACTGGTCGCTGGGGCTCCTGGAACACTCCGAGTTTATACAAAATCGTGATTACAATCCCCACGGCCACAACCCACAGGACTACCCGGGCGCAGGCCCAAAGCGCTGGATGCTTGGGACGACGGCGATTCCTGCGCGGTCTCGTGGAGTAGAAGAGTTGTAGGGTTTCGGAAGGCATGGGTGGTTGGGAGCTAGGGTCTTGGAGTTAGGAGTTGGGCTATCTACAAGAATACCAATCAGAAAGGACGCCAAGTGTCCTAGGGGTGGAAAAGGCTCGTGGAAACGAGGCTTAATCATACCGTAGGTAGTCCGAGCTTTTTGCGAGGATGCCTGGTCGGGGAAGACCGGCAGATAAAAGGCTTTTAGGCTGAAGACTGAAGGCTGTTAGATTGAGGCTCAAAGAATCCTACCAAACAAGATGGACACCAAGTGTCCTAGGCCAGAAAAGACTCGTGGGAACGAGGCTTAATCATACCGTAGGTAGTCCGAGCTTTTTGCGAGGATGCCTGGTCGGGGAAGACCGGCAGATAAAAGGCTATTAGGCTGTAGGCTGAAGCCCTTTACGAATGGGAAGGCACCACAGAGGGATTCTCGATTCCTCGACATAGGTCTTTGCAACCAAGCCATCCACAGTGCGAAAAACAGTGAAGGGAGCAGCGTTATCCTCGTCCACATCCTCGACGTCGCAAGTGTTGTCGACAAAATAGGCCCTATCGGCAAGGCGGGCCGCCTGAATGGAAAAATCAAGCGATCGGACGTAGCGGGATTCGATCTTCTCTTCGGGAACCGCGTGACCACCCTGCTCCACTCTCCACTCGACCCGCAGCTTGTTAATCTCGGGACTTTCCGTGGCGACAAAGATCATCCTGATGAAATATCCGGCCAATTTTGCCCTTCGTATGAAATCAATTTTCCCAGGAGTCGAAAGAACGGTTTCAAAAAGAAGACTTTTCCCTGCGCTTAGACATTCCTCGCGTATCTCTTCGGCTTTGACTGCAGCCTTCAGGACAGCCAAGGGGTCATTCCAATCACCGAATTCCTCTTGTGCGATTTTGTCAGGATTGATTTCCAGTAGGCCTTTGCTCCACTCGTAACTGGATCGGAGGATCTCGGTCACAACAGACTTTCCAGAGCCGTTTGGCCCTGCAATGACAACCAAAAGCGGCTTTTTCTCAGCCACCCTAGCGGGTTTTTTTTGCTGCCTTTGCCTTGAACTGACTGTATGTCATCCCGGTTTTTCCAGGGCGCTTGACGCTGATTTTAAGTGACTTTCCCACAGCTTTTAACACCCGATCCAACTCGCGGGCTTCTGCCTCAGGATCCTGAATCTTTTGGACGGCTATTGCCATAGCCGTAATCTATGGGGCAGCTACACTCTCGTCAAGGGAAGCAGGGTGGTTGAGCTTCTCACTGAGTAGGGAAGGGGTGATGGGTGTCCGGTTAAAAAGTGAAACATTGGAAAATTACAAGATAAGAACCAGATCTGTCAGATCGGAATCGTATCAGCCGAGTTGCTCACCTAGTGTCCTAGGCCGAAAAAGTCAGGGGTTCAGACGGGGTTTCCAATAGCCCGGCTCCCGGTGCATGTGCATGACGGCTATGATCCAGATGCAATCAGGTTCATCCAGGTAGATGACCGCGTAGGGAAACACATCTGAAAAGTGGCGTCTTGCAGATCCGTTAAAAAATCGAAAACGGCCCGGGTGGCGTCGTACGTCCTGAATCAACCCCTCTATCTCATCGTAGAAACGACCGCCTAACGAAGATTCAATAGCATTATAGTATTTGGCTGCATCGGCATACTCTGCAGCTGCCGCAGGATGAAAAATATGCGGCTTCAACGGCCAACGATCTTCGCAACCTGGTCCGAAACTTCAGCGCCTGAAACACCCTCAACATTACCAGATCGGATCTCTGCAACACGAGCGGCCACCGCCTCCTTCCAAGCGGATTCAACACCAGGCTCAATGGCCTGATGCAGGGATAGAGTCAATTTATCAACCAGTTCAGCAATCTGTTGGCGAGGCAACCGGCAGGACTCTTCCACAATCTGATCCAAGGTCATCTGCATAGGTTACTCTGTAATACCGAAACCGAGGAGAGTCAATCCGCTCGAGGTGGAAGCGCACGAATCCCATGCCTACTCTCATCGTTCATTTGTGGAGGAGGGATATCAAAACCCAGAGCGCTATCCCAATAATGAACCAGGTGCCGCAGCCCCACTTTCTAGGAGCATGATACGGCTGATTGGGGTGGTCGTAGCAGTGGTCGATGAAGTCATCAGGGATGGCGTGGCCGTGGCCGGCGTAGAATTTCTTGAGCAGGGTCTTGGAGACTTCTTTCTGCTGGAACCGGATCTGGCCAATGAGGTTATCTGCCTGCGTCTCCCCGAAGTCTTTGAGTTGTGAAAAGTCCAGGTCGGGGAGCAGGCCTCGGATGGTATCAAGTTGATCAGGTCGTATGGGGGGTTCCCCGGGTTGGCGATCGGGGGTATGGAGGGTCATGTTGACCCGGTTATTCCTGACCCACTCCTCGGAGGGTTCGGGAATACGAGGGTGTCGGGCGGCAACTCGCTGATGACTGCTATGGATATCTGTATACGAAAGTCCGGTGCCCGGAATGCCGGCCGTGAATCTGCTGCCGGAACTGCTGAAGGTGTAGTGGGCTCCCCTACCCCCGATGCTGAGGGAGGAGCTCTTGGAACCTAAGTTCCAACGAACCCCGGGAAAGAGTTTGATCGATCTTCTGAATCTAAAAAATCCCATGGGATGAGGTGGTTAGGCTAAACCAAGCCGCTGGGGAGCGGCGCGGAAGACGAGCGTAGTGAGCCCGTAGGGCGGCACCGCTTTGCGGGAGCAAAGTGCCGTCAATTCTACTAGACTGTTATGAGTTGGGGGCTGGGAGATCGAGGGGATAATGAGGGATGAGGGATGAGGGATAAACTTGCCTGCTAGGGGGCGGAGGTTGACGGGGACTGCAGGTGGGAGTACTGGTATTTGTATGGAGCGTATTACTCTAAATCCCTCGCAGTGCGGAGGCCGTCCCTGCATCCGAGGAATGCGCATCCGCGTGAAGGATGTTCTGGATATGCTTGCTGGAGGAGCCACCCAGGAAGAGATCCTGAAGGACTTCCCCGATCTGGAGGCTGAAGATATCCTGGCCTCGATCGCCTACGCAGCCCGGTACACGGATCATCCCGTTCTGACAGCCGCTTGAACGATGCGCTTCCTGGTGGATGCGCAGTTGCCGCCGGCATTGGCGCAATGGCTTGCTGAAAAAGGCCATTCCTCGACTTCTGTAAGGGATGCGGGATTTTTGAAGTCCGACGACGGCAGTATCAGAAACTTTGCCAGAGAGGGCGGGTGGGTGCTTATCACGAAAGATGAAGATTTCGCGGAGGAGGAAATGGAATTTCATGCTGGGCCTCCGGTTGTCTGGCTAAGAATTGGCAATGCCACAAATCGGGTTCTCTTTGCATGGCTGGAACCGCTTCTTCCCGAGATCATTCGACAACTCGAGTCGGGACAGATGCTGGTGGAGGTGAGAAAGGGATAAGTTCATAAGAAAGGCTGCTAGGAAGGAGTCATACGGGGTCTAGGGAGTTCAACGCCCATGATTACCAGTCTCCGTGGTTGTCGTCCTCATCCTCTTTCATCTCCTGAAAGAGGAGGATCATTTCAACCAGGCAGATTCCGATGCCAACCAAGAGCAGTAGGATGAACTTTGCCAGAATGCTGTGGTGTGGGTGCATGGATGAAGAGTATCAGCTTCTTAGGACACCAAGTGTCCTAGGGCGCAAAATTCGCACTCTTCAGGCCGCCTGCAGCTGCGATAAGGGACGGACTTTAGCAGTCAGCATCCGTTCTTTTTTCCTAAGAAGGCGGAAGTCGCAGTTGCTCTGGATCCGGAACCAGAACTCGGAAGTCTGTCCAAAGAATTTGCCCAATCTGATGGACATTTCGGGAGTGATGGAACGCTTGCCAAGTACGATCTCGTTAATAGCTCGAGGAGAGACGCCAATGGCACGTCCAAGCGCATTCTGCGAAAGCGATAGTGGAATGAGATACTCCTCGAGAAGGATTTCACCGGGTGTTACGGGCTTCATATACTATAGCGTATAGCGTTATAGGGTAATGTCAATGGTAGTCGCAGATCTCGACTTCGGAAGCATCAACCCCCTCCCAGCGGAAACAAATTCTCCACTGGTCATTGATTCGGATTGAATGCTTGCCTGAGCGGTTACCCCTAAGGACCTCAAGACGATTGCCTGGCGGGACCCTAAGGTCTGAAAGTTGTCCTGCAGCATCCAGTTGGATGAGCTTGCGAAGCGCAACGCGGGCAATAACGGAAAATCGGGCACTCGATCCGGTCTCGTGGAGTCTTTGCGTCTCAGCGTCCTTAAATGAGATAATCATGATTCAGGGGAAGACAGCATGAGGCGCGAGGGAGATTAATCTGAGGCAAAAAGAAGCCTCTCAGAGAGGCAAATCCCCCTGGGGGCTGTCGTGGTCTCCGGAGGGTTTCTTGCGTGAGGTCCTCTTGGCGCGTGGCTTCTCCTCGGCTGTGGCTGAGGGAGTGGACTTGGGCTTCTCGGTTTTCTTAGGGGACTCCTGCACTGTCTCTGCATGGGTATCGAGTTCGGCATGGAAGACGGCATCCTCCGGGGTGTAACCGGCATGGATGTGCTGCATGAACGCCGGGAAGTACCGGTCGATCGTGAAGTAGGCGGTCATGAAGAGACGCTCCACGATCTCGGCTGAGAGTGAGCTTCCATCAAAAATATGGGTTATGTGAAAACGAATCTCGCCGTCCTTCATGTCCATCTCGAATTTGCCAACGGGCATGTTGTAGTTGGATCGGGTGAGGAGCTCGGCCACGGTGGGTCGTAGCTTCTCCTCACGGACGAAGAAGGGGTAGAATGCGGTGACTTGGAAATATTCCCCGTCGTGGGTGATCCGGGAGCCGAAACGGTAATTGGCATTCTTGCCGCTCATGGTGAGCGAGACACGCTGCTCCTCGGGGTAGGGTGTGTAGCTGAAATCCTTCAGTTCCAGGTAGTCGATGATGGCTTGGAATGGTGCGGAATATTCAGAGGACATGGTCGGTACGGGGTTGAAGGTTGGTGTGAGTTATAGGGTCTAGGCTATAGGCTGTTAGACAATTAGGAAGAAAGAAGAGGAGAGAAGCTGATGATGCCACGGGAGGCAGGTCACTGGGTGTCCTAGGCCTAAAATAGGCTTTTAGACTGAAGACTACTAGACTGTTTGGTTTCAGTGAGACCAGAAGTCGAGAGGAGAGAGGAAGTGTCATCACTCGGCCTTGGCCAGGCGGGAGGCATTGTGGGCAGGCAGACCCGCCTTCCTGTACCGAGCCTGGGCCTTCTTGATGTCGTATTCCACACGACGCATGAGAAGGATGTGCTGCTCGTAGTCGTAGAGGGCGTAGGAGGCTCTGGGATCGCCGTCCCGAGGCTGGCCCACCGAGCCGACATTGACGGTGTAGCGCTTGGAGGGATCGAGGCGGATGGGTTTGTCGGAGGGCTTCAGGCAGCGGACACCGAGGGTCTCAGGATTCTCCTCCCAGATCCCCGGGACATGGGTGTGGCCATTGAAGCTGATGAAGGTGGTCTGGGCCGCAAAGTGGGCTTCGGCCTCGGTGGTCTCGTAGATGTAGTTGAACTCGGGTGGCTCGTTTAGGGAGGCGTGGGATAGGGTGATAGGGTCGAGATCCACGGTGATGGGGAGGTCCTTCAGCCAGGAGAGGTCTTTCACGGGGATCTGTGCCTTGGCGATCTTGAGGGGCTGCCCCACGGAAGCCTCCCAATCCTCCTCGAGGATCTTGTCCACCAAGAGAAGCATCGCCTCGTGGTTACCAAGGACGGTCGCGGAACATGTCTCGATCACCCTTCTGATGCACGCCCCCGGCTCAGACCCATAGCCCACGATATCCCCTAGGCAGAACATCCCACGCACAGGGAAGTCAGCGATGTCCTTCATCACGGCATCCAGGGCGTCGATATTCGCATGGATGTCGCTGAAGATCGCAAAGAAGTTGTGCGATGGAGTGGTCTTGGTAGTGGATTTCGGGGTGGTGGTTTTGGTCATTTTGATTGAGGGCATGATGGGTTTTGGGAGCTCGGGGTTAGGGTTTCAGTGATGGACAATCGAGGAGGGCATTTCTAAAAAAAAACACCCCTTTACCCTATGTGGATTAGGCGGTCACAATTCGGGTCCTTTCCCCAAGTTCACGGAGACGGTACTGGAGGGCCGGCAGAACGAGTTCCCCCTCGGCCTCTGCGAAGTGCCAGTCATTGCAGGGAGAGATGCCGTAGTAGTATTTGAGTTTCCCGACGCTGCGGTCGCTCTCGTCACGAATCTCCCGGTTGGCAAGTTTAAGTCCCGCCAGGTAGTCCAAAGCCTGAGCCTCAGGGGAGTCCCTCCACGCATACTCGCTCTCCAGATAGTTTTCCCAAGCGCTACAGGCGACGTCGCTGTCGAGCCAGTCGCTACTTTTTCCTCCCAGCCGATAGTTATCCCGGTTTTTCCAAATCCATTCAGCAAGCTCGTTACGGTCGTCCACAGCGACTCCCTGATAGTTCTCCAACCAGTTACGCCATGTGGGGACCTCTGGTAAGGCATCGGTTGGCGCCCCGAGGGAGAACTGCCAGACGCCCTCATCCTGCATGTTGGCGTAGAGGGTTTGTTTCCATCCGCTGGGCTCCTCAATGAGGATGTCGTCGTGGTCGAGTTGGTACTGATGGGCCCGTCTAAGTATATCCGCCGGCAGGAAGCAGGCGGCGAGAGCCGAGGCGCCTGTGATGAGGAAATGGCGACGCGAAAGTCTACTACTCACTAGGCACCTCCTCTTCGTAGTGGGCGGCCTCGCACAAGAGACTGTCCCTCAGGACGCGGGCGATTCCCGAGTCGCTGGTGTGGAGACTTCTCCGCACACGACGCTTTGTGAAGTCGGGCAGGTGCTCGGTGTAGTGGCACCACCAGGTGCCGTTGTTATTCCAGAGGTGGTGGAACGGGTTCTCTGTGGTCCTGATGGACAGGACTGGCTTGTCGATCGATTCGAAGGCTGCTGTTGCTGTGCTCAGTTGAAGTGTATTCGCTGCACTCATGTGGGTCGTGATATGTGGGTGGTCACACCAGGAACCCGGGCAACAAAAAAGCGCCCCGTTGATCGGAAGATCAGGAAGGGCGCTTCATAAAGCCTGGAGAGATTTTTGTTCGGAGGATTTCTCCCTCCGCACATCGAGCGAATCGCTTCGCTCAGCCACCGTGGGATTTCTCCGTCCCCGGTTGGCAGCATTGGCTCTTACCCCAATGCATTCCTGATGCTTCTACTTGTATAGCAGAACCCCTCCCCCGATGCAAGACGCGGCGAAGAGATCACTGTGTCATAGAGGTTTCCAAAAGAGAGGCCTTCCCAAGAATCATTTTTTTTGGCACTTCTAAAAGCCTATGAAACACCTCCTCTCCTTCTCACTACTCGCAATCGTTGCCCTCTCGCTCTCCGCTTGCCACACCATCAATGGTGTTGGTCAGGACGTCAGCGCTGCGGGCCACGATGTCTCGAAGGCCGCTAACAAGGTCGAGCAGAAGATCAACAACTGATCCGACTCAAAGCACGACTTAAAAACTTAAAAAAAGGCCGCGTAGGGAAACCTGTGCGGCCTTTTTTTATTCCAGACTGATTGCCTTGCTCTCACCGAACCTTTAAGTTTCGCCCATGTCCATCACCGGCCCTATCTCCAGCTTTATCGAGCATCACTATCGCCACTTCAATGCCGCAGCGTTGAAGGATGCTGCCCACAGTTACACCGCCCACCTCCAGAAGGGTGGTTCGATGTTCCTCACCATGGCCGGGGCGATGAGTACGGCAGAACTTGGCCTCTCGCTTGCCGAGATGATCCGCCAGGACAAGGTCCATGCCATCTGCTGCACGGGCGCGAATCTCGAGGAGGATGTCTTCAATCTGGTGGCCCATGATTTCTACGAGCGCGTGCCGAACTACCGTGATCTGACCGGCGCCGACGAGGTGGCCCTCCTGGAGCGCCACATGAACCGTGTCACAGATACCTGCATTCCCGAGATGGAGGCGATGCGCCGGATCGAGGCAGCAGTCCTTGCCGAATGGGAGGCCGCCGACAAGAAGGGCGAGCGTCTCTTCCCCCATGAGTTCATGTACAGGATCCTGCTCGGCGGGAAACTGGAGTATCAGATCGATCCGAAGAACAGCTGGCTGATGGAAGCCGCAAAGAAGAATCTGCCGATGTTCGTCCCGGGCTGGGAAGACTCAACCCTCGGCAACATGTACGCAGGACACGTGATCAGCGGCGATGTGAAGAATGTCCACACGGTCCGTACCGGTATCGAGTACATGATCTCCCTCGCGGACTGGTACACGAAGAATTCCAAGCCCCTGACCTCAAGCGCGGGCACGGG
>Ga0208497_1000457_pt1 | contig 19020 bp, 24 predicted proteins | sample CryBogCBE25Aug07_FD_184555 | JGI IMG/M metagenome (GOLD analysis project Ga0208497, IMG submission 184555) | Freshwater microbial communities from Crystal Bog, Wisconsin, USA - CBE25Aug07 (SPAdes) | ecosystem: Environmental > Aquatic > Freshwater > Lake | place: Crystal Bog, Wisconsin, USA...
GGATTTTTGTCGGTTGATCCACCGTAAAAGCCTGTCTGCCCCTGGGCAGTTGTAACAATATCTAGAGCTGTAGCCATAGCTACATTCTATCTACTTTGTAGTTTCAGCTTTTGCGACCTTATTTCCCTCAGTTACAGCTGCATTAACAGCAGCTTCTACGAGAGGAGCAGGAGCTCCTGTTTCCTTCACGATTGTATTAACAAGAGACTTAGGGTTAAGTTTTGCAAGAATTGGAACAAGTAGTCCACCTACAAGAGCGCCAACTACGACCTCTTTGACCGTACGGTGACCTGTTTGGAATGTTGCATAGCCAGCAGCAATAACGCCGTAGCCATAGTGCTCAAGAAGAGCGATATTTTGCTTTGAGAGTTTAATCTTTGGGAGCTTCATTAAATTCCTTTCCAGAAATCAGATTACGGACGAACTTTTCGGCCTCGAAATCACTAGCTGAGGCGTGGTGAACTCCACCGACCCCTCTGTGGTGCTTTTCGCATAACCATTCAAGGTTATCTGCTGATTCTACCCAAGCACCGACCTCATCTGGGTTAGAAACGCCTGGATAGACAGATTCAAGCCATTTTAAGTCCACACCATTTTGTAAGCTGAACTCGACGTGAGCGTGGTGTAGCTCTAGTCCTCCATAGCACTCAGAGAAATCTTGACGAGCTCCTCCGATAGCGCATACCGCTGTGGCTTTCGTTTTCTTACGGAACGCGTTGAAATCTTTGTAATGAGGGTCGTCGGTGCGCTCAGAATGCTCAGGGTATGAGACATAATACGAGTTAGTAATTTTTTGATTGTGAGCCTCCGTCACTTGCTGCCTTCTTCAATATGATTATTAAATCTACCCTTTAATTCAGCTACAGCCTTGACAGTCTCAAGGGTAAGTCGGGTATTTTCTTCCATAGCTTTGTCCTGGCGCTCATTACGAGCTTCAATTCGAGCTAGGCTATCGGCGATCGAACCGCCACCGTTACGCTTATATGTATAGTTTTCCAAGTTATCCAATTTGTCTTTGATTCTAAACCAGATTTTGAACCCAGCATAAATAGCTACCGAAGTTGCGCCTAAAAACCAGATTATTTGAGCCCAGTTAGCAGCGTCAGAGAGGTTCATATAGTTGCGCCCTTTCGGGTTATAGGTTAGACGAGGGTAATAGTCCTAATTGTACCGTTTGCGTCTATGACTTTCAGAGTGTTAGAAGTTGAGTTGATCCACATATCACCCTTGCGCGGATAGGTAGGGTCTGTGGCGACAACAGGGATAGTAAAGCGACCTGCTGTTTCCAATTTTGAAATACGAGCGTCCAAAGCTGTAAATATGTCACGGATAGCTGGTGGCTGATTGACGTATGGCATTTGATCCCCTAGTTACTTGTTGTCGTAAGGGTAAGGGTAACGCGCTCAGGTTGATTGTTTTCACCTGGAGATACGTTTAGCCCAATAATTCGATAGTTACCGTCAAAGCCAGAAGGGTAAAAATCGTCTTTAACAATTAGGCGAGCTTGATCGCCCAGGTTGTAAGTTCCATAGACAGGATCTGCATACGGTGGAGCTACTACCTGGATAGTTTGAGGTGGATAGGAAACTACTGATACCTGGCCTGTAGCCATATTTCCAAGCAGTGTGCTATCGGTGATATTGGAGTAGTTCATTGAGTCCTCAAGAAGAGGCCAGCCAGCTGTGAGCTTTGTAGAGTCAATTCCAGTAGAGATCAGCTTAGCTTCATTAGATCCAGCTCCAGTGAGATAAACCGTATTAGCAGCTTTTGTGCCGTCCTCTTTGTAGTTGTACTGGACGATATTTCCAGCAGGCAGCATAAAGACAGGGACGGTAGTTGAGGTGGTTGAGTAGGTATTACCCAGTCTTGGATAACCCAGTTGTAAAGTCTTAGTCGGATTACCGCCACCGTCGTAAGCCACCTTGATATTAAAATCAAAGCCGTTAGTAGCTTTAGCTAGATCCGAAATAGCGCTGAAATAGGTTTTAAGCTCGTAGCTGTAATAAGTCTGTGTGATCGTTACTCCAGAGGTATTTGTAGGCACGATAACGCCTATATTGCCCCCTGTGACCGCTTGAGCTGCATTCACTAGGTTTTGTACCACCGTGAGCTGATCGACCCCTGTAAAGGCCTGTGTGGTCGTTATACGCCTACGCTCGAAGTAGCTCTCAAACTCACGAGCTGTGACCTTGAGGTGCTGGCTTTGGCTGTCCCATTCACGGTTCCAGATAACGCCACCCCAGACCAGGGTGCCAGCTCGGTCCACGTAGATCGCATTTCTGCCTGGGACCGTAGAAGCTAGGACGTTTAGATTAGCTGCGCTCACGCCCGATAGAAGTAAATCCCCTGTCAGCGTTCCAGCAGCGTTTAACTGTTGCGTGAAATTGACATTAGTAATCGGCAGTTCAGCGATTATGTTATTAGTCAGTAGGTCGGCGAATAGATACCGATAATAAGTAGTAGCCATTTCGCCCCCTTTAATTATGCGTTAGGAGAGTTTATCTCTTTCGGCGCATTAGGGATAAATGTAGGTTCAGGCTCTTTAGGCATTGGTACATTTGGAAAAATGTTGCTGTCAGGGTTTTTAGTTTTGTCATTGTAAGTAGCAACAACACCTTTTGCCCACGCTTCTGCTTCTTTAACATTTTCCCACGCACCGTAACGACCAACTTCTTCGCCATCATTAAGAATAACTGCGTATAGATCATCTGAAATTGTATATGTATGTGTCATTTCAACCCCTAAGCCGTTGTCCAGATTTGACGAGTGCGATCTACTTGATTGCTAACCGTATAAATATGAACACCATTTACATAACCATAGTTAAAATTGTAGTTTTGTGGCTGAGCACCTGTAATACCTTGTGGCAAGTTTTCTTCTTTAATCATAGGAAATGCTTGGTAGTAATTTGTTGCGGTATTGTAGGATGTGGTAAGAAGGGTTGCAGCATTATAGGTAATAAGCACTGGTGGTTGAACATAAAAATAACCAAGAGTGCTAGTATTATAAGTTGGCATAGCCAGTTGATAATAGTAATTATTAACAGAATCATAATAAAACTCGCTATAGCGCGGATTGCCATAAGTCGGAGTTATGACACCTGTGTTTGTGCCATAAGACATAGAGTTAAATGGGGTGTGAAAAAGAATGTTAGGTGTTTGTGAATACCAAGCAGACCCAACATTTGCGCTTGAAGATGTAAATAATGTACCTCCTGCACTGCTAACCCATTTATTAAATGCACCTTTAATAAATTGAGCATAGCCTCCCTGTCCACCACCATTTGCGTCTGTTAATGTCCAACTTGTTCCATTTGTTGAATAGAGAGTATTACTAGCACTATTATTACTATTACTTGCTACATAAGTTCCCGTTGTATCATCTATTCCTATATTGAAGTATTGTTCGGAACTTACTTGATTGTAACGATTAGTCCAAGTAATTCCGTCAGGAGATGTGGCAATAAGGCAAGTTCCCGCATTTGGAGTATAACCACACCAAGCAAAAAGATTGGCATTGGAAAGCCAACGCAGATCTCTAATAACACCAGCACCACTCATAGCCGAAGTGCGAGCAGTCCAAGCACCACCTAAAGATGAAGCAGTTGAAAGTGCTCCATTAGCACCAGCAATTACCCAAGTTGTTCCATTGTAAGCAAGACCGTATATTTGATTTCCTGTACCCATTGGTACTAATTGAGTATTCCAAACTTTTCCGTCTGCTGAGTAATAAATAGCATAATAATCTGTAAATACATAATATCCACCAAGATATTGAATGCGACCTGTTAATTGAGTAGAAAAATTGTAACCATAGTAAGAAGCATTATTGGAATATGAAGTGGCAAAATACTGAGTCCAAGTTTTTTGTCCAAGCGGATTTTTTACAGGGTCATAAGGATAATACTGACCCGTTTGAACGACTGGTGCTGAAATAACTGTTTGACCCATTTAACTACTCCTTAGACAATAGTAATGCCCGATACTTGGGCATCTATTTGAGGGATTGAGGCACCAACAACAATAGATTGTGTTGTAGCAAAATACTGCTTGATATCAAGGAAAGTAGAACCGTTAGCGGCAATAGATAATTGCTTTGCTACCGCAGTTCCGTTAATAGTGAGATTGACCTGAGCAGTAGAAGCGGTTGGATTAGAAAATACTGCGTTAGTCACAATTCCGTTAGTAGAAGCAGCAAGTGTGTAGTTAGCAGGATACTTACCGAACGCGCCCTGAGTGATTGCAGTTGAGGCAAGAGTCTGAGTGGCTGAGGTGTAAGTAAAGAGTGTCGTTGATGGAATTGAGGTAACTACATAAGTTCCATCTGTTGCAGCCTGACCCACATTCACACGCACAATATCTCCAATAGCAAGACCGTGAGCTGAGCCTGTTGTGACGATCGCTGTGTAGTTCACTACTGCCACATTTGAGATTGTTCCACCGACAGTTACACCTGAGTTAATGATTGCTGAACCATTAGGGGTTACTGAGGCTGAACCGATATTGGAAGCAGTTACGACATAAGTTGCCGTGTTGAGTCCAGGAAAAGAGTTCACAGGGAATAGTCCGTCATAAGAAGTACCGACACCCTGAATAGAGATAAGTGAGCCGACCTGAGATAGACCGTGGTTAGAACCAAAAGTTACTGTTACGAGGTTTGAGGTAAGGGCGGCAGTTGTAACGGTACGAGCCACATTTGTTGCGCCGTATTGAGGATTACCTCTAAAGAAATTGACTGGTGTATTAGTTGCCATTTATTAGTAAGCCCCCATAATGAACTCGTACTCTAGTGAAGCCACATTTACGCTTCCACCGAGAAGGTTACCATTAGAGTCGAATCCGTTGAGGACCGTTCCAGCGGAAGAGATAATCTGCATAGCGTTAGCTGTTTGTCCTGAGTTAAGGACAATTCTAAGAGGTACTGCCGTTGAAGCAGCTGAGGAAACTGTAGGCTCAATAATCTGAGCGCGGACGCGGACATCTGTAATGTTTCCTGATGAAATAGAAGTTGCGCCAGCAGCTACAGCTACCTGGGCTAAAGCTATTGAGTTAGTAGGAGTGCTAGGGACGGTAGGGCTAGAAGCTGCTGTGCCTTTGACTACGTTAATAGCTACTGAGTTAAGAGAGCCTGTATAAGCTGCGTCATTGACGGTAATACAAACAAGGTCAATACGAGGGTTTGATGGGTCCGCAGTTGTAATTGTTGCTGTGGCAGCAGCGTCGTTATAGGCCATATAGGTACCCATATTGGTCTGGTAAGTACCGAGGATTGCAGCCCAGCCTGCAGCTACAGATACGTTCATACCAGTCGCAGCTGAGACAGCAAGGTCAGCTGATCGGATTATGCCAGAAGCTCCCCAAAGAGAACCAGTAGTGGTTAAGCGATCATTTTCAGCTGTGTGAGAGCCGTTCTGTAACCAACTAGGGGGTGTGCGTAATGCCATTGGGTCTCCTTAGATATAAGCGTTTCGCCAGGAGACGCTTGCAGAAGTCGTACCTGTAAGTGTACCCGAAGCATTGAAGTAGAAGGCGTTATTGCCTGGCTGAGCATAAAACCAGTTGGAGCCACCCTGTAAAAGGTTACGAGCTGGGTTTCCGTTAAGAGTAATGGTCTTAGCTCCCAGATCTATTACAAGTACGTCCGTGTTTGTAAAGCTGTATCCAATAGTTAGATAATTTCCCGTTGTCTCATTACCGAATACAGGGTTAGTTGCTGGGCCGTTCATTGTAATAACAGGGTAAGTATTTGTCTGCCCTGAGTTAAAAACTGGCGTGTTTGGTGAATAGGTGCCTGAAAGGTAGGTGAGGTTATAGGTACGGTTGTATGTACGGCCTAACGGACCGTCAAGACCCAAAGTAGCCGATAAAAGGCTGTTGTCATAAGCTCGAGGATCAGGGCAAAAGAAAATCCATTGAGAGGTGATATAGCCGTAAGTGAACTCGGGGGTAATAACGGTTTTAGCGTCGCGTACGCGAGCATTGAAAAATTGGAGATTATTCGCAGCTGAGAGCTGGAATTGGAGAGGGGTAGTGCCTGTTTGCTGAGGTTGAACAGCAGCTTTAAGAAGGTTGAAGTTTGACTGGGCGCTGAAAGAAATTGAGTTTGTTACTTGACCACCTGAAATATAGCTATCGGTCAAAGTGACTGGGATAGTAAAGCTTGTAGCAGAAGTAACCGTGATTACCTGGGAGGTTTGGTTATAGCCTGCGCCAGCTGTACCAGAGGGGTTTCCGCTGGAAAGTACGCCAGTAATAGTGACCGTCTGACCTGTTGAAAACCCGTGAGAGATTGTTGTCGTATAGGTAATAACGCCAGATCCTGTAGCTGTAGCCGTTAAAATTGGAACCGTAGGCTTACCTGACAAAGTAAGAATGGTAAGGGTAATCGTACGTCCACCCAAAAAATCACGGCCCGAGAACATACCGTCGTTAAATCCCTGGGTATCGTCCTGGTTACGGATATTAGGTAAGTTAGTAATACCGTCAGCTGCAGTGATTTGATATGGCGATCCTGTGCCACCAAAAGCAAAGCCATTCCAGCCGAACTGGTAATTATTGAGCGCTGTTAAGGTAGCCATTATCGTTGAAAGGTACTCATAGTAGGTTTGCTCATTAGTCCTTGCGTTTGTCCAACGGTAATAGCGTTAGTTAATCCCGTAGTTATGGAAGGTAAAGACGGATCAGTTGTATAAACGTTTTGTGTAAGACTACCAATAATAGGTGCAGAGGATCCAATTCCAGGACCTTGTGGAGTAGCGTTAGGCACATTAAAACCATTAGACGACGTGTACGTTAATGGTGCTGAAGTAATTGAACCCGCTGGAACAGAAGTAACGCTACTGCCAATTCCAGCCATTTTACCCATAGAGGCTAAAAGAGCCATAACAGTTGTAATTTTTGTTTGTAAAGCGTCAAGCTGTTTCATTGTTGCGTCAGAGATAGCGTTAGTTGCTTTTGTGTAGTTATTTTGAGCTGTCTGCAAAGAGTCGGCAAGAGCTTGAGCTGACTTTTGCAAGGCAAGATCCCTGGCGTCCGCAGCTGCTTTGTTAGCTTTATCTAGGGTAACTTGAGCTGCGTCAAGCTGCTTCTGGAATGCGTCTTGTTGCTTATTAAGCGAATCTGTCAAAGCTGCTGAATTATCAGACAGAGCCTTTTGAAGATCTACGCTTACTTGAGCATAAGATTGAGCAAGCTGCTGTGTAGCAAAGCTTGTACCGTCATTCATTTGTTTAGCTAGGTCATTGAGACCGTTTTGAGAAGCGTCTTGAACCTGAGCATAAAGCTGTTTAATTGAATCTTGGGTCTGAGGCGCAGCTGTTAATACGGATTGAGCGAGCGCGTCACCTTGTTTTGGCCCCTGGGCAATAACTTCGTTAATAAAAGATTGGTTATACCCTTGAGCAGCTAACTTTCCAGCGTCCTGTTGAAGCTGTGTAATTTGAGCTAATTGATCTTGGAGACCTGCAACTAGACCACCAGCGCTGCTACCGCCAGAAGTAAAGAGCTTACCGAGGTCGATCTTTGTAGCAGACTCAAAACCGCTGGTCATTACGTTAATAGATTGTTGAATGATCTTTTGCTGGTCGTCTACGGCCTTTTGTTGTAAAGCTACAGCCTTATCAGCATATTGCTGCTTAATGTCAATAATCTTTTGTTCATTATCAGCCGTGGCAGTAGCTACAGCGTCGTCATAGGCTGTTTTATTAGCCAGCATTTTGTCGTTATAGGCGCTTGTAATATCTAAAACTTCTTGAGAATGTTTAGTTTGAGCCGTGGTTACAGCGTCATCATAAGTAGCTTGAGCAGCAGCCATTTTCGTAGCGCGATCGGCAAGAATTGTCTGCTCTTGAGCAATATAAGTTTTAAGTTTTGCTTGATCAGCTTGCATTTTTTTGTCAGCAGCTGCAGCGCCCTTAGCCGTGCTGCCACCTGGAACCAAGCCAGCAATATCTGGTGAAACGCCATTGGTTCCACCCGTAGCTTTAGCTAGTTGGTCAGCGATATTAGGGAACTTAATGTCAATTTTTTTGTTTGACAGAGAGTCAAGCTTGTCTCCAAACTTGCCAATATCCAGAGCTGCGCCATTGACGGCGCTCGCCATACCCTTGAAAGCTCCACCGATAAACGGTAAGTGGCTGGCAGCTTCAATTACTTTGCCGATAGCCCCTACCAGGTAGCCAAAGGCGTCTACAACGAGCTTGAGAGCGTCTACAACTATCTTTCGGAAGGTTTCTGAGGCATTCCATAGTTTAACGAATCCAGCTACTGCTAAACCAATTATTGCAATAATAGCCACAATTTCTCCGTTAGCTACTATCCAGGCCTCAGCTTGAGCATAAAGAGATTTTGTGACATTTACTATGACGGCTAATAAAATTGTGCCAATTACCAGAGCTACAGCTTCTAAAGCTGCTTTATGATCTGCTAACCATTTGAGGGATCCAATAAACCAGCTTTCAAGCTTTGTTAATACTGGGAGAAGGAGAGCTCCAATTTTTTCTTTAAGGTCCTCTGACTGAGCTCCCATAATTTGTAGCTTGCCAGCATAGGTCTCAGCATAGGCAGCAGCTTGACCGCCGATCTTTTGATTAAGTTCGTCAAAAGCTTTAGTAATAGCCTGGTTTTTAGGCAGGTTAGTATCTAAGACAATACCAAACTCACGGAATGCCCTGGCAGCACCAGTTGTACCGCGCGTAAGGACGGTTGCAGCTTGAGCAAGATCTTCGTGCTTGAGGCGAGCGTAATCCGCAGCTACACCCATAAGCCTTTGAGACTCAGTAACTGATCCAGTCGCCGTAATCATCTTTGTTAAAGCTTCGCGGGTATCGTTAGCCTTAAAGCCTAAAGCTTCCATTGAGGTTGTAGATTTTTCAACAGCTTGACGGTTAGCGTCTGTGTTTTGTTTTGCGTTATTCATAGCTACGCCGAGGGCTGCTATAGAAGTTTGAGCGCCCTCAGCTGCTTTTACTGAATCTTTAAGAAATCCCTCGAATACCTGAATACCCTTTTGGATTTCTGAGCTGGCAAAAGTACCGAGCATAACGCTCTTGAGATTAGTGAACTTACTAGCTGTCGCCTCAGCTGCAGCCGAAATACTTTTAATGCTGGTGGTCGCTTGATTGACACCAGCCTGGACCCCAGAGGTTTCAAGATTGACGGTGATATTTAGTGGAGGGATCTCACCTGCCATTGACTATCCCCCTAAAGGCCTATAAGCGTAAGCAAGAATCTGACTGAGCTGACCTGACGTAACAAGAGTTGTCAAAGCAGGCTCCATATAAGGATATTTTACCCCACTTGTCCACTTGCCACCGCCGAGTTCAAGTTGTCTGGCATAAACAGCACCAGCTCCGACCTCAGCTGTATAAGTACCAAAACCTCTGCGACCAGAAGAATATGTCATAGAAGTTAAAAGAGTTCCCGTACCTCTGTTAGGACCGTTATTAGATCCGATATGAGGACCGTATTTGTAATACTGCTTGCCTGCGTTTGGTCCGCGCGTGACCGTCATACGCACTGGAGGATTAGGAGCTGAATCAGCATTTGTTTTAGCGTTGATATACGCCTGGCGAGCTATTAAGCCCATAGCGTTACCGCTAGCTTGATCAAAGCGATTAAGCCAGCGCTGCATACCAGCTTGAAACTCAGAAAAATTGTCAGCCACTACGGTTATTCGCTTTCTCTATCTGCTCGCTTTTTACTTCTTCTAGGGTATCAGCGATAGCTAGTAGCCAGTCGGACTTGCCAGCTGGTAGATCATCTACCTGATCTGGAGTCCAGCCAAAACGATCTGCGAACTTAAAATACCGCCACTCTTCATCTGGATAATCCATATCCTCGTGGCGTTGAAAGCCCTGGAGTCTTGACTTTAGGCGTTGGAGCTTTCTGTAGGCGCTTTTGGGTCTTTTTCAGTTTCCTCAGTCTTAACTAGGGCAGGAAATAGAACTGCGCTAACTTCTTCTGAAGCTTTTACAAGAGCGTCATAATCTGCAATTTCTAGCTCTTCTAATGACTCGGGCTTAACAGAAGGAATAATTAGGTCGTAGGACCATTCTTCAACGATTGTAGAGATAAGAGCTTCACTGAATGCTAGACCTTTAGCAATATCGCCAGTGAGACCGTCGCCAGCTTTGATCACACGGTTGCGATCCTTGACTCTAAGAGTAGCTGGATCTTTAATTGTGACGGTAGCTCCAGAGGGGAGCGAAATCTTCTTACTTGCCATTTTTGCCTCCTATAGGTTTCCTCATATCTTAGAGGATAAAAGCCGAGTAGGGGAATCGGCGAGGCAAAATCTAGCCGTGTTCCCCTACTCGATATTAGGGTTTATAGGTAAGCAGTAGTTACAGCGTTTTTAATAACCCACTTGATAGGTGAGTATCCGACTGTTCCAGAATCTGTGAGGTTACCTTGAGCGTTGATATCAACGAGAACTTCTACGAAATCCTTTGAGCGTTCGATAACAGCGAGTGTGTATGCACCCTTTGTAACGGTAGCTTGGATTTGAGTCTGTGAAGCGCCTGAGCCTTGAGTCCAGTTGAACACAAGAGCTGGTTGAGTATTTGTGAGGTAGTTTGTGAGCTGTGCGTCAGCTTCCATAAGGAAAGTGACCTTGCCTGTGACTTCAAGAGCTCCTACGAATACCTGGTAAGGATTTTGGGTATTTCCGATACCAAAGATAGGAGTTACTGGACGCTTCATATCTATATTTCCAGTAGTCGCGTTAGAGACCTGGGTTCCAGCTACTGAAACTGTGCCGTACCAAACAGGGGTAGGTAGGACGGTTGAGAAGCTAGGAGTAGGAGTTGAAGCTGTAGCTGAAAGCCAGCCAGTAGCCTTTGCGTCGTATTCAAGAAGTCCCTCAGCTGTGAACTTGAGAGAGAAATCGTGGAATTGCTGTCCAGCATAAGCGCGAACGTTAGCTGAATAGAAGTCAGTGATTGTGAAGGCAGCTGGTTGAGCGTCTGCAGCTGCTGTGGCTGAGTTTTTAAGAGCAATAGTGTGGACGTACGGTGCTGAGCCTGAAACTACATCTTCACCGAGAAGTCCTGCGATTGGATAGCCGATTGTGTCCGCAAAAGCTGCTCCACTAAAGTCGAATGTAGAGTTTCCGCGACCTTGAATGTAGTTGTAATTCTTAACGAGTGATCCACGTAGACCCTCATCATAGAGAGCTCCGTACTTATCAACTGGCTTGAGGGTAGAAGCTAGGACAGGGATAAATACAGTCGGTGTAACTGGTGTTCCCTTTGTTGTCTCTTTAGCAATACCTACGTACGAACGGTGTGTATTTTGTACTGACATTTACTCACGCTCCTTGCGTTGTAGCAGACGGGGCTGCTGGTGTCGGTGCAGCTGCAGCTGCTTTTTTAATTGCTGTTGCAGGAGTTACGTCGGCTGCCGTGAAATCTGCTGGAGCCTCAAACGTGTCGCCTGGTTTTACTGTCAGTACAAGCGTAGGAAACTCACGATCGCCGTCGCCTGTGTAGGTGTAGCTTGCCATTTTTCTCCTATGCCTGGATCATTTCAGTTACATCAAAACGAATCTCTGCGAAAGTTTCAGTAGCGCCGTTGTCTGACGTTATAGGCTCTCCGTAAAGAGTATCTATCGCAGGCTCGGCACCCTGCCACACCAGATTTCCAGTCGTATCACCGAATCTATGATCTGCTCGCAGCGTTGCCTTAATGTTGTCTATAAGTGTATCAAAATCTGTCATAGCGTCCTCGGCGTCTCTCTGCATTGAATGGTGAAAGACCTGTAGAACGACCGTGAAGTCCACTTGTTTCCAGCCGTTAGTAGCTCCACCGATAGCTATGCGCTTTTCACGTTCACTCTGAATAAAAATTACAACTGCAGCTCTGGAAAGCTGTCCAGCCGTCGCATTGACCTGGTAGTTAATGCGCTTTGGGAAAGAAGTAAATATCTGATTAAGCCCACCGATATTGGCATTTTTTAGATATGTATAAAGCGTACCTCGGACGCCTGTGCGACCTGCCATTTATCGAACCTTACGGAATGGACGCAGTAGCTCCTTAGCCAGTGCAAGGTCAGAGCCAATAATGGTTTCAACAGTAGGACCAGAAGAAGGTCGAGTAGTAACTGCCATAGTCAAAGAGTTATCACCGCGAACCTTGAGGAAGTCTGTGACCACCAGGATCGCAGCTTCTTTGACAGCTGCAGGCATACCTGAAAAAGTTGCGTTTGTATGGTTGTAGGCCATAGCTGTTGCAAGCGTGACTGGGTTAGCTCCGTAGGTGTAGTTAGAAGCCACCTGGAGGCGCTCGCTATATTGACCGTCATAGAAGTTAATAACCTGTCCAGGCAAGATACCGACAGGGTTAGCTACGGTAACGCTCTTTGATCCAGCTGTGCCTGTGCCAGTGGTATTAACGTAGCCAGCTGTGTAGTTGTAATTGACGTAGATCTGGGATCCAGTCGAAGGTGGGAAACCAAAGGCTAAAGGCCCCTGAGAGCTGTATGAGAGGCTTGTCTGGGCGATTGGATAGATCACCTTATCCGACTCGAACCAGAGTGGTGTGAGGTCATTTACGACCGTTAAATTGGTAGGTGTAGCGCCATAGCTAAGAGAGCTAAAAGCAATAAGAGGAGTGATCTCGGGACGGATAATGAGATTACCCTGGGGAGTCATACGCGTACGCTGCTGCTCGGTCATTGTGCGAGCGATTAAAGACTGGTTGAGGTGTGTGTTAATCCAGGAGCTAGCGCGACCAATAACAGTTAAGAGCTCTGCGTCTTGTTGAGCTTGAGTACCGCCTACTACAAGGTTGTCATAGTCAATAGCTGTAGGGGCATTTTTGTATTCAGCAACACTGAGGTATTCGTCGTCTTGATAATACGGTGTGTTATTAGTTACCGCTGGTGTTGTCATACTCTATGTCCCCATCTGTGCGTGGCGTGGATTCGTATTCGTGTCCGCACCGTGAGCACTTTCTAAACCACGATCCGAAACCACATTGAGTACAAGTGTACCCTCGCTGACGGTCTCCAGGATTGTAAGCATTGAGAGAAGCCTCTACAAAGCCCTGGTCTTTTAGCGCTTTAATATGAGTTTTATTAGTAACCTCGTACAAACCAGACTTATCAGCTCTATAACGAGTAACTCCAGATTGACCTTTGATATTAGTTTCTTTTACGTGTCCGTCGCGTGGTACTAACCGTGCCATTTTTGCCTCTCTTAAACGATAAAGGGAGAGAGCCAAAGCTCCCTCCCCATATCTTATTCAGTTTTTACTTATGCAGCTGTGATTCCTGAAACGATACCGTTCCAAGCTGGAGCTGTGCAGAAGAATGTTCCGCGGAAGTAAGTTGAGAACTCATAAGCGAACTGAGTGACAGGCCATTGGATACCCATATAGTCCTGAACGAGGTAGTTAGACCAAACGTCTGAAACCTCTGTGTCAGGGATCGGAAGGGTCCAGCTAATTACTGGAGCCACTCCTTGTGGGAGCCACGGATGAACGATTAGGTCCACACTTTTTCCTGTTACTTCGTTCACAATTCCACCGACGACTGAACCGAGGATTGCTCCTGTGGTTTCATCTTGAGTGATATTGAGACGGTAGTTAGCGTTAGCTGCACCCTTGATTGAGTCAGATAGCTGCTTGCGATCTGAACCGTTGATCAAGATAGCGTCTGGATCTGCCTTTACTGAATTGTATAGGCCAGCGAACACTGATTGGAACTCTGTTCCAGGGTTAGTGTTTGAGAATGTTCCAGCGATATTGTTGATATATCCGCTGCTTGATCCAAGTAGTGTAGGAAGGATTCCGTCATAACCTGTTGAGTAAGCAGAAGTATCAGAAGAAGCGCGTGTAGCTACTGCGCCTGTAGTTGTATATGGAGCCTGATTTCCTGTTGAGGAAGTACCTGTACCACCGAGGGTGAATACAGTTCCAGTTGTACGGCCCTGGTACTTAGCGTTAGCTGCACCAGTAGTTGTACCTGCATATACGTTGTAAGCAATAGCTCCTACTACAGGAGAAATTGTTACTGTAATAGCTTGTGAAGTTGTAGCCTGTGACTGTACAGAAGTCAATACTGACTCACCGAAACCAGTTGAAGATACACCAGCGTCTGCTGTTACATAGACGTAATAGGTGTTGTTAGCAAGAGCTGTTACTGAACCAGTTGCTGTTACAGCAGCAAGAGTTACTGTTGAAGGAGCTGCAAGAGCGCCTGAGTAACCAGAAGCTGTACCGCGACCCATCAACATCATTCTTTCTTCCATCAACATTGTTGCGTAAAGTGTTGAGGTTGAAGATAGCTGACGTAGATCTTGATATCCAAGACCTGAGAAGTTAGCGTCGAAGCTAACTGAGTCAGATAGTGAGTATGAGTTGTACGGTAGAACGATATCGTCTGCTGTGTAGCTGATCTTTGGTCCACGCTCGAAGTTGATTGAACCGAAAGCTGTGGTTGTGGTTTCAGATACGCCAGGCCAGATTTGCCCCTGTCCGCCCGTGCCTGTGCCCGTATAGCCAGTAATGCGCTTTACACGGTGAGAAGTACCGACGCCCTTTTTACGAGGGATACGGTTACGAAGTGGTGTTGGACGTGGTGTGAGGAGCTTTGCAGGAGCTTCCAAGTCGAACGCAGCAAAAGAAGTGCTGAGTGGGCTTGTTAGCGAAATATCCTTTTGGATATCTTGCATAGCTAGACGTTGAGCTGAGATTGCGTTATTCAAGCCAGCTAGAGCGTCTGGTGTTAATGACTTTGTAGCAGCCATAGCTTCAAGAGCTGACACTGGGTCAGCAACTGGAGCTTGTCCTGGAACTGAGGAACCAGAAGAGAGAGCCTTTCCAAGCTCAGCCTGGTACTCGTCCATACGCTTAGCTGCCTTCTTTGGTGATTCGACGTCTGAGAAGAGGTCGGTCGCCTTTGGAGGTGTAAGAGCCAATTTATTTCCTTTCGAGTGGGTTAGTGAATTAGTCCTGGTCTACAGGCTTGCCAGCTTTAGATAAAAACTCTTTTTCTAAAGACTTATAGCCCTTAACCAGAATTGGATCAGAGGTTGCTGCTGCCTTAGCTTTGTATTCCGCAGCCTTGAGCAGTAGCTCGTTTGTTTGTGTCACGGCAATACGTCCAGTGCGCTTTGGCCCACCAGAGACTGCTGCTGACTTTGCTGTTACGAGCTCTGATTCAAGTGCTACCGCCTTTTCCTCAGCTGCCTTAGTTGCAGCTTGAAGTGAAGCGATCTCTGCCTTGACTGATTCAGTCGCACTCTTTACAGCTTTCTCTACGATCTCAGCTACAGCTGACTCGTCGAGAATATCGTTTGTTGCAGCTTCCTCAGCTGCTGGAGTTTCCTCAGATACTGCAGCCTCTTCACCCTCAGCTGACTTGATTGAGCCACCGAGTTGATCTGGAGTCATAATGGTTGCAGTTGAGACGTTAGCCGTTGTAGCGATACCTGAGTTATTTCCAGCTATCTGAACGGTAGATAGACCGTGATCTTGTCCTGGCATACCGCAGCCACACTCTAGGCACTTCTCAACAGAGGCTGATTTAGCCATCATACATTTCATACAAGGGGTGCTATCGCAGCCACCGTCAGCTTTACAAGCTTTGCAGCCGTCGCATTCGCAGTCAGCGTCAGCTTCCTTTGCAGACATTTGCATAGTCATACCAGACATATTTGTCTCGCCTTCTTCATCTTCGCCGTCTTTCCAGCGAAATAGGTGTTTGATTGCGTCGATAAGCTCTTCAATATCGTCACGCTCATCTGAACCGTCAGCCATTTCGCCAGCTTCGGTAATAATGAGCTGAGCTAGTGCGCGACGTGCAGTGTCATAAGACGCTTGATCGAACTTAACTGTGTCTCCCTTAGCTGACTTGACCAGCTCTAGGATTGTTTCTGCTAGGACTGATTTAGCCACTGGTGTCTCCTTTGAGGTTGATTTTTCTTTATTGCTGTACTTGCCACCGCGCTTTTTGTACTCCTGGGATACCCAGGCGTTAGCGACAGCTGAGGGATAAACGTCGAACTTTTCTTTAGCGTCAGCAATTACAGCTGCATAAAGATCTTTGTCAGCAGGTGATCCCTTGCGCTCAGGAATGATTGCCTCATAATCGGTTTTCTTGTCAATACTTGCTGACTTACCTGCGCTTGAATGAGTTGCAAAAGCGTCTGCGTGATCTAAAGTAGCTTGGGCTACTTCTAAACCTTGAAAACCAAACTGATCTGCTCTATTGCCACCTGTTTCTGTCGCTGGCATAGGCATTCCACCAGCATTTCTTTCTCCTGATGACATAGCAAGGTCATAATGTGTTGAGGCGCCATACACAGCTTCTCTAAGGTCGCCCATACGAGCGTTAGCTGTTTCGTGATCGCCAGCTGCTGTAGCTGCTCTCGCTTCATCTAATTTACCTTGAGCTGCGTTTAACGCTTGAGAAGCTTGAATAGAACGTACAGGATCTTTTACTTCACCATAACGCGCGTCTTTCATAGTTTGACGCATATTGTCCAAACCTTTTTGAGCTTTATCTTGAGCTGCTTTCATATCTTTTACAGCTTTAGAGTCGCTGGAGCTTCCTCCACCAGAACCAAAACGACCGTGTTCGTCGCGCTCTTGATCTGGAGAATACTTTTCGATTAGCTCTTCAACCTGGGTAAGTGTGCTTTCGCCACCGACAGACTTAGCTAATACAAGCTGGCAGGTAGGGTTAGCAGGTCTATCAACGAGAGATAGCTCTACGATCTGACCGTCCACGATACGACCGTTAGCAGCCTTTGTATCGCGGATTACGCGTGGGCCTTTAATTCCAATAGAGAAACCTTTTAATACTTTGTGCTCGACCTTACGAATTGAGTTAGGGTCTACAATTTTTGCCTCGACGTAAAATCCGTCTCCCTTTTGCTCATACTCAGTAGCGACACCAGCTGCAATAGAGCTGTGTTGCTCACGAATGTTTCCACCAGACTTAAACCATTCTGGGACCGCTTTTGAGAGCCAGTCGTTGTCGCAGATCTGGTTGTCAATATCCAAGTCGTCAGAAGTCGCCTTGCCATAGACCGTCAGTGTTCCGTCGTCGTTTTTGTCATACTTAAAAATCTCCGCGTAGGAGGTAGCGAAATCATTTGCCATTATTGCTTTCTCCTTGTTAAGTCTAGTTGCGATACTTTCACTCATATTTAGTTTTAGGCTGAGTACACGAGGCAGACTGCGCCTGCTGTTGTACCTGCAGTTGAGATTGCATAAATCGAGTCGTTACCGTGCATCCAGATTTGCACAGTTGCACTCGGAGCGAGGATTTGACCTCCATTGACACCAGACGCAACAGTAATTGCGCTATCACCGAGGTAGACAGGTGCTGTGTCGCGGTTTTGGATTTGTACAGCGACGTATCCAACGCCATTAGGCATTGTCAGCAATAGGGTTGGGTTTGTACCCACTGTTACGTTTATATGATTCAGAGCCATTAGAGTCCTATCTGCGTGTGTACAGAAATTGTAACGGTTTCACACGCCGTCTGCTTGGGACTTAGGCAGTAGCTGGTAGGTAGCTCTTAGCTTCCTTTTCTGTAGCTTCCCATACGTTGTCATTACCTGCGAAATACCACTCGCTAACACGTTGAGTTTTTTGCCAGGATTTGCCACTAGGTACTAGCCACTGTTTTTCTGAGGTAAGAATGGTGCCGTTAAAGGTAGCTTGATAAACAGCGAATACGCGTTCGGCATTTTTACCTATAAACCATTTTGTAGTCATAATCCTCCTTCTTCTCGATAATAGACCACCTGTAATTTATTATCAAGTGTCTTACCGATTTTAGGTACCCCAAACCCAGATAGGTTAGGTGGGGTTGAGAGCGTGGCTGAGTTAGCCACCATTTGAGCGTTTAGAGCTTGAGCTTCTGGAGTCGTTTGATCCATTTTGCGATAGCTCTCGTATAAAGGGTGATTTGTCGATTCTTTCATAGCCAGGGACTCAGCTGTGTGGAATTGCAGCTCGATTTTATTGCCAGCTGTATCCGTGAGGGCCATATTTACACCTTTGTAATTCGAGCCTTCTTGCCAATAATTCTTGACACGTACGTCATAACCCTGGGATTTAAGGTCATTAGCTACCGCCTCAGCTGAGGATCTATAGTTAGCTGGATCAGTGACCATTGTGTATCGGTTAGCGTCAGTTATATTGCGAGCTGCTTCTGCAGTATTGCCGTTATAGTCTTTTTCAGCGTCGGTAGCGACTTTCCGCGCTAAAGATTCTTGATTTTTCAGACGGTATTTGAGGCCTTCCAGTTTTGTGCCGTACTTACTAGCCATATCTTTCATATTGGCTGTTAGCGCTGGCTCAATACCTTTGGCGTGAGAATAAAGGGTCTGAGCGTGAGAAGCTGCTTCGTGACCATATTTTTCTGAAATTGCTCCACCGCTTGAGACCCAGCGACCGTCAGGGCCTCGCTCCTGGTCAGGGTTGTATTTGAGCAGATCGGCGTCTGCAGCTTTAAGAGCGTCTGGGTGCATAGGCTCCTGGATTAACTCTGGATCTTGAATGGGGTCAGTAATGACGTTATCTTGCATTTATAGGGACCCCCTTTTCAATATAAGAGCTAGCAAGCCTATCCGCTGCTGCAGTTCCCAGCATATTTTCTGTTATATGCAAGTGGGTTTCGGCGAACCCTACTCCGTGTCCTTGAAATTGTGAAGTTGCGCTAATTGTTTGAGCGTAATGAGCAATTTCGTGAAGAATGGTAGGTTCGTTTTTACTATATGAATTATTTATAGAAATCTCGTTTTTGTTTAGACCGCTTGTATATTGACCAGCATAGCTTTTTACAGTTTTTGTAGCTATGTCTGGTTTTGCAAAAGCGCCACCGTCTCCATAGGCTGCCTTAAACCAGTCTTGGCCAATTACGTTATTTATGTAAGCTTGAGTTCCAGCTTTTGTACCGTCTAAAGTATTTTTAGCTAGGTCTGATTGTAAATTGACTACCTTGAAATCAACCATATATTTATCAAAATCGTTAGAATATTTTTTATAAGCCTTTTCATAATCATAT
>Ga0208497_1000459_pt1 | contig 18945 bp, 20 predicted proteins | sample CryBogCBE25Aug07_FD_184555 | JGI IMG/M metagenome (GOLD analysis project Ga0208497, IMG submission 184555) | Freshwater microbial communities from Crystal Bog, Wisconsin, USA - CBE25Aug07 (SPAdes) | ecosystem: Environmental > Aquatic > Freshwater > Lake | place: Crystal Bog, Wisconsin, USA...
GATCCAGCTAGTCAAGATGATGACTGAGGTGGTAACCGTTGTCCTTGGTGAGGCTCCAGGTAATCCAGTGGAGATTCAGACCTGGGAAATGAATGTCCCAGAGGACACCTGTAGGGACATGTATCGAGCAGAAACACGGGTGTACATTGAAGAAAGTGATTCAATTCCGACAGATGATGAGGAAGGATTTACTGATGAATAGGGTGAAAAGCCTATCTATTACCGGCCTCTCCTTGGCCCTTCTGTTTCTAGGATGTCCAGCGTACGCAGGATCAGGTACTCATAAGGCAACACCACTCAAAACGGTGGTTGCACATTCACTAAATACACATGTACCGGTAACGAGGTCCGCAACACTTGCTGAGTTTTACCTAATGAGTGTTGGTATGAATCACCCAACACCAGCTGTTACTGCAACACCAATTACTCAAATTGCTCCTGTTGTTACTGAACCGACCTTTGTGAACTCTCCGGCTGAAGCCAGTGGTGTCATCAGTCCAACAACTTCAGTAGTACCGGTGGCACAACCTGTTCCGGTGACTTCAGTAACTGAGTCGCCAGTGCCAATAGCAACATCTCCAGCTCCCGTGGTGAGCCCTCCGGTTGTTGGTGCGCCTGCTCCTCAGTCATCTCCAGCACCTGTTGTTGCGTCACCAGCGACTCCAGCTACCCCCAACGGTTCTGACTATGCCGATAATGGAATCATTTGGTGCAGTGTTCTTGGTCACATCCCTGATTTGGGTCAGAGTTGTCAACTTCCCCCTGCAACAACGGATTACAGCATGCCTACATCTGTTGTCTATGCGCCAAACACCCTTTCGTTCACGGGAGTGCCTAGTGCTTCGAATGTTGTTGTAGATAATTCTGGAAAATCGGTCTACACACCAACATTCGCGGCAGGAACACCTGAAGCAGGCCCAATCACGCTCAGCGTTTCAGGGTCATGTAGTTCAGACGGCACGACCGTTACCTTCACAGGAAATAGCTGTTCGGTAACGATCAGTCAGCCCGGAGCAGCACCAGTTACGCAAGTCATTCAGGTTCTTCCTGCTTCGACGGAGCCACAGTCATGACGAAGAATGAGTCCTTGGAACCCAAGAAGGAGCAGAAGCTGTTTATGGCAAAACTGCCGTGTGACATCGAGAGCATGACGCCAGAGCAAATTAAAGAAATCTCTACTCGGGTCTTTACTGATTGGAATGATCCTCGCAGCATTTTTCAGTGTGACGGTTCGTTGCTGTACGACGATCTCTTTTGTTGAGAACTTTCTAGGGATTGAGAAGTGAGTCAACAAATACAAGAACAATTAGATGAACTAGCGCTTGCAGTTTCTGCACACTTGTGGAGCAAGACGCGTTCTTGGGCTGGGGCAGGCGTAGTTATTCGAAAAAAGCCGCCGCAGACGGAAGGAGGGGGTTATCCGTATTCAGCAGTCACTAAACATGCCGGTGAACTGAGTTGGTTGTTCATGAGACTCAGAGACATCGCGTGTGAGTTTGAAGATTTCTACCTGTTTAAATACAGCTTCTTCACTCAACTCGCTGAAGCAGCGGTAACTGTCTCATCTGAGGAATCAATTGACATTTTGCTTCTCACAACACTAAGAGAGGCTTACCAGTTCTTCGCTGAGAGTGAAGTTCGTGGTGTCGCGAATCATTGGACTCCAGTGTTCGAATCAGATTCGGTTCTTCAAAGGAACCCAACAAGACTTCAGAAGGTTTCTGTAATCAAGTTTTACAGATCAAGGGGGATAGCGATCTGACCATTGAGATTTTGCTATCTATTTAATTCAACTTTGAGTTCATCGACGTATTCCAAGGGCAAGGAAAGAGCCTCCGCTCCTGCCAGAATCTTATTTTTGTAGGTCAAGCTTGCTGATTTATGCCCGGCTTGATTCTCTATGTAAACAAGACACTCTACAGATGCGCCTTCAAACTCGACTTCAATTTCCTCTTTCCGGTAGAGACCAATTGAGACACCTTCGCATTTATCAAGTGCCTTCTCGTCATATTCGCTCAAGAGCCAAATCGCACCATTAGTAACTTTTTCAGTGTCACTTTTGATTGATGCGTAGCCTCTAGGACCAATTACGAATTTCCATCCTTGCAATTTCCCCGTACCCCGTAATGTTGAATTTGGACAGCGATCGTGCATCTGCTCAAGATTCATGTTCGAACCATATCCGAAGTAGTAACGACTCATGAAAACAATTTACACACATTTGACATGCAGATAAGAATAGATGAGCATTAAATCAGACATAGATGTTGCCTTTAGATTGAGTCAATTTCTTCGCACGTCAGGTTGTGTAAATCCACAATGAGAACCAGAAATAAATATGTAATTGGTCAAACTGATACGTTTCAACTTTCGCGTGCAAAAATTGATAACTTCATTAATTGCCCTAGGTGCTTCATTGTGGACCGCCGTGAAGGCGTGTCCGCCCCTGGAGGACCACCATTTACTCTCAACTCTGCGGTGGACGGCCTTCTAAAGAAAGAATTCGATCGTCATCGAGTGGGGCAAACCGTGCATCCTATTGTCTATGAACTCGGGTACAACTTCCTCCCATTTCAACATGAAAAAATTGATGAGTGGCGAGAGAATTTCAAAGGTGTGCGCTACCTAGACCCCGAATCAAACTTTCTAGTCACGGGAGCTGTTGATGACATCTGGGTAAATCCTGATACCGGCTCAATCCACGTAATCGACTACAAGGCAACTGCAAGAAAAGACATTGTTGAGTTCGTTGGAGATACAGGATTCCATTTGTCGTACAAGCGTCAATTAGAGATGTATCAGTGGCTCCTAAGACGAAATGATGTTCAGGTGTCCGACACTGGGTACTGGCTCTACGCAACTGGTAGATCAACCGCAGAGGAATTTAACAAGGCTCTCAGCTTCGATTTTCGCATCATTTCTTATGAGGGTAGTGAAGATTGGATTTCTCCATTGCTGATAACCATTAAACAAGCACTTGAAACTTCGGAGCTACCACAACCAACTGCTGATTGTGAGATGTGTAACTTCTTGATTGACTACTCATCATTGAACTAACGATTTGTAGCCTTTACAAGTTTTGGCCGAGCGATTTCAAAGTTTCTGATGGAGCAATGATGGTTAGTGTTGAAATGGCTCTCGTGATTCCCACGTAGAGTTCTGACTCTCGCATACCTTTCATTGATGCAGCAATAACAACGCAATCGGCTTCGAGACCCTTTGCGCGGTGTGCGGTTTCGCAAGCAATTTTTCCCATTCGCTCATCTGCGAGACCTAGACCAAGTGAGCTTCGCAATTTGTCTCGAAGTCCACTGCTGGATGCAACAACGAGGATTTGCTCAGATTTAAGACCTTCCGCCAGAGCGGTTCCAACAGCCACCTTCACGCGATCGACTATTTCATCATCTGATTGCAGTCGAATGAATTCGATTCCTCCAGAACTTGGAAGACTGTTCGGTGCAGCAGCACCGTTAAGGAATTGACGCGCAAGACGAGCAATGTGGAATGAGTTTCTCACGTTGGTACGCAGTTCTGCACGCACCCATCCGTCTTCGATCGAAGGCTCCTCAAATCCACGATCAGAAAGACGCTGACTTTGATCAAAGAGCAAGAAAAGTTGATTGTCACCATCTGTATCTAGCAATTCCTCAAGCAGCTCCAACCATGCAGGAGAGAAGTCCTGAGCTTCATCAACAATTATCCGATCGAAGCGAATGTCAACCTTTGTGAGATTTTCTTTAATGAAAGCAGGAAGAGTCACATCCCAGTATTCGTTGCTATTTGTATTTTCGAAGCTCGGGCTTGGCAACCCTGGCAGTTGAAGCAATGTTTTCATAAATGGGCCGGCGTATACGACTGACTGATCTTCATCGTCGGATTCTCCGGTTTGAAATAGTTCCTGAAATCTGTATCCAAGTGGATCGTTGTAACAAGTTAGAAGAACTCTCTTAGGTTCTTCGTCATCCGAAATAAGTCCAGAATAAGCCCATCTAGTTGCTAGATAGGTTTTACCTGTGCCCGCAGCGCCAACAACCATTACGCGATGGTGTACTTCAAGACTCATAATTGCGTCGACCTGCGCTTCGCAGATAGCACTTAGTTGCTCTCTGTTGCGACGAAGTTCAGCATCAGGGTCGTATACAAAACTCACATGAGGGTAGAGCGCATTTAGGATTAGTTCAATTTGTTGAATGGACAAGGAATACTGAGCATTTGAAGCTTCAATGACTCTTTCAACATTCCATTCAAGTTCTTCAAGATCGGGGGAGGTAATTAATTGATTTCGCTTGATCTCAGCTGGAAGATCGCCTGAGATGGATGCTGACTTAGGCAAGCAGACTCCCCATCCAATCTTGAAACTTTTTTCTGGCATTGCCTTCTGTAGAAATTCACGAAGTGCATATGAATTTCCTCTTGCCTGGATTTCTGGGTCTTCACGTTCGCCATTATTTATCCACCGGCCATTTTTGATAGATATTTGTCCACCCTTAACTTCAAGAATTGTCATTCCAACATTCGGATTGAGAACGACTACATCTATTTCACGGTCCCTTTTCCCATCGTTAAATCCATAATTTGGGCAAATAATCCAGTCGGCGCCAAGTCTCTTAAGTAATAAATCCACGACCTGACGTTCAGAAGCATTTTCGATGTCCTGAATGCTGAAATCCAGTGGGAAAAGGGTTGCCATAATTACCTGCAGCCGAATCTACACTCATTTAATGAATGTGTAAGTCTGAAAATACTTTATTCATTGGGAATTTCAATCGTCATAGGGCAGGTATAGAGTGATCTTCTATAACCAAAAGGACTGAATATGCAGTTTGCGATCATTGGAATTCTCGTTTTGAATCTTATTGTTCTTCTCTTACTTGTCTTCCAAAAAAGAAAAGCAATTTCATCATTTGACGGCGTGGGTGATACTGGTCAGCTGGAACAAGCAATCCAAACTGCTGCGAAAGACTCTCGCACGATGCTTCTCGATGGTCAACGAATCGCTACAGAGCAATTTGATCGCATGTTTAAATCAATTGCAGATAATTTTCGTGATGAGCGAAAAGAGCTAAACGAAAGACTCTCCAGTTTTACAACTACCCTTCAGACAACAATGAGTGAATCCAGAAAAGAATCCGGTGATTCTCGAATTGTGCTTGAACAGAGCCTGCAAAATAGTTTGACAAAAATTAACGAATCGCTAGAAAAATTCCGTGATTCAAATGAAAAGCAATTGATTGCAATCACTGAAAAAGTTGACGTAGAGCTCAACAAAGTTCGAGAAAGCAATGAAAAGAAGTTAGATGAAATGCGTGAAACTGTTGACGAAAAACTACATGGAACTCTTGAAAAGAGACTTGGTGAATCATTTGCGCAAGTTAGCGAACGTCTCGAAGCAGTTCACAAGGGCCTAGGGGAGATGCAACAACTTGCTTCAGGCGTTGGGGACCTCAAACGAGTGTTAACAAACGTAAAGAGTCGAGGTGGCTGGGGAGAGGTTCAGCTAGGCAGACAATTGGAGGACATTCTTACTGCTGAGCAATATGCTCAGAACGTTGAGGTGAACCCTGGCTCCCGTGAGCGCGTTGAGTTTGCAATCAAGTTCCCAGGTAGGGGTGATGGTGAGATTATCTATCTTCCAATTGATGCGAAATTTCCACAAGAAGATTATGATCGCCTTGTAAGCGCACAAGAAAAAGGCGATGTTGATGAAGTTGAGGCTGCATCTGAAGTTCTAGCAAAAGCGATAAGACTTCAAGCTAAAACAATTTCTGAAAAATATGTTTGTCCGCCATACACAACGGATTTTGCAATTATGTATCTTCCAACAGAAGGGCTCTTCGCAGAAGTCATTCGCAGACCTGGACTTTGTTCAGATTTGCAGATGAACTCTCGAGTAATTGTTACAGGGCCAACAACATTGATGGCGATTCTGAATAGCCTTCAAATGGGTTTTCGTACTCTGGCAATTGAGAAAAGTGCCAGTGAAGTCTGGCGCACGTTGGCGGCAGCAAAAGTTGAATTCGGTAAATATGCGACCGTTGTAGAGAAGGTTGAGAAGCAGCTTGGTACCGCTCAGACAAGTGTTTCTGAATTGGGTAAGAGGTCTAGGGCAATTGAACGCTCATTGAAGGGTGTCGAGACTGGTGATCCCTTGACAAGTGGTGAGATTCTTAATTTAAGCGCTCATTCACTTGACATTGATGCAGAAGTTGATCTATCAATCGTTGAAGATCAATCTTGAGATTGTTGATGTCACAGCATCCATCTAGGTTCATTCCATGCATACTGTGATCAATAACCGTTCAGGCCATTTACATGTCTTTTAGGGAGCTCGAGTTACAAAAAGTTTATGACACAAGGAATATTGGTGATGATCCAATACGTAACTTTTACATCCCGGCTTTAAATGAAGCCATCACATATGACAGAGGCACTGGCTATTTTTCATCAACCTCACTCTCTCTGGCGGCACGAGGTATAGCCGGTTTCATCCGCAATGGAGGGCGAATGAGAATTTTGACCTCTCCAGAATTAACATACGAGGATTCTGTTGTTTTGATGAATTTACAAAATGAAGAACTGATTGAATCCTTCATCGAAGAAAAGCTTGCATTCGCGCTCAAGGACATAGAGGGTATGGCAAGTTTGATCGAGAAAGACCATCTGAGAGCACTCGCCTGGATGATCTCTGAAGGTTCTCTTGAAATCCGCATTGCAATTCCTCGTGATTCTCAATCCATTGGAGGTATGTTGCACTTCAAGTTGGGAATTCTGACGGACATCAACGGTGATTCTGTCTCTTTTTCTGGTTCAAATAATGAATCTGTTGGCGGATGGGTTAGAAACATAGAACAATTTAAAGTTTTTAAAAGTTGGGAAACTGGGCAAAGCGAATATTTACACGGTGATCAAGAGATGTTCGATAGATATTGGAATTCATCAAGTGAGCTCGAAACGTTAACAATCTCGTTGCCTGAAGCAATATCAAAGAGGTTAATCAATTTTGCCCCTTCTGACACTGAGCAGCTAACCGAGATTCTTGATCGAATCCAAAATGAAGATGCAACTTTTGTTGATAAGCGTGAACTTCGCGAATATCAAGATGCTGCGATAATCGCATGGAAAAACAGTAAATATCAAGGTGTTCTTGAAATGGCGACCGGTACTGGCAAAACCTTAACTGCCATTAAATGCATTGATGAAATCATTGAGAAGTCTTCAACAAGCGTTGTGCTAGTTGTTGCGCCACTGGTGTTTCTGGCAAGTCAATGGTCAAAAGAGCTCTCAGCGCTTGATCCCATAATGGTTAATGGTGGCACAGATTGGAGAGGTGAACTCCGAGCTGCGAAAAGTGACATGAAACTCGGACTTAGAAAGTCTTTATTATTAGTCGCAGTGCAAAACACCGCTTCAACGGCTGAATTCATTGAACTATTGGATCCGTTGCTTCAGTTAGTCAGCAATCGATTGATAATCGTTGATGAAGTTCATGGTGTCGGGGCAGAGCAGTTCAGTAGACTTATGACAACCACATTTGAGTACAGACTGGGACTCAGCGCCACTCCAAACCGTTGGTTTGATGATGAAGGAACATCACGAATAATGGATTATTTCGGAGGTGTTATCTACACGTTTGGAATTCATGAAGCACTGAATTGGTTAGATCCGGTCTCGGGCCTAACACCATTGTGTCCATATGACTATTTCCCAACTTTCGTTGAGCTGACAGATGACGAAGCCGAAGAGTACGAGGCAATAAGTAATCAAATAAGAACGGCCAGCCCAAAGGGGAATTCAACCGAGCCAAGCGACTATCTGAAAATGTTATTGATAAAAAGATCGCGCATAGTGAAGAAGGCTGAAAACAAAATTACAACCTTAAAAACCATTTTGAAAAAATTCAATGACCATTCAGGGACTCTTGTTTACTGCAGTGATAATGAACAATTACAAGAAGCCGCAGAAATATTGACGGATCTAGGAATTACTTATCGTAGATTCTCCGGCGAAGAAGGAGCTTTTCCAAAAAAGGAATTAGGAGGTAGGAGTGAACGCGACGTAATCATGAATGACTTTGAATCGGGTGCAATCGATGTTCTTCTTGCTATGAAATGTCTTGATGAAGGAGTTGACATTCCTTCGGCTAGACGAGGGATAATTTTAGCAAGCTCAACCAATCCAAGGGAATTCATTCAGCGACGTGGCCGACTACTTCGTCGCTTCCCAGGAAAAATTAAATCTGAGATTTATGATGTGCTGGTTGTTCCAGCGTCGAATACAGTTGGGGACAGTGCTGAAATGAACATGCTAGTAAAAGAGCTAAAACGCGTTGAAGAGTTTGCATCAGATGCATTGAATGAAATTGAAATTCGCGACTTAATAATGGAGAAAACATGGAAAATCCTCCGGTAAAAATCAAGGGTGGAGTTGTCGGTGCGAAGCGTGTCTTAGCAGTCATTGCTGAATCAGAAGAAGATGAACAAGTTCGTGAGTGTCTCAAAGAACTCTTTGTTTATGAGCTTGCAAATGACATGCGAGGCAGCAACAGATACAAGCCTGAATATGAGAAGAGAATTGCAAAGTTCGCGGAAGATTTAGAACGTGGAATGAAGAAGGCTCAATAATGAAAATCAATTCAGTAAGGTTTGCTTCATTTCGTCAGCATAGGAATGCTGAATTTGATTTCTCAGATGAATATGGCGGCTTGGTGATCATTAAGGGTAATAATGGAGCTGGAAAGACAACATTTCTAAATGGTGTTACTTGGTGTTTGTACGAATTAGTTGATGGGAATACTAATTTTTCTCGTGAGTCTCTGGTGAGCCAGTCTGATGTACTTGCGACGAAGCTTGGTGATGAAATTATGACAGAAGTGTCTTTAGCGATCACTTTAGGTACTGGCAGCAATGCAAACATTTCAAGGAGAATATATTTCGTGAGAGTTGAGGATGGTGTTCGTGTCATAAGAAACGAACTGACTGTTTTGGCTCAAGACGAGAAAATTTCAGGTTACGTTAATCAAAGTGAGCCACAGGAATGGATTGACTCAAAATTACCGACACGATTCAGTCCATATTTTCTTTTCGACGGAGAACGCTTGGATCGATTTTTTAAAGAGTCAGACGCACGTTTCATTAAAGAGTCTGTACTTCAAATTGCTCAGGTTGACATTTTGGCTCTTACGATTAAGCATCTTGAAACCCTTTCCGAAGACTTGACAAGAGATGCGGCAAAGCACATTGGCACTGAAGGTGAAAAGCTTGCAAGTGACTTTGAAAGAGTTTGTAATCGCATAACTGAAATGGAAGAAAAGCGAGCTGTCGCAGTTGCAAATGTGAATACTGCAACTGATTCAGTTAATGATGCTCAAGGTCGACTTGGCGAGATCTCTGCAATAGCTCAACTTGTAGAAAACAGAAAGTTGGTAGTTGCCGCCTTCCAGGATGCAAATAATCGAATTCAATCATGCGAAGACGAGCTGAGTGTTTGGGCGCTTCAGTCTGGGCCAAGTGTTCTATTGAATGAAACTCTCGAGAAACTTCGTTCTGAAATTGACAATGCGCGTCGTGATCAAGTTCTGCCACCTCCATTTGACCCAGATGCATTGAGCGGTCTTCTGGAGCACGGTGAATGCATATGTGGACGAGAACTTAATTCAGATTCTGACGCTCGAAGTCACATTGAGCACATTGTCGCAAAATATGGAGTTATTAGTGAAGTTGGAGATGCACTAAGTCGACTTGAAGGTCCCATGCTCAGCAGCTTCTCGACTATTTTGCGGAGCGCTCAGGCATCAGAAAAGATACTTCAGCGACTTAGAAATTCTATGGAAGAGGCAAAATCAGTTGGTGCGAAACTTGAACAGTTAAATCAAAGACTGGCTGGGCACGATGACACTCAAGTTGCCTTGCTTCATGATCAGCTCAAAAAAGCAGAAGCTGCAAAAGACGCTGCAGTTGATAGTCGGGCACGATTTTCAGCTGAAATTGACCTATTGAAAGTTCAGCAGACTGACATTGAGAGAAAGATAGCCTCGCAAAAAACTCAGTCAGTTAAGGCGGCTGAAGCCTTGCGCAAAAGTAATTTCGCAAAGAAAACACTTGAATTATCAAGACAAGTTTATCAAGAGCTCTCGAATGGAGTTCGTTCGGATGTCGCATTGAACCTTGACGAGCAATTTAAAAAGATGATTTGGAAGAAAGATTTTGTTAGTGAAGTTGGAATCGATGAGAACTTTCGTGTCTCTGTTGTGAATAATCGTGGTTTTGAAATTTTGAGTGAGCTCTCTGCTGGTGAGCGAATTTGCCTTGCTTTTGCGTACAGCCTTACTTTGGCAACAGTTGCTGGTGTTCGATTCCCACTTGTCGTTGACAGCCCGATGGGTAAGTTAGGACCAGAGGTACAAGATAATTTGTCAGATGTCTTATCTTCTGAGACGGGCGTAAAAAATGGGGGAGAGGATCAACAGTTAATTCTGCTGATGACTGGAACCGAATACACAAAATCAGTTCAGAAGATTTTCGCGAAAAGAAATCCTATGGTGTATTCGATCGATTTTGATGTAAAAGTATCTGAAACAAAAATTATCAGGGAGCTAAATTGAAAGACTCAAGTAAAACTATTTTAGAGTTTGACCTAAATTCGGTCGATTCCTTCAATGATTTAAAAAAAGCCCTCAAGCCATCTTCAGGAGGAGACCCCTCGAATCGTGACGTGTTTTTGCTTGCTATGGCTTATGGATACAAGCACGGAGCCATCGCAAGCGAAGTAAAACGCTCTGGCACAGGCACCCGCGTTCAATACATCAAACCCGAGGATCAAGCTTTGATGGCTGCAGTGCAAATTGGTCATGATAAATCTACAGAAAATATTGCAAATCTTGAAAAAAGGTATGAACTTGCTGAACTGTATGCACAGGGTGGAATCCTCTTGCTTAAAGAGTCGATTATGGAAGCCGTCAAATATGGAAATGAATTAGCAGCTGAAATTGTTGCACTTTTACCAAGTATTGATATACAAGAAGATTAATTTGATGAATCTCTCTAAAAGTAATCTTTCATTCCAATTGGATACCCTGGCACTTCACCAAAAACTTTTCCTATAATCACCTTCTACAAATTATTGAGTCGCCTCATTTGAATGTACTTCAGTGAACTTCTATGAATACATGAAAAGTGTGATGTTGTGTAGAAAAGTTGTAATAACAACTATTTCCTCACGGGTCTTGGAAGTCATTCACCAGCATTTTCTAACTCCCGTAGACTCCCCCTAAGAAGCATCTGCGAACTGCTTCACGTGAGATAGCTCGAAAGCCCAGTAAAGACATAGCGAAAGCGAGTCTTTATGTTGGATGTCCTAGAGAAGCGGTGGTTCCTGCCACCTTATTCACCACCTTATGAACGTGACCTTGCACGTCTCATTGCTGGCCCGGGGGGTGGGGATAGCAATTTATTTAAAAAAGTGGAAAATACACTGGATACGAACACTTGTTCGCTGTACAGTTACGAACGCAGTTGGTCTGAGGAGGCTCAAAGTGAACGGATTGATGACGTGTGGATACGACGAAGTACGTCTCATCCAGAAAGAACTACAGAAATGCCCTCCTCGATTACAACAACTAAGCGTTTTTACACGGTCTCGCAGGTCTGTGAATTCTTAGCAATAGGAAAGACAACCTTCTATAAAGAAGTCAGTTCCGGAAGGATTCAAACAGTCAAGATCGGCGGTTCAACTCGAATCCCGACCGAATCCTATGAGCAGTACTACCAAGCTCGCATTGACGAATCTCGCACCTACCGCGCACAGCACCCTGGCAGGTGGTCGAAGTGACCAAGAAGCGAAATACTAAGGGCGAAGGATCAGTCTTCTTTTCAGAAGCTAAGGGAAAGTGGGTGGTTCGAGTTCCACTTTTCAATAGCGTCAATGGGAAGAACAAAAAGATTGAACGTACCGCTCCCACACGAAACGAAGCTATTCGGTTGCGCCGGGATTTGCTCAATCAACGAGACGACCTCCTGCTCACCACAGGACCGAAGCAAACGTTTAAAGAATACGCGGAGCACTATTTGGAATATGAGGCTCCAAGTAGATGTAAACAGACCACCATTAATGACTACGACTTGAAATTGAGGGTTTATGTTTACCCAGTTTTCGGCCATCGTCCTTATCGTGAAATTACTTCCAGTGAACTCCAGGAGTTTTTCTCAAGGCTTCACAAGAAATACGCGACAAAGACAGTTGAATCAATTCGCGGAATTATGAGCGGCATATTCTCAACTGCGGAACGTCACGAACACATTCCTACCAACCCTGTGAAGCGAACTCTTCCGCCGAAAAGGAAAGAATTTGAATCTCATAAGAAACATCCAGTTTGGACTGAAAATGAACTACGGAGTGCGATAGAGATTGCGACAGACACTCCATTTCAGGCATTTATATATTTAGCTGCGACAACAGGTTTACGTTTGGGTGAACTGCTCGGGCTTACTTGGGAAGATCTTGACTTTCAAACTGGAGCTCTCTATGTTCAGCGAACTTTAAGGCTCACTCAAGACCGCCTCTCACGTTCGGCAAAGAATTATCAGTTGGTGTTCAACACACCAAAGACTACTGATTCCTATCGGATGCTTCAGGTCCAGCCCGTAGTACTGGACGCCTTGATGATGCACAAGTTAAGTCAAGATCTCCAGAAGGCCGAACTACGGGAAATGTGGACTGACTTTGATTTGGTGTTCCCCGAAAAAACTGGCATGCCTGTGAACCCAACAACTTTCAGGGGCCGATACCAGAGATTCTTGGAACGCAATGGAATTCGATACATCGCACCTCACGACATACGACACACATTCGCAACCACCCTTGTAGCGAACAACGCCTCGCCGCAAGAAGTTCAACAGGCAATGGGGCACCATGACATCAAAGTCACAAAAAATATCTACGCACGAGACATCCCAAGTCTTGGTCACCAAGCTGTATCGAAAATGACACAGATCATTTTTCCGGGCAGTCCAGAGAGACCGTCACTGGGAATCGTTGCCCCAAAACCACTAGGCCCCAAAAGGAAAAGTGGAGACTCGAAAACGGTGCGCCTGAGCTAATGAATGCAAGCCATGCGTCAAATTGTGAAAAAGTCATTTAGAAAAGGAAATTTATGATTAAGTCAAACAGTGGTTACAACTCAGTAGGAAGTTCTGAGTCAAGAACTAGTTCAAACTTTAAAAATAAGTGGGCAAAGCCCTGCGTTGTATGCACCGAGATTATTGAAGTTGGTGAGAATGCCACCAGAGGCAGGCAATACGGCCTGGCGCATCATCGCTGTGCAGATGGGGTGGCGAGACCAGCAGTCGAAAAAGATGAACCAAAGCCATTTGGTGCTGGGATGCCTTTGGGGGCTGGTGCGAGAGCCCGATTAAAGAAATCACATTCAACCAATAATTCTTGGAGTCCTAAAAGATATGAATTTGAGGCACGAACTGGTCGTAAATGCATGTTGTGCGGAACTTGGATAAAAAAGGGTGAGAATGCAGTAGCTGGAAAGCAAAGAGGAATCGCTCACCCTGGGTGCTTTTACAAACGAGCGAGAGCTGTCAATAATATTCTTGGGCGTGGCAACTAATCCAAGGCTCAAACGTTGTCGATGATCGTTTGCCACTCTGATTGAGATTTGTACAATGAACCAGAATTAAAAACAAATTTGGTACCGCTGAATTTTTCAATGGAACTAAATTTAACTTTTCCGTTTTTAGGTAGTTGTTCTGTATTCTTAATTTCTTCCAACACTTCAGGAGAGTAAAGGCCTTCAAATTTATTGATGGTGTAGTGGAGTCTCGCACGTGATCCTGAATATTTATAGTTGCTTGTGTAATCATCTCTGTTTACAAATCCAACTATGTAGGCGGGGATAGGTTTGAATTCTGGAATGTCATTCCAGATTTGATCAGACTCTTCTTGACTCAAGTACGACGAATCAAGGCCAGCTTTTAAAATCTTGTCTCGAAAGACACTTAATGACTTGAAAAAAGAGAATAGATGAGTTGTTCCTGCACCGATCTTAACTTGAACGTGAATATTTGATTTTTGAAATTGTGCCTGAGGTACATCAAACCAAACTCCGTTTAGCTTCGCTGTCTTTACTCCAATGTTTATGTGTGGCTTGCGCCAAATGTCTTCTTTAAGCACCTCTGAGATGTCCGTATCAAAAAAATCTTCTGCAACGCCAGCTTGGTGGGCGAGTCTTGTTTGAAGTTCATATCTATTTTCAAGATATTTAACTAAAGCGTATTCGCCCAAATAGCCTCGAATCGTGTCAGCCCATGCTTGGCCAAAATCACGTTGCCTTGAGCTACCAAAGTCAGTCAACACCTGCGTGCTAATTGTTTTTAATGCATCAAGACACATTTCCGTGTACCCAGTTTGATCAATAAAAACAGTATGGGGAAGTAAGCGATTATCGATCCAAGAATGGAGCTCACTGGCCTCATTAGTGCTCTCTCCACCTGTAATAGCAGTATTTAAAATGACACTTGATTCGTGTTCAGATAGTCCTAATCCTTTGGAGATCTTTTCAATCATTTCAGAAGGATATGTAGCGAGCGCAACATCATTTCTGGGTATACGGGGAGGCATGTTGCAATCGTACTTCCTAATACCTATCTTCTCTTGTTTGTATCAATTTCAATTGAACTTGGAACAAAATCGTATTCAATTTTTGCAAACGTTTTCAGGATTGCTTCGAAAATGACCCTTGAAAGCTCAACTGGAACAGCCATCCCTATTTGCTTACGAACGCTTTCTTTTTCCCCATAAAACTCAAAAGTATCAGGAAAGGTCTGAATACGTGCTCGTTCTCTGTTGGTCAGTGCTCGAGGTTCTCCCCAGTGGTATCCATGAGTGCCACCACCGCCACTTCCTGTGATTGTGTAGGAAGGCTTGTCTGGATCAAGTCTTTTATATATCTGACTTAAGCGGGCTCCTTTCACGTTTAATTGGAGATGAGGAGGAAGATCAGTTTGCCAGATGTTTTGTCCGGGTTTTATATGACTCAGTCGTTCCACAACAATGGGTGATTGCTTTGTAATTTCATTATTTGTTGCAGACTTCGGGATTCCCTTGAGTGCTTGCCCCGCAGTTTTTGGTTTTTTCAAAGTTGTTGGTGATGGAACTTTAAACTCAAGGCCAAGATTCTTGTCGATGCCTACAATTACGATCCTGTGACGTGCTTGTGGTACCCCATAATGCTCTGCACGGTAGAGATGCGCCGTCATCGTGTAACCGTTTCCCGCCTTTGATAAGTCATTGAGAATTTTCCGTAATGCTCCGCCGCCATTTGACGATGAAAGTCCTCCTACATTTTCTGCGACAAAAAATTTGGGTTTAAATTTGTTAAGAATTTTTATGCCATATGTGTACAGTGGGCCGAATTCTCCTTCAAAACCCTTACTTTCTCCTACGATTGAAAAGTCATTACATGGAAATCCATATGCGAATGCATCTATTGTCCCTAAATTGCTAATTTTCAATTTCTTAACGTCTTCACAAATCACAGAACTTGGATTCTCTGGAGATATGTTGTTTGCATATGTTTGGCATGTGTCGGGGTCATAGTCATTTGCCCAGCCGTGGCTGATGGTAAATTTCCTACTACCTTTAACAACTTCTGCGCTCAAAGCACCAAGCGCCATACCACCTGGTCCACAAAAGAGCTCTCCGAGTTTGAAATTCATTATTGCCTTTAGTTAATTAGATGTCATGAGACAGTTTATACATGTTTAATGTCATTGATGTTCAGCAAGTTAGACGTTTTGCTAAATAGTTATACCCCTCTTACTAAAGAACTTAATAACAGAAATCTTTTCTAACCGATTCTGATCACGATTAATTGAAAGCGTTTCACCGAATACTGGACGCCACTCCTCTGCTTTGAGCATCACATCATTTTCACCAAAAAATTGGTAAGCCTCTCGCAGCGTAGTAAGCAACAAGATGTCGATCGGATCACTATCAGAAACTCTCGAAGCAGCTTCTCCGAGCTCATAAAAGAATCTCGCTTTAACTAAATAAAAGCCTTCAAGTTGTGCTCCGATGTCTCGTAGTCGTTTGAACATCCAACTGAGTTCACCAGAGTGTTCTGTGACCGCGACATAGGGTGCATCCCCGTCTAATTTTGGATACTTCTTACGAATCAAAACACCTGCGCCGCTCCATGGCTTATCTTTGCTCCAGAGTTCAGCTGAGATTGCAAAAGCCAATTCGTCAAGTTGAAGTTGAATAGTTTGCATTAGTTAGCGAATCCAATCAATTTCTGTACTGACGACTTGGTTAAGGCGAATCGTGCGGAAACGCTAAAAAACATTGCAAGAATCATTCCGATAACAAGGTTGATAAAAGGACTTGGAAACATTAAAAAACCGAGTAATCCGTAACCGAGATTCATCCAAGGCTGTGGTTCGTAGGGTTCTTTCAAACTTTCCTTAAATTGAACCATTATTGAGTTCCAATTTGGCTTCTTGAACAGGAATTTGAACATTCGTCCTACAACGATCACCGCTCCATGTACTGAGGCAGTGAGTGCAAATAATAAAACTCCTTTGGCGACCAAATTGCTTATGTTCCAGAGTTCAGTATGAATTTTTGGCTGTGCTGTCCAGCTGGCGTTTTCTTTGAAGGCAATTACGGTGATGAAGTAGGAGAGCAGGCATGCCCTCTCTAAAAGTGATTCGGTCTTTCCATCGGTCATTTGACACCTCTTTCTTTCAAATAACCCTAGAAAATGGGTGTGACATCGCATTCAAAGCAGGTGTTACAGCCTTTATGTAATTTACTTAAATGGTTCAATTTCCGGTAAAGACGTGCAGACGCAGCGATGTGTTTCATGTGGGTGAAGATAGCTGATGGCAATAAGTTTTAAAGAGGCCCACGGACTGTTGGTCAATGAATTATTGATCCAATACGGTGAAGGGTATTACACACCTGAATGGGGATGGGAAAACTCACTTTGGTGGAGTATCCCGTATGGGGATCGCAGGTACTTAGTAGATGGCAACTCTGATTATCTAGAGATCGGTCCTCCTGCATATTTCGTCAATAAGTTGACTGGTGAGGTTAGGGCAGGAAGTCATGCAATCAATTCTGAGTTCTTTTTTTCGGTGGAACTTGATGGCATGGAACCGTATGGGGATGTCACGTCTCATTTTCTGTATGAAGAGCCTGAGGAATAAGCAAAAATAGAACAAACGACTGAACGCTACCGTCAAAACATTGGCCTGTTCTTCGTCTTACTCAGCGATAGAACACAGGCGATAGCACAATGGGTTATTCCGTCAACTTGACATAGGTGAATTGACAAACCACCCTTACGCCTAGGCGTCTTTACAACTGAACATTTGCCCGAACACAGGCGTCCGAACATTGACCATTTCCCCTAACGCATGGCTACCTAACAAGAGCCTGTAGTTCGGCTTTGCTGGTATCTGTTTGCTCTTTTTCGGCACTTGAATAAGTAGGCAATACGAATCGATGGCTGGTTCACACACTTTTCCGATTTACTCCTGTCCACCTTATCGACCACCTTATGTAGGTGAACTTGAGCGAACGTATGCGAACTTCAAGTTTGTTCTTGATGTAAGATTTCCTTGTTGTATCTACTGAATTCTTTACTTGGTTCAGAGCTTGATCACTTGTAGTTTCGTTGTTTCTTAAACTTCCCCTAAGGCGAGAGTATGGTTATTTGACCTGTTTGAGGCCCTTTGCGAACGCAACTAATTGTGCTTGCGAGAAGCCACCTTGCGAGCCTAATCGGATGAAAGTTGGCTTCAATGACTTGGTACCTGGAGCTGTGAAAGTAATTTCTCCGCCGAATTGTGAGAATTTGGATGCAACGCAGTTAGTCCCAGAGCAGTAAATACCAAATTTTGCCTTAATGCCATTGATCGAAATTGTTCCGAGCGACTTTGGATGATCTACTCCTGCGCAGTTATAAGCAGCTGATGATTCAACAAGTGCAATGCCTTGGTCCATTCCACCATAACCAGCAAGCAAGTAGGCATCTTTGCCTGGGAACAATCGACATGGACGAACTTCGAAGTTGAGTGGTTTCAGATTCAGAGTATTCGACGGTTTGTACACCGCATAGGTCACTCCAGTTTGAAGATCTGAGAACTTATCGCCACTTCCCATTGCGCTAGCTAAAGATGATGGGAGAACAAGGCTGACAGCGAGTAATGGAATAAGCAGCAGTTTTTTCATAATTGAAATAGTAATGAGGAAACAGAAAAAGTGTTACTCAGTGATGTGGGTATTAGATACTCGAGTGCTGGTAAACGCGAAACTTCCAATTTGTAGCGGTCTGAGACGCTGGGGAAGTGACTGTAATTCCAACAATCCAGTAGAAACTGTCAAGACCACTTTTTTGAAAGAGATACTGCGGCGAACCATTTGTTGCTCCACTAGAGAAGAGGTTCCATCCGAGTGCAGCCAGGTGTGTTTTGTAGAAAGCAAGAACTTCATCAGATGATGCAGATGTCTTTAGTGGCTTGATGCAGTCATAGTCACCGGCGCCGGCATTTGGAATTCTGTTGCCGCCAGCAGAAGTTGTGCCAACAGGGACAATGAGAGCTGGAATGATGTTCGAAGGCATAGTCCCATACTGACTGCAGTTATTGAGCAGAGTGCTTGTCTCGTCAGTTGCTAATCCTCCGACAATGATCGGAACGGTCGTGGTTGCAGTCGAAACTGATTTGTTTGTTGCAGCATTAAGAATCAGAAACACGGCGAGCATTCCTACAGCTACGAGTATCACCGATGCGGCTGGCCACAAACTGGTAGTTGTGGTTAACGGTGGCTTGTTTTCTTTATTCATGATTCCAACCTAAATGATCAATTGGTCCGCGACCTCGCCCAAGTTTCCAACCAGCACCACCCTTGAGGGCACTGAGAACGAAAGACTTAGCG
>Ga0208497_1000462_pt1 | contig 18851 bp, 29 predicted proteins | sample CryBogCBE25Aug07_FD_184555 | JGI IMG/M metagenome (GOLD analysis project Ga0208497, IMG submission 184555) | Freshwater microbial communities from Crystal Bog, Wisconsin, USA - CBE25Aug07 (SPAdes) | ecosystem: Environmental > Aquatic > Freshwater > Lake | place: Crystal Bog, Wisconsin, USA...
AACTTACGTATCCCAGTTTTTGGTAGACAAAGGTTATGGATTAAATCCACAAGCCGGCCTAAAAGAGTTATTCCAAGGTGCTATTGATACCGCTCTGGTGACAGTTGGTCAAGGCGCGGTTATGGGTGGCGCTGGTCTGGCCACAAACAAAGTATTAAAAGAGTTACGCAAGGCGCATTCTAAAGGTGAAGAAGCCATACCTGAAGAGGCTGCGCCTGAAGAGGCTCCAGCAGCAGCACCAGCTGCGCCACCTGAACCAGCCGGCCAAGGGGTTATCCAACAGGGTAAGAATGTTACTGTAGAAGCTGCGCCAGCAGACTTAGAGGCTTATAAAGCCATTCCAGAAGAAGCTATTCCTACTGAGGATGATGAAAGACTAGCCAAGTTTGATGAGTTGGAAAAAGAAAACAACGCCATCAACGAAAAGTATAAGACAGCCACACCAGAAGAATTTAGTATTCTCAATGCTAGACAAGGCCAAATTCAAGATGAAATGAATAAGCTGGTTACCGAGGGCTTAACCGCATCACAAAAACGAGTTGAAGAAGTTGAAAAGCCAGAACTAATTACCGAAAAATTCAAAGTAACAAAGCCCGGCGAAGAATCTGAAACCGTTAAAAAACGAAATGAAAATGTTAAAAAAGCAGAAGAATTAAGACAACAAGCTTACGATATAAACAAAGATGTGTTGGATCCTGAAAGCGGTCTTGAAGGCGAAGAATTACAAGCTGCAGCAGCAAAAGTAAGATCTTTGCTAAAAGAAGCAGATCGTTTAGAAAAAGGTGAATCAGTTATACCTTCCAAAGCACCAGAAGTTAAGGAAGAAAAACCAATAACTAAGGAAGAAAGATCAGCGCTTTTTGAAAAAAATAGAATAGAAAAACAAAATAAAGCGCTTGAAAAAGCTAAATTAGAAACAAGAACTCCTCTTAAAGAAGTTACTGAAGATGATTTAACAGTTGCAAATAAAGCTATGGAATTAGCTGGCCAAGACGTTGAAATGGTTGATGCAGCTCTTCCGTACCTTAAGAAATTAGAAACAGCTGGGTTGATTAAAATAAAACCGGGTAGACGTAAATCTTTTACTCTAACTAATTCTGGCGAAGCTTTGCGTGGTTCTTTTTATGATATGTCTTATCAAGAAAAGCAGGCCGCGCTTGAAGATTTTCTTAAAGGAAAACCAGTATCAGAAATTGGGAAAAAACCTCAGACCAAAGCTGAAGTTAACAAAGAGCGTCAAGCAAAGCAAAGAGAAGAAGCCGCTAAAAATAAAGCCGAAAAAGAAATTGAGCCAGAAGAATCTGACCGTTTAAAGAATTGGCTTTCAGGTAAAGATGAGTACATTAAATCTTTAACAGACAAAGGCGTAAGCCAAGCATATGCAAACAAAGTATATGATGCTCAAATAAAGTACATCAAAGATTTTGATAAAGCAGTTGCAAACCAAGATGAAGCATTGCTTAGACAAGCTGAAAAAGACCGTGGAATTTTTACCAATAAATTAAATTCAGTATTGGAAAGATTGCAGGCCAATAAAAAACCCCAAACAAAACAAAAAGAAGAAGCAGAAAAAATTATATACGGTGATATAGATGAATTTGTAAAAGATTTTCCAGCTTTAAGACAGGCAAAAATTAAAAAGGATTTACAGGCCGATATTAATTACAAAGGTAATATTACTAGCAGATCTGAGCTCATTGAAAAGTTAGTATCTGAAGGAAGAACTATTACTGAAATTGAATACAAAAAACCTATTACAAAAAACCAAGAAGAAGAAAAAAACCAATTAAGCAAAAAATATATAGTTGGACTTTCAAATGAAAATCTTCCCGGTGTTAAACGTCTAAAAGAGTTGCAAAGTATTGCAAAAAATGGAAATATAACCATTCAACGTGTTTTAGGAACAAAAGAATTACATTTAGCAGAAGATCAAATTACAAAAACTGGCATTGATTATGCTCAATATTTAATTAAGCAAAAAGAAAAAGCTCCAATACAAAAAGCAGCTAAGCCAGTTACGGAAAGCAATATTGAAGCAGCTGTAGCCAAAGCTGGTGAAAAATTTGATTACGCCAAAATTAAAAAGGCGGCCGAGAATCAGGTAGATCAGGCAATCAAGCGTACTAAGTTTATGACCCAAAAGGATTATGACGCGGCCAAGATTCCTGATGCAGATCGTTACGTCAACATCAAACTAGAAGGCGCTGGTTCATTTAAGGTAATGAACAATAAAGAGCGCCTTGAAGAGTTTAAGAAAAAACTAGCTAATGCTATTAAGCCTAAGCAAGCCGGCATACCCCGTAGAGAATGGGAAACCGCTGCCGTTGCATTTAAAGCCGAGTCAGCATTCAAAAATTTCTTAAGTGAGAATGAACCAGAAACGGCTATCGGCATTGCCAATATTACTGGTTTAGATATTAACAAGGTTGATTTAAAGCCAGAGCAGAAAAAAGTATTAGATAAATATCTTTCTGAAATGAAAGAGACTGGCGGCGAAGAGCCTATGATGGAAACCATTAAATCTAAGCCGGGCGTTAATGCACCACGTATTGCTAAGATGTTAGGTCAGCAGCTGTACGGCAATATGAACAAAATTCCAGAAGTATCTGTAAAAGAAATGGTTCAAAATTCTTTTGATGCTATTAAAACTTTAATAGAAAATAAAACTGCAGATAGCGGTGATATTGATATTAAGGTAGATAAAGATAAACGTACTATTGAAATTACGGATAATGGTAGTGGTATGACTGCCGATGTATTGGCTAATACTTTTTTAACCATTGCGGGAACTAAAAAAGAAACTGAGTTTGGATCTGGTGGTTTTGGTATTGCTAAGATGCAATTTTTGTACGGCAATAAAGACCTTGAAGTTATTACAATGCGTGATGGCAAGATTAGCCACATGAAAGCAACCGGCGAACAACTATTGGCATCTTTGGAAGATCCATCACAGGCGCCTAATATTGAAATAACCACTCCAAAAGAAACGCCAAATTTAGCAAAAATGTTCCCAGATGATTCGGGTACTTACGTAAAGGTCACTATTCCAAAAGAATATAAAGAACAATCTACTGGAGATATGATACCCATCTCAATAGATGATACTTTTTGGGGTTATGATGTTTTAAGAAAGAGCCCGTTATTTGCCAATATTGATGTTAAGTTTAATGGTAGAACCGTATATGACATGGGCAAAGATTTTCCGGCTAAAGAATATACTACTTTTATTGATGCCAAATTTGATTGGGGAACCGCCCGTATCTACGCATCTAAAGAACAAGAAGACAGATATGGAAGTAATGCACATATTCTTTCAAATGGTTTATGGCAGTTTGATGAAACTATCAAAGTAAATCCAATGGATCCATATGGTGACAATATTCCACACCGCTTTTATATTGATATTGTTTCAAAAGTAAAACCAGACCAAGATGGATACCCGTTTGAATTAAATCGTCAAGGTTTTACTAAACAAGCAAAATCAGACCTTCATTTAATTAAAAATTATTTAACGCTACATTACAACCAAAAAGACTATAACAATACTGTTACTAACTTTGGTAATGTTCAATATTTAAACCGTGTTGGAAAAAACATTGAAAAATCTGAGCCTGTACAACTTGCTCCTGAAGTTGCAAAAAAATCACAAAAAGAAGGAATTGCTGAGGGAGCAAAGGTAGAAGTCAAAGATGGCAAGTTAATTGTTGATGGAAAAGTTATTCCCGTATTAACTCCGGAAGACTTAAAAAATGCACGAATTGATGTTTCTGAATTACGTATTGACCAAGACAAAGTTGATCCAAACAAAGTAATGATTCACGACAACCTAGAAGTTGTCACCAATCCTTTAATGGGTAAAGTCACAGGTAAAGACTATCAACCAATTACCCAATATGCTAGAGAAAAATTTGGCGATCGCTTTGATAAGTTTATGTACGACATTGGCGATACTTTTATGGCGTTGCGTGATGCTACTTCAAGGTTAATGCCGGCTGATAAAAAAGGTGAAGATTATAAAGATTTAGCCAAAGAGGCAATTGGTGTTTCTTTTGATAAAGAATACCGTGGTGTAAGCATTACCATTCCATTCAAAGGGCTGTATATAAACCCAGCATTTCCTGAGTTTTTAGATACCCCAGAAGAAGCGGCTTTGGGTATGTTTGGTACGATGATCCATGAATTGGCTCACCATAAAGTGCGTAGTCATAATGCTGATTTTCCAGCTGAAATGCAACGGATACTAATTAAATTAGAATCTGCGCCATCTTTTGACATTCAACAATTAAAAAACGACTTTATATTGACCGTCAAAGAGAACAAAGATATTATTGATTTCTTAAATAAGGTAGGATCAAATGAAGATAACAGGGCTATTGGACAGCGTTTCAAAGATAGCGCGTACCAAGAACGAGGCGAAGGTGCTCCTGAAGACATTTCTGAGCAACGGAAACAGGGACGGGGAGCGCTCGGATTACCTAGCGAGCTTAGACCAAGCTATCAAGCTATTGGACCAAAGCGAAAACCTAAACCAGTTCCGCCAAAAGCTAAAGAAGAGCTAGACGAAGAGTACCTAGCCCAGCGTGAAGCGGATGGTCGTACTGACTTCCCGCTTGAAACTACCCCTAGCGTTAAAGATATGCTCCTCGGAGCTTATACAGAAACTAGAAAACTATCCAAGCAGTTGATTGAGAATCCAATGATTCCGCTCAAGAAAATGGTGAGCGGCCTAGACCGCGCCGTAACTTGGGCAAGAATTAAAGGTATTTACTTTGGTAAGGGCTTAGAGATATTTGAAGTTAGAAAGTATGGCGGCCAAGTAAAAGATACTGAGAAGCGGGCGATTGCCAGCGTAGCCGTTACTAATGCCCTGCACGGCGCAGAGATTGCCGTTGAAGGTGTGATGATTGGTGGCGTTAAATTTAATACCAATACCCAGATGTTCCAAGCGGTAGATATGCCGCAGTCCCTGATTAAAGTGGTTGAGATTGAGCACGATCTTGCCGAGCGGATCGGCCATCAAGAAGCCGCGAACATGGTTCAAGATTATTTTGAAGCCAAGCGCTCCAGAAGTATCTTGGATGCTTTTCTGAAACAAGAAGGTATTGTTGAGAAAGCCAAAGAAAAAGTAAGCAAGCTAGAGATTGGAACTGACGAACACCTTGAAGCCCTATCTGAATTAGATGATGCTAAAAAGCGATTCTTAGATATTGTCGTTGCCAGAAGCAAGGTAAAGCTAGGTGATGAGTCTATTGAGGTCTACTCAAGACTGGATGAAGAGTATCCAGAGCTGGCCGACATGATGGAAAACTGGCAGGCGGTTAATGCTAACAACCTAGATAACTTAGAGTTTTCTGGAATTATTAGCAAAAAACGCGCTAAACAGCTGCGCGATATTAAGGATTATGTTCCATGGCAGCGTCTGCAAGACGACATGGAAGACGTTCATAGCGCCCCTACCCGTACAACTAAGAACTTAACCAACGTATCTAAAGAGAAAATTTTTAGAAGAAACGCAGCCATTACCAGAGCTGCGCAAGACTACGTGGATGAAAAAATAGACTTGGACGAGTTTAACGAAGCCGTTCAAAATTACCAAGAAGACTTGGGCGAGATTGACAACATTGTGGATAACATGATTCACAACACAATGTCTATTACCATGAATAGTATTCGCAACCACGCGGCCAATGCCGTGGCTATGCGGTTTGCTGAGCGCTATACCGATGGTAAAAAGAAAGGCAAACTTAAAGTCTTTGCTACCGAAGGCACGGATAAAGAAGGTGTGCGCTTTAATATTATTGTCAACGGCAGAAGAATTATTGTCCGTATTACGGATCCGTTGATTGCACAGGCTGTCCTAGGAATGGAAAACATTGCGATTCCGGGCATGAAGTATTTCTCAGATGTATCTAATATCCTGCGCCGTACTGTTACCATCTGGCCTCAGTTCCAGTTACGCCAGTTATCTATGGACGCTGCCACAGCTGCGTTTGTATCTGGTTTGAACATGAAGAACTCTGGATTGGTCTTTGCCAAGTCTTTCAGCTCGTTTGTCCGCGCCCTAAATGCACAAGATCCTATTATTAAATATCTGCGCTCCTATGGTATCGGCGGTCTACAATCCTATGCTCGCTCACCCAAGAAGATTATTAAGCAAAAGATTGGTCTGGTAGAACATGACAAACTGGCCCAATTTACTAATTTATTGGATAAGATTGGCGATTCATCTGACTTAGCTCCGCGTGTAGCAACGTATAAACAAGTGCTGGCAGAAACTGGCGATGAGACTTTGGCGCTGATGCGGGCGCATAATTTGATTGACTGGAAGCGTCATGGCAGCTCACGGATTGCGGTAGCGCTTTCCCGTTCAGTAACCTTTATGAGTGCTTACGCTAACCAGATTGACGTCCTTGTGGATGCTTTATCTGGCGGTGGCTTACGTGGCAAGAGCCGAATGGCAGCATTGACTGCTTTGGCTAAGATTGGTTCGGCGATGGCTTTTTATACTCTGGTTTACGCTATGCTGGTTGGTGGCAATCCAGACTACGAAGAGCTGGACGATGAAACCAAAGCCCGCAACTTTGTTATTCCTAAGAGCTTGACTAAGTATATTGGTATGTCAACTAATATCCTGTTGCCGATGAATACTTCTGCGGCATTTTGGTTTAAAGCTCTGCCAGAAAATATTTATAACTACGTTTCCAAAAAGGGGACTCAGTACGAAGTGGATTACACCAGATTTAAAACTGCCATGGCAACCGCCGCTATTGATGCGTTGCTTGGCCCAACACCAATTCCAACTGGTATCAAACCATTTGCAGAAATTAAACTGAACCATAACTTCTTCACTGGCGGCACCGTCACACCAAAAGGTTTGGCCGGTTTGGATGCGGAAGAGCAATATAACGCAACCACATCTGAGATGGGCAAAGTATTTAGTTCACTTATGGGCGGCGCACTGAACCCAATGGAAATGGATCACATGATTCGCGGCATCTTTGGTACTACCGGTGCAGTAGTCATGTGGGGATCTAATATGTTGGCTGGTGAGCACCCAACTGCTGAAGATAGATATAACCCACTGTGGGGTGGCATCATTGACCGCGAAGTTGGTCGCGGACCAGAATCGCTATTCTATGATCTGCGTGATCGCGTTGAGCCTAAATACAATACCTTTAACAAGCTGCTTGAGCGAGAGAAATTTGAAGAGGCGGACAAGTACTACAACGAGCATGAAAAAGAAATTGCGACACACGATTACATCGTAGGTATTGACGAAGCCCTAAAAGACATTAACAAAGAGATCCGCCGTTTAGGTGAGAGCAAAGATAAAACCATGACTAAAGAAGAACGCTTGAAAGACATTCAAGATCTGCAAAAGACCAAGAATGAGATTCTGAGCGATGTCATTCAGTTCCGCAAAGACGCTGGCCTATAAAAAAGGGGTGGCATTTAACCACCCCGAAAGACTACACGTGAGGAACTACGGGTTAATTTTAACCTGAACCTGTCCTTTTACCTCATCTAAAAAAATAAACGTAGGCAAAAATAACCTATCGTTTACCCTTAGTGCATCTGCTAAACCATCTAATCCGGCTTTAATAGCCGCGACCATATTATCCGCGTCCCTATGGCGTTTATCCGGTGGATAGAAGGTTATCTCCAACCGGATCCTATCGGCGCCTTCTGGGGCTTTTAAACCCGCTTCTAGGGCCAATGCCCAGCAATCATGGCGGTAAGCTTTCTTAAACTTGGCTTTCTTGGCCCAATGCAGGGTGCTATTGGGATTTAACTCTTTTGGGGGCCATGGCAAAAATACAACATTCATAAATATTTATCTCGGTAGGTGACTTACTATGGGTACAACCTATTGACTTGTGATATGCTAGTCACAACTAAGGGAGGATGTTACATGAAACACACGCCGTACACCACTAAAACGGGTTTGAAGATTGGCTGCAGATACCAAGAAAACGGGATTCGTATGCCCGTTGAAGGCGATATGTTGTTGGTTCAAGAGGCGTTTCTAGCTACACCAGCATACGCACGATCTATGCGCATTAATCGGCTGACCTTAAAAGCCAGCGTATTTATTTTCTTTGTGATTGTCTGCGCCTTAATGGTGATTAGATGAAAGCCAGAGAAATTGATATTAAAGAAGCATTTACTTTTGCCAAGGCAGCCGACTGTGTATCGCTTGCGTTACCCAGATCTAAGCGCGCGGCATGGGTAAAGTCTAGGGAGATGTATTTGGGTATGACTAACGAAGGGGAGCGAGTTATGACACCAGTAAAGATTAAAGATAGGGAAGATCACATTACCTATTTGATGGATGTAATCACCGGATCGTTGTATGACATTGAGTCTAAGGCTTGCCTTACCTCAGATTATCTTAAGTTGATGTCATATAAGTCTGACCCAGACCATGGCAAGAAAGTAGTCAACATGAGGGGTCAACGTGAAAATAACGAATAAATTTAATATTCCGCAGACCTTTATGAATGTGTTGGCGCGGCCATCCTATTCAAAAGGTAAAGCTCATTTATCTGCAACCCAACTTTTAGATAGCCCAAAGATTGTTGCTTTACGGAGGAAGTTTGACGATGAAATTGAACAAGATGCTTCTGATATGGTTTTTAGTTTATTTGGCAGTGCTCTACACAATATTTTGGAGCATGGCAAAGATCACAACCATTTGGTAGAAGAACGATTACATACCGAATTAGATGGCTGGCATATCTCTGGTGCAATTGATTTGCAGATTAAAAACCCTGATGGCTTTTCTATCCGCGATTACAAAACCACATCTGCTTGGGCTGTGATGAAACAAAAGTATGAGTGGGAGCTGCAACTTAACATCTATGCTTGGTTGGTAGAGCGGGTTAAGAAAGTTAAAGTTACCGATCTAGGGATTGTTTCCGTGATCCGCGACTGGAGCCGCCGTGATGCCGGCATCAAAGAAGGCTATCCAGAGTCACCAATCAAAGAGTTATCAGTTCCGCTGTGGGACTATGAGGCCAGAGAAGCTTATATCTCTAAACGGATTGCCATGCACAGCGCTTGCGACTTTGAGCTAGAGACATCAGGTGTGTTGCCTGACTGCACTCCTGAAGATATGTGGGAAAAACCAGCCGTTTGGGCAATTAAGAAGACTGGCAATATCCGCGCTAAATCTTTGTATAGCTCCAAAGAGCACGCAGAAGAAGCTTTAAAAGAGCTCAGTAAAGAGTATGAAATTGAGTATCGTCCGGGCGAGCGTACTCGGTGTATGTCTTATTGCCCAGTCAGTAATTGGTGCCAGCAATGGCGTGATTATCAGGAGGTTAAATGAAGTATTTAGCGATGATGTTTTTATTTATAACCACTGCTGCATTTGCTTGCAATACAGACACCATCAATCTTGATGGCAAGATTTTAGTTTGTGTTACTTGCTGTGTTGGCACTAGCTGCAGTACGACTTGCACATGAACTTATTTGACGTTGTTTATGATCCGGCAATTGATGGAGCGTTATTGATTTATCGTAACGACTTTTTTAAATTAACCGCAAGACAGAGATTAGATTGTATTCAAGATGCAGTTGGGGAACTAAACGAACTTTATAGAGAGATAGAAAATGAGTGTATACAAGAAGCTTCAAACCGCAAGGTTAATGCTGCAATCAATGCAGTTAAAAAAATCGGGAAAGAATAAGTTTGCCGGTTACGAGTATTTTGAATTAGGCGACTTTTTGCCAGCGATTCAAGATATCTGTGGCCAAGTAGGAGTCTGTGGGGCAATTAACTTTACCCCAGAGTTGGCTACGCTAACAATTTACGACATAGAAAAGGCTGGCGACAAGATTGAATTTAGCTGCCCTATGTCATCCGCGCAGCTCAAAGGTTGCCATGATGTGCAAAACATGGGCGCGGTGATTACTTATCTAAGACGGTATCTGTGGACTAATGCTTTTGAAATCGTAGAGCATGATGCCCTAGATGCGGTAATGGGAAAGGATGAGCCAGCAAAAAAGCCTGAGCCCAAGATTGAACCGGTAGCTCCAAAGGAGAAACCCAAGACAATCGCTGGGCAAAAAGGTGAGTGGCAAATCGTAGCACCAGCAGTACCAGAGGGCGATGTATCCAACTGGCTACAGCTGATTAAGACTTCAGCGCATACGCTACTTGATCTATGTGCTGATGAGGAGGATGTGATGGCAATATTTAAAAAGAACAAAGTGCTTTTTGATACTGTCAAAGCAGAAGATGCCATTTTCTTTAAAGAGATGATGGCAAAGTTTACAGAAGTAAAAAATTCATTTAAGGAGTAATACCATGGCATTTGAAGTTAAACCAAACACCGGCGCTTTGTTTCCTAATCAAGAAAAGAAAACCGACAAGTATCCAGATATGCGTGGCGATGTGCATTTAGACAAGACCTTTTTGATTACCCTAATGGATAAAGCTACTGGCCCTACTGTTAAAGTATCTTTGGGTGCTTGGAAAAAAGAATCTAAAGAAGGCATGAAGTTTCTGTCTTTGGCCGCGTCTGAGCCATATGAGAAACCAGCCGGCTCAACCAGCAATCCTTGGGAGTAATCTTGAAAACGCTACAGTTTGAGGGTTGCAAGGTTGCGCTCAAACAGGATAAGACTGGTTATGTCTTAACGCTGTCTTTACATCCAGACGACATTCCGGAGGATCTTCTCCGGGATTTTGTCGGATCCCGATACCAAGTAGTAATGGTGCGGATTGGAGATAACGAGCAGCCGCTAGAACGGAAAGAGCACGACAAGCACGTCCGCACCGCTGGGATGTTGTGTAAGAATGCGTTGTTCTGGAAGTTTTTATTTGAAGACAACCAAATTATTGCTGAGAGTGAAGTTGAAGCAACGGAATGGCTTAGGGAGTATTTAAATATCCCTTCACGATCTGATCTAAAAACCAATGAGCAAGCTCAAAAGCTTTTGGAAAAGATCTTACAGGACTTTAACCAATGGAACACAAAAGACTAATACCGTATTCCGTTTACCTTCCGGAAAACCAATTCTTTAAATTAAAAGAGCTGGCGAAGGAAAGAAAGGCATCCGCCATGATTCGGGATGCCATAGATATGATTATTGATGGCAACGATGCTTATACCAGTGGTTATAACAAAGCTGTTAGGGATGCCGCGCAGCTGGTGTATGACTGTAATGAAGCCCAAATGATTGCTGTTAAAGGCAAAGACTTGGGTTCCATTTTGACTGAACAGATTGAAGGACTGGAGATCCGTAAATGAATGATAAGGATCTTCGGGACTGTTTTGCCATGTTTGCCATGTTGGGTTTGATTAGCCGCGCCAGCGTTTGGGAACCCGAAGAAGTATGGGAAATAGCTGATGCAGTCATTGAGGCCCGTAACTCACAACCGGAGGTCGGCTTGCCGGCCATCAAACGGAGAAAGAAAAGTGATTGAGCCCATCCCATTTTTTGGATTATTAGATATGGAAGAAAAGCGATTTTGTACCAGTTGCCAACGTATGCGCTCTGAAACTGGGGGTGCAATGGTTGGTGAAAAGATACGCCGTTGGTTATGTTTAGATTGCCAGCAACGTAAAAGTGAACGCCAATACGAGAATAAACCATGAGCTCTTGGTTAATTATTGTTACGGGGTTAATTTATCTCTACATTGGATTAGAACAAGGATTCAAGGGTAATTTAGCATTAGCAATTACCTATGTATCTTATGCCGCGGCCAACGTAGGGCTTTATTTATTAGCAGTTAAATAGGAGAAATGATGACAACATTTACAACAGAAGATCGTATGGCAGCGGCAGGCGTTTTTCCACCAGAAGAACAGTTTGCCATTTTAAGTAAATTGGTTAATGAACAATACAATCAGGTCAAAAGCGTATTGCACAAAGCCAAAGAAAAGCCACTTACTGATGGTGAAATTATTAATATTATTGCCAACAATGTCACTGCAGATTTAATAGAATTTGCTAGGTTAATTGAAAAAGCCCATCACATAGGAGAATAGAATGTTAGGATTGCTTACCGCATTTTTTTTGTATTATGGCGATGCAGCGTGGTGGTGGTGGCTTGTATGGTTTATTTTAGAAATTGGTGAGCTTGTTAAATTTATAAGGAATAGTTAAATGAATCCAAAAGACTTAGCAGATTATTTAGAGAAGAATATGACTCCTACCGTAGCAATATTTGGGGATATTACTTGTGACAATATTGTGAAAGCCTTGCGTAAACAGCAAGACGACCTTCAATATATCCAAGACCAGTTTGATAGGGCCATTGATTTTCTGGCCAAGTGCAACGGCTGGAGCAAAACTAAATGACTGACGGCGGCAAAGGAGATCGGCAGCGTCCATTAAGAGTTCCAATGTCTCAATTTGATAAAAGCTGGGATGAAATATTTGGTAAAAAAGAGAAAAAAGACGGTAATTTAAATGTTACTATTGAAGCGGATCAAGATGAAGAAGAAGTTACCGTAACCAAAACTTGGAGCTTTTAAATGACGTGGAACCTAAGGCTAGTAAATATTGCTTCAGCGGAATACCCCGAAGAAGAATATATAGAAATCTGTGAAGTCTTTTATGACACCATGGGTAAGCCTTTAGGTTATACCAAAGCCACTATGGGCGGGCAGGACAAGGATGAAATCCGCACCTATTTAAAATGGGCTATGGAAGCTTTGGACAAATCAGTCTTAACTTTTAAGGATAGCGATGGACATTAAAGTAGAAAAGATGAAAGAAATGGAAGACGGATCCGCAATCGTTTGGTTGGAAATGGATCTGGAAGCCAAAGACTTTTTTATCGGGGAAGGTTTTTTAGCAGTACTCAAGAGATCAATCGGGTATTCCGATTCGTATGTTAAACCAGAGGAGAATGAAGATGTTAAGCGAGCACCTAAGAAAAAGACTAAAAGAAGCAAGCAGTAATGGAAAAATTGGCGCTGGACATGGTGCAGAGTATTGTGCCAAAAGAATTGATGATGTTTTATTAGATTTACATAAGCTAGAACCTACCGCGTTTTTGACCACCGCGCGTAGAAATGAAGAAGGCAACGTAATCTTTTATGACAATGTAAATATGCTTGAAGAAAGATCATTTTATGATTATCCTGTTAGGGTAACCGCATATAAATCTTTTGTAAGGCCGCTTAAAACATGACAAAACGCCGTTTAATCTTTGCTCCCGGATGCTTTGACGACTTAGAACTATCCCAAGAAGAATTGGATAGTTTGGTTAATAAGATTACGGATAGCTTTGAAAACGGCGATTTTGAAGACGGCGAGCCCTTGGACGATGAAGAAGCCGAGGAGCTTTTAAAAATCTTAGACAATAAGAACTCCAGACAATGAACCATTTAATTGAATTGGCCGAGGAGCTTTACGCCCTTGGTCAGAATCCTTTTGAGGATCCAAACCAAAACGGTGATGCTATGCAAGATATCGCCATGGAGCTGGGCCAAGCAATCCAAGAAACCGGCAATATGGTGATGCGGTACCAAAGAGACCTTAAAGAATTAACTGAAAAGATACAATGGATGGCTAACCGAATTATAGAATTGGAATTGAAGTATGAAACTCGTCATTAAAGATTTTGATATCAATCAGCATTTAGAATATATAGAACAATTACAGAAAGCACTAGAGCGCATGAAGCAGGAGCGTGATGCCTATAAAATGGCCTATGAAGCTCTTTTAAAAGAAGATGAGTTTGATATGGACGGCCGGTGTTGATCTATCGCAATAAAAAACTTCTTGAAGTTGTCCGGCAAAGCCCGTGCCAGCACTGCGGCATTGAAGACGGGACTGTGGTCGCGGCCCATTCTAATCAGCTGCGGGACGGCAAAGGACGGGGAATCAAAGCCCATGACTACCGGATAGCAGCTTTATGCCATTCCTGCCACATGGAGCTGGATCAAGGAACTAAGTGGCTAAAGGCCAAAAGACTGGAAGTGTGGGAAGAAGCCCACAGAAATACGATAGGCTGGTTATTTGAAGCCGGTAGGTTAGACGTCAGCAAGTAACCTGTTGACAAAATTTTCCGTATTGTGGTATATTGATCTTAGTTGAGCCACGCTCAGCTCCGGGATGATCTTCTTATAGTTAGTTTTATCCCGTGGACGACTACTAGCAGTGGTTATCCACCCCGGTGCCTACCCCTCCTCCCCTGCACCTGAACCCTCAGACTCACCCTCTGGGGGTTCTTCTTTTCTGGTTTGCAAAATTTATTACTTTCGTGTAATCTTCTTTTACCGAAAGGATTGTTTGGGGGAACGATCTACTGGCCGCAAGGCCTGCCATTCTATTCTTTTCGGTCGTGCTCCAGACGATACACAGAGCCTACATGGGCTGCGTGGAAGAGAACATAGGCCGATTTACATCCGATTGCGTGCCTCGTAGCGTTAAATGGCGACTACACAAGTGGAAAGATACATGGGTGATAGACAGATCTTTCAACGAATGAACATTCACTCCGAGTAGGACTGGTTATTAGACAATGCAGCTGAAAGTATAATAATGGGTCAGGTTAACAGCTATCCAGATGTGGGGCTGTCACCCTTGGGGAACTATTGCCTAAAGTTCTAGGGCGTCAAAGCCAAGCTCATCTGAGACGACTTTGGCGCGCCGCTTGAACTCTTTATCATGGCTTGACCAGCGGTCATTAGCCCAGCGGGACATATGGATGCACTCATGGCAGAGGACCCGGATCACTGTCGCCAGATGCCCGCACATTTCAGTTGAAACAGTAATGGTGTGCTCAAACTCCTCGCCATCCTCATAGATGTACGTTCCCATGGCATCCTTATCAGCATTGGGGACGAACCGGATCTGTTCTGGCAAAGGCATATTCCACCGATTAAACGGCTTCATGCAATAAATTGCTGAATACAGGTTCTTGAGAATGGCGGGGGTTAATTTCATTTCCAGCTAATCCATCCGGTTTTTTCTTGCTTAGGCCTACGATCAACGTAAATCGGGATACTGAAGGTAATTCCGTGGTCAGGGTGGGTCAGCCATAAAGCCTGCCGAGGCGGCTCAAATCCAAAATTGTTGCTGTAAGCGTACTCATCGTAGCCTTTAAGGCTACCATTGACTATAAGGCGCTCTAGCTGGATTAACTGGTGCCAGTGACCTAAGAGCATTGTATCGTACTCCATGTCAATCTGAGCGTTTCTGGAGCGTTTACGGTGGTCTCCGCGAATAATGGGGCCTAAAGCGCCAATGACACCGTCACCCCCACGAAATTGGTCGCCATGTGTAAGTAAATATTTGTGTCCGTAGATTGAATAATAGGCATCAGGGCCATCGGGAATATGGAATTGAATACGGGTATCATTTTCAAACCTCTTAGCTAGAAATTGATATAGTAACCAATCAAAGGATGTGTAATTCCTGCCCTTTGCCCTAATTTTGTGCGTATTACGTCCATGATTGCCCGAAACGCACGGAATAAAGACATTTCCGAACTCATCGGCCAAAGATTCTATACACCACGATAAAACGCCATATAAATCAATGACTGTGGGCATAATCTCTTTTTCGTTGGTGGCCATTAACTCTTCGTGAATGTCACCCGAAACCATATCGCCTCCCAAAACAAAGACAATTCCCGGATAATCGGTGTGTGCAACATGGTTTTTTAATAAATCTATGGTCTTTTCAATCATAAACCGCGCCCGATCATGGGCAATACTGATATCAAACTTATTCACATGGTTAATCTGATTTGGGTCAACAATCTCCCCCCAGTGCCAGTCGGAGGCGAAGAGAGTCGGGACACCAGCAAAAGACTTCTTTTTTTCTTTACGAATCAGCCACTTGGGCGGGTTTACTGGCGCATCTTTGAGCTTAAGGATAGTTCGCTTAATAAAATCAGCGTCAACTTTTTCCCTTGCTTCAGTAGCGATAGCAGCCTCTAAGGTCTGAATCTTATCCCTAGCATCTTGCAGCTGAGATAACACATCGTCTTTCTTTTCTTCTACCGGTATGCTGGATGTGACTCCGGCTAATTTTGCAGCGCGGTATCTAGATTGGTAGGTTGAGGAATTAAGGCCAAGTAGCTTAGCAGCAGCTTCTTTAGATCCTAGTCTGGCAAAGGCGTCTACGGCCTCTTGCATTTGTTGCTGTGATAAAGATTTTTGTACCACCAAATTCTCCCAGTTTGTTGAACAAATTCAAGCAATTAAAACACATTTTTGCCAAAATACCATGACAATTTTTCTTAACTTCCTATTGCAAAGCAAAATTAAATTCTGTATAGTTTTCTTTCCACTGCTAGGAATACGATGACTGACATAGATTTGAACGACCGCATTAGGGAATTAACTGATGTCATTGCGCAGCTATCGGAGGAAAATAGAAATTTGATGCAGATTATTGCCACCCAAAAATGGGATGCCAGCGATATTGAGAAGGATTGGGTAGAGGAGGAATTAAAGCGTTTGCAAAAAGAGAATAAGTTATTAGTAGTTGACAATAATTCACTTCGGTATAGTCGGGATATGTTTCAGCACCGAAATGCCGAGCTAACAAAATCATTAAATTCTTTAACCAAAAAGCTAAAGAAACAATGAGCCCACGCCGGAGGGTTTTCCGGTAGTTAAGGAGAGGTATGCTAGTTTTACGGGAGCATCAAGAGCACGTCATTGAGAAACTCAGAGAGGGGTTTAGGCAGGGTCACAGATCACAGTTGTTATACGCGCCCACAGGGTTTGGTAAAACCGAAGTGGCGATTGCGTTAATGAAAGCAACGAATGAGAAATTTAACAAAGCGGCTATTGTGTTGGATCGCGTCATTCTGGTAGATCAAACCAGCGACAGATTAGATAAATACAATATTCCACACGGGGTATTGCAAGCGCAGCACTTTAAATACAATCGCAGTCACCGGTTGCAAGTATGCAGCGCGCAGACATTGGAAAAGATGAAGAACTTTCCTGATGTGGATTTGCTGATTGTGGATGAGTGCCATATTGCGCGCAAACAAACATCCGAGTTTATTAAGAATAATCCCCATGTCAAGGTGGTTGGATTGACTGCAACGCCATTTACAAAAGGGCTTGGCAAGTTGTATTCCAATGTAGTATGCGGATCAACTACACAAGATTTAGTAAACAACAAATGGCTTACACCGCTCAAAGTCTATATTGCCAAAGAGATTGACATGACTGGGGCAAAAAAGGTGGCCGGCGAGTGGGCTCAAGATGTTGTCACCGAGCGCGGCATGAAATTAACCGGTGATATCGTTCAAGAATGGATTAAAAAGACTCACGAAATCTTTGGCGAGCCAAAAAAAACTATTGTATTTTGTGCTGGCGTAGCGCATGGCGCAGACTTAGTTAAACAGTTTGCAGAGCATGGCTATAACTTTGTTTCTATTTCATATAAGGATGATAGTGAATACAAAAAACAAGCAATCGCAGATTTCTCGCGGCCTGATACACAGATTCATGGGCTTATTGCTACCGATATTCTTACTAGGGGCTTTGATGTTCCTGATGTCGCCATTGGAGTATCCGCTAGACCTTTTTCCAAGTCCCTTTCTTCCCACATCCAGCAGCTCGGCAGAGTCATGCGCCCCCATCCTAGTAAAGATTTTGCATTGTGGCTAGATCACTCTGGCAATTACTTGCGGTTCAGAGATGACTGGGATGAAGTTTTTGAGCATGGTGTAGAAGTATTAGACGATCAGGGTGAGAAGGCTAAGAAAGAACCTACCGAGAAGGTAAAGAAGGAAGCCAAGTGCGTTAAGTGTGATTTTCTATTGCCAAAGAATGTAGATTGCTGCCCATCATGCGGACACATCCGGCAAAAGCGCAGCGAGATCGTTAATGTATCGGGCTCTATGGAAGAGTTGGCATTTGAAGCAGTCAAGATTAACAAGAATGAAAAGCAAAATTTCTACTCAGAGCTGCTTTATATTGCCAAAGAGCGCGGCTATAACGAGTATTGGGCTAGTCATAAATACAAAGAGAAGTTTAAAGTTTGGCCACGCGGCTTAGAAGATACGCCCAGAATACCAAGCCTAAACACAATGAACTGGATTAAAAGCCGCAACATAGCATGGGCAAGAAGTAAAGAAAGGATGGCAGCATGAACGCAAATGAAATAGCTGATAAATTAGAGCAAGGTCATTGGGAAGGTGGCACAAGAGAACAAGCAGCCACCATGCTACGCCAGCAACAAGCTGAAATAGAGTATTGGAAAGAAAAGTTTAATAAAGCTATGGAAATGCAAGAAGTAAAGCCAGCAAAGTATTCAGATGCGTGGTGGAAAGAAGTTGCTGAATTTAATAAACAGTCAAAGGCACAAGAGAAATGAATAATGAACCAGTAGCGTATGGAAAGTATTTAGAAGAACATGATTATTGGGTAACGGCAAGCGGTATTATTCCAAACCCAAAAGAAGGTTATGTTCCACTCTACACCCATCCAGCAAAGACACTAACAGATGAGGAAATACTTGAGTTATGGGATTGGGATAGTGGTGAAATACTAGCTACGGATTTGTTGGATTTTGCTGATGCAATACTAAGAAAGGCACAACAGAAATGAAACGATTTTGCGTTGGGAAAATTGGAAATTGGGGTGTTATTGAATGGGAAGATGATATATATCCGCAAATGGGTGACAGACTTTATAGCCAACCAGCAGAACTAACAGATGAGGAAATATTAGATATTTGGTACGCAATGAAAGATGACAGCAATAACTGGACTAGGTATGTAGATTTTGCTAGAGCAATACTAAGAAAGGCACAAGATAATGGCTGATATAACAATGTGCCGTGACGAGGCTTGCAAGAAACGTGAAAGGTGTTATCGCTTTACTGCTAGAGCTACACCAGAGTATCAGTCTTACTT
>Ga0208497_1000465_pt1 | contig 18764 bp, 26 predicted proteins | sample CryBogCBE25Aug07_FD_184555 | JGI IMG/M metagenome (GOLD analysis project Ga0208497, IMG submission 184555) | Freshwater microbial communities from Crystal Bog, Wisconsin, USA - CBE25Aug07 (SPAdes) | ecosystem: Environmental > Aquatic > Freshwater > Lake | place: Crystal Bog, Wisconsin, USA...
GCCTTTGTGCAAGTAATCGCTGATATTATCACCGGCCCAGAAGCGTTTACCTTCTCGGCGCATATTAAAGCGAATAGCATCAGCTAAGTTTGCTTCTTCGTAGCCTTTATCGCTCATATTCATTGCGGCATCTTCGTAGCCGGGATGATACGGTGCTTCTTCTACTAATTTATTGCTTGGTTTAAGATTTTCTATCTTTTGTTCTTCTGGTGAAGTATATTTGGGCATTGCATTTTCTCCGAGTTATTATAGTCGTGGATGACTTTATTGTGTTATTGTATAATATCTAGATCGTGAAGTCAATACTTCGCAAGTCCGGATATTGATAAGATTTGGGTTCTTGATCAACCGAAGGCAGTAGTTCAAGGCCTAATTGGCAAGTTTCTAAAGTAGGGCAATAGTGATAGCCTTGTGTAAAAGTCTTTTGATCTTGCCAGGGCGCAATACGTAAATCTCTACCATCACTACGCATACAGCTTAGTGTTTCATATGCACGTAGGCTATCTGTTAGTATAGCACCAGCTTTGCCTAGTTGTAGGGGTTTACCGTTACCAAAACTTAAACATTGTAATTGATACTTACGATACATACCTTGCCGCAATAAACGAGCACTATCCCATATACGTGTATCGGTTAACTGATACTCGCCTAGCCATTCCGCATCATTAAAGTAATAGCCAATGTCGAGTTGTTTGAGTAATTGTGGTATACTTAGATATGTATGTGCCGGAATACCTGCGTGTTCAACTTGATCGTAACGTAAGCATAACTCTAGTGCGTGTGTACAACCATCTGTGACTACAGCGTAAGGAGCGCCAGTAAAGTCAGCTAGAGCCGCTTCAAACTTGAACAGCGTATCAAAGCTCATTGTTGCCGACTGTGTTTAGTGGAGCATACCAGCGGTATGCAGTATCGATAATAGTTTTAATATCGCTAAACTGTGGAGTCCAACCAAGTTCTTCTCTAGCCTTAGTAGCATCAGCGATTAACTCCGGAGGATCTCCGGGTCTTGCCGGACCGTAGTTGACAAACGGAATACCGTATTTTTTAACTACATAGTCAACAATTTCTCGATTGCTAACACCTTTGTTAGTACCAAGGTTAAATGTTTCGGCAATGGCAGTACGAGTTTGTCCTTTGCGAGCAAAGTATCCTACAGCACGTACATGTGCCAAGGCTATATCCCATACATGAACATAGTCCCGTATACAGGTTCCGTCTTCAGTTTCAAAATCATCGCCGTTAATAGTAAATGCACGACCAGCAAGGCTAGCTTCTAATACACGAGCAACAATGTGTGTAGCATCAGGTTCCTGTCCTAGATCATACGTACCGGGCATAGCACCAGCGGCATTAAAGTAACGGAAACATACAGTATCAATACCGTAAGCACGACTGTAGTCTTTGAGTATTAATTCACAAGTAGCTTTAGTGCTACCATATGGACTCATTGGTTTTATTTCGTCGTATTCTTTAATAGGTAAACAATCAGGATCTCCGTAGACACTTGCACTTGAACTAAACATAACAACAGGTAGTTTATTGAGTGTTTTAATATAGTCCATTAATCTTACAGTCTTGACTACATTGTTTTCATAATATTCTGCAGGTTCGGTCATTGAAGGACCAACTAAACTAGTGCCGGCACAATGGACGATAACATCAGGTTGGATGTCGTATATTGCGGCTAATGCGGCATCATCAGCAAAGTCGCCGATGTGCCAACCATCTATATCTTTAAGCGTGTGCTGGCGCATGACTTTATCAATAATGAGTACTTCATCGCCATTTTCTTTAAATGCTCGTGCAACGTGGCTACCAATGTAACCACACCCGCCTGTTACTACAATTCGTCTAGTCATTATATTTCTTTGTAAAGATATGCACCAACCACAATATACCTAAGTTTAACGCAAAGTATATGATCAATACAACCGCAATTTGCTCATCCAGTGTCACTCTGGCTTACTACCGGTGCATGATCCACCGTCAAACCAAAGTTCTTGGGCTTGTTTTTGGTAACGTTCTAATTCAACTTTATCACGCCATTCATTCATTTGTTGTTCGTTGCGAGCGTGACTTCCATCACAATAAGGTTGATGTAGGCTTTTACCACATCCGCATTTAGGTTGTCCGTTCATTCTGGAATCCTTATTTTTAATCCGCGCCATTTTGTTACAGGTTCCGCGGTTTCCCACCCTTTTTTCTTAGTCCACATAACACGATGCGGCCATGGCCAATGATCTGTTACAACATCGTATTCGCCTTCATTAACAGGACTAATATCGCCCGGGAACCAGTCTGTTAATAATGCTTCGATATCTTCAGTTGTAAATGTTGTCATGCTGTGCCATTCATTAATGCTTCGAAGTCAGCAAACACTGGATCACTCTTTGGCACTGATACATAGTCTGCGTCTGTGATACAATATTTCTCACGATTCTTACGACCTTCTTTAGTGTTAGGATCGTAATCAATCCAACTAAACTCTGTACCGTTGCACTCGGGGCAATGGCTATTATAGTCATCATCTTCACGCATATCGTTACGCATACCTACCCAACCACATTTTTTATTGTCGCACTCGGCATCAAATGGTACGGGCGGACGATTAGCCCATGTGCTAGTATCCCAATTATAACCTGACCACGTTTGTACACCAGATACAGGTTTAAACTTACCGTATTCCCATTCACCAAACTCTTTGCCGTCCCAGTATAAGCTACCGTATGTAGTACCAAAGTTGCTCCATACTGCATTATAGTAACCTGGGATTGTAGGTTTAGTTTTTTTAAACTTAAAGTCTTGAGTCTTTTCCCACGAATCAGGGCTTGTGCCATACTCGGGGTGACCCCAGTCTTTTTCTTCTGTCTCGTAGCGTTCAAAGTGACCATCGTCATCTGTTAAACGAACCATATAGAAATCTGAGCTCTTACCATCTGTGCTACCACCCCAGTTGTCGATGTCTTCACCGTCGTATGTTACTCCAGTAACAATATCTTCGCCATCAAAGTCATCGTAGTGCAATTCTAGTTTTTCAATATCAAATGGCGCTGTGAGTTCTAAATCAGCTTCAAAGAAAGTACCTTTTTCGTTTGAGTTGCCAATAAACACAACCTCGCCTTTTTTACGTGATCCAACCCAAACTTCGTCGTTGCAACATAACTGTGGGCTATCGTCGCAGCCATCACAGTCATCCAATGATCGTTCGAATACTGTTTCTCCGTTTTCATCTTCGATTTGTAGTGTACCAGCATCACGACTAACGCCACTAATATGACCCATGCTGTCGCACTCGTACCACGAACCTGGGGGAAATGGTAACATATCGGGGTCAAGTCCCATATCCTCAGCAGCCTCACTATTCCAGGCGATGTCGGATAGGTCAACTGAGTGTTCCATGCAGTAGTCCCAAACTTCATTGGGTACAGTACCCATAACTTTTTCACCACCGTAACCCCACATACTAATCTTATATGTGCGTGGTGTAAATTTAATGAGTTCTACTAGTTCTTCTGCTGTAACTTCTTTAGTTTCTGTTTGGTTTCCCATAAGTCGCCTCTTAGTTGATTTTCCAATAATCGATATTGTTGTACTTCTGATAGTAAGGTTTGGTTTAACGCTAATTGATAATCGTACTCTCGGCGCTCTTTGTCAGACATTTCTACTTGATTAACAATTTCTTTGGGCGCAGAAGTACGTCCTGCTAAAAAGCAAACAAATCCAACAATGCAGTAAAGTACTATATCCATATTATCTATTTAGAGTTGACCAAGCTAACCATTCCTTAAAGCAATTATACACGGCCTGCATTTCTTTGTCATCCTGATCGAGTTTCACACCGCGTACATAAAACCCATCTTCGGCAATTTTGAGCATTTCTTCTCCGGCACAATGTAACACTACACTATTTTCGGGTGGTGCTGCCATAGTTATTACAGGTTGTACTTCACGTTGTTTAGCAAATACCCAAGGATCACCCGTAGCCATTTTAGTATTTGCTTTCGTGTGTATGACGACGATAGTCAGTATCCATACGACGCCATTGTTCGCCTCGGCCTTCTAGGATGTCTATAATGCGATCAATACAACCATCTGTCCACGCACTAATCTTACCTTGATTGGCATGTGGTGCTTCTAGTAATTTGATTAACTTTGCTTCAGCATCGTCTAGTGACCAAGGAACATATAACCGCTCTGGATCATTTGCGAAAGTCTCTGGAAAACTACGATAAGCAGGATAGAGCACATTAGCGCCAAGAGTGTCAGCTTCAGATACGGTGTTACTGACCCAGTCCTGTAACGCACAATTAAACAAGACACGAGTATCATTAAGCAACTGATAATAATCATTCTTTTCTAAATCCTCATGTAAAGTTAATATACCACGTGCTTGTAAGTCTCTAGTACGAGCCATGTAGCTGTCGTTATTAGATTTTAATTTACTACCTGCAAATACACAAAATTCAACATCGGGATATTTGGCCTTAACACGTTCAGCTAAGTCCATGTAAAAGTCTGGTTGTTTCTCTTGATCCCAACGTGCTGCAAATCCTACACGCATAGCACGTTCATTGAATGGCTTTAATTCGCCTGGCACTCTTGCACGGACTTCATCTTTGCCGAACGCTAATCCGGAGATGTTGTATATAGGGGCTTCCCAGCCAGCAATTTTCATGTGCATTGCCATTTCTTCGTTTGATGCTAAAACAATATCCGCAAAACTATCCACCATCTTTTCGTAAAGTCCCATCCACTTTTGCATACCCCAAACATGAACAAAATCATCAGGGTCAATGCTCTGTGCAAGGCAACGAACAGCAATAGTGGGACGCATAGCAGGATCGATTTGATCCATAATGTAAGGGAGGCTCTCGATACCTGGTTGAAACATGTCTTCAAAGTAAACGACGTCTTCATGTGTGACTTCTCCTGCTTTCATTTTACGTACAAGTGTCATCAGCTGACTCATACCAAAGTAAGTACGACCGTGTGCATCCAGTACTTGCCCTGTTACGATTGCTTGATCGTTACTGAGTGTTTCTCCAGTAACCAATTCATAGTCTATACCACGACGTTTGAATACCCGTTCATTCCAGTCTTGTAACTGTAATGTATAACGTGCTTTATAGGGCTCTAAGCCCATGTACCATAATTTACGCATTTTATATAGTTTCATTTAACAAATTGACCTAGTTCTGGTGGAGTCCATCCTACTGGTTTTAAAACTTTGCCATCTTCACGCTTACGCACCTTGCCAGTTTCTTTGTCAATCTTGGCAAAGTTAGTACGCATAACTTCTTTCCACGCACCTTCTGCATCAAAGCCGCCACTATGGATTGCACCGATAGTAACAACTAGAATATCAATAAGTGCGTCTAACTGTTCTACACGATCATTGTTAGCAAAAGCGTGATCTAGTTCTCTAGATTCTTCTTCAATGAGACTCAAATATAATGCATATTGATCTTCATTGTAAGCGTCTACAGTTTGATCGCAAGCCTTCATAAATGTTTCTTGATCTCTAAACGGATTTGTCATTCTTCTACCTTATCTATACCGTAAAAACTTTGAAATGGAATCTTGTAGACTGAATAATGAAGTGCTTCGGATAATGTATCAAAGTACTTGACTGTCATTGATTGCCCAGAAGATTCGTAAAATTTTAATTTATACATTAATAGCTACGTGGCTTCCAGTTAGTATCACGTGGCTTAAAGTCCTTGCGTTCACGCTTTGGAGTACGCCATTGATCCCAGGGTTCGCGACCTTTAGTCATTTTAACATACTCACCGTAAGGTGTACGCTCATTGTACAAGTTACGCTCGTCGTATGGATAACCGTAATCAATACAAAATTGTTTATAGTTTTCCAAATCTTCAAAGAGTTGTTCTACTTCAGGCTTCATGCGAAGGTACTTGTTTAGCCAGCTTGGTTGGGCCATGATATTTCCTTTTAAATTACGATTGATTGACTTGGACGGGTGAGGTTGTAATTGATCGTGCATCCGTTTTCACCGTCCTCGGATACTTCGATTGTGATTGCACGTCCGGGATAGCGACCTGCAATTTGTAAGTATAAATCATCTGCGATCATTTCGCACGATTTGTAGTCGAGTTCTAAAACTCGATTTTCATTAAAGGGACCGGTCCCAGAGTATAGGTTCTCGAGCCAGCGTTTGAACTGGATGAACTCGATGTCCCTGTCGTTATGGAAGACATCGATTGACACCCTGAAATGAAAGATATGGCGATGAGGATTAGCCAAAAACGAAACATCATACTCATCTCCTGTTGCCAACTGTGGATCTGTAGCAGCCGCTGGATAACAATGTACGCCTTCTCTTTGAAATGTGACCCAAATTTGACGTTGAGCTGCCGTTTTAATTCTTTCAACTGTTTCTCTTTGTTCTTGAATCATTGTGCTTTTCTTTTTGGTTGTAATAAAAGTTTATTAACAACAACATTACTGTGTTGATATAATTGTAGCATACTTGCTATAGTTTCTGCAACATCTTTTGGCAATAATTGATATGGTTGTGGCTCATTGCCCGGTTTAACTAAAGTACCGGGAGCAAGATATGATACATATGGTAAGCGATCGTTGGTACAAAACTCATCAACAAATTTAAGATGCCCTGTTTTTGATAAGATAAATTCTTCTGGTAAATCTGGTCGTTGCAATCTTATATTTGGATTATGAGCCGCACCCGATCCCAAGGTAATAATTAATTTATATTGGCCTTCCCATACTTCGTAGATCTTACGCAATAGACCTAACTGTCCAGTTACATGATATGCATTATTAATAAGCACGTCGTAGTCTTGGATTTCATCTACAATTTCCGCAAGATTCTTGCTGATATCGTAACCGTTTGATCTACTAAACCCAACTACTTCGTGCTGTGTGGATAGTATTTCAAATAGAGCTTGCCCCAAGCCTCCAGTATGTCCTGTTATTGCTATTTTCATTTAATAACTTCGTCTTGGGTATATTTAGACCAATCGGTAAACACACTACGATCACGTAGTTCGTGTATACTATGACACCATACACCGGGATTTGATTTAGCAAAATCTTTATCATCTAGTTTAAGTGTAGCATTATATCCAAGTAATTGTATATAGGGTAACTTAACACTAATCATAGGAATAAAGTTATTGTATTCTACTAAACTAGATTCACAAAGACCTTCAGCACAGGTAGAATCTAAGTCTAATGTACATAATACACCAAACCTTAGACACTCTTCGATCATGCCTTCCCATTCGCGCCAGTTATCTCCATCATTGGTATCTAATTTTGGAAAACTTTGATTAGCACCAAAATATACATGAGTACAATCATAATTTTTTAACAGATTAATAATTACACTAGCATCTTGAATACCAACTACAAACAGAGTCTTATGTCCAAATGCTGGCGAGTGTTCGACTTCCTTGCCAATGAAAAAATCTACTTGGTTGTGTCCTTCTCTGTTCATAACTTCCTATCTTTTTTACTTTGTTCAAATGCAACGGTTTCTTTAAGTTTAACAATATCGTCTCTGATATGCAACCTTTGCTTTTTCAATTTGTTTAAAAGTTCATCGTGGAACGCACCGGTGCTTTCTAAACCATCAATTTTTTTATCAAGTTTAGCATGTTCATCTTCTAAGTGTTTAATACGTGCTGTAATGGTCATGTCGTTATCCAAAAAGGTCAGGGTTGAGTACAGGTTTTGCTTGTTCTTTTTTAACTGGTTTGTCCTTGGCCAGGTTGCCTTCGATATGTACATGCCGGGCAGCCATAGTACGTGCGTTCTTGGCTTTTTTGCCTTTGAATCCACGTGTGCCTACAATTTCCATCCAATAGCTATCGTAGGTTTCAATAATAGCTTCGGCTGTAGCACGGTCTGGAGCAGAAAAGATAGCTTCTACAATGTCTTCGAACAGTTCGTGACTTGGAGCGGTATAACGCATCATTGCTGGATGTTCTCCGGCATCGAAACGTCTGTTGGCTTCTTGTACGGCTGTCAAGTGCATCCATACATTATGACCCATTAGTAATGCATAGCTAAATGAATCCCAACTTGTCCGTCCCCATTTGCCATTTTTATTAACATCGGGCAATACATCATATGATTCTGGATCTTTAAAGTTTTCTTCTGTAAGTGTAACGCCAGCTTTGGCAACACCAGGTTTGTAAATACAGATATCTTTCATCTGCAACATGTCGGATATAGGACTATCTTCCCAACGTGGGTAAATACCATCCGCTACTACACCGTCTGACCACTTGCGTGTATCTAGTGCGTACTTTTTATCATCTGCACTAGGTGCCATACGATACGACCATTTGCCGTCGTGTTCGAATACATTTTCAAAGTAAACTTGACCATTGGCTGTGGCTAAGAAAGGACTTGCACAGTCGAAGCTAATTGTAAAGCTAGGGTTAACATACCGACGAATAGCACGTTGAATAACAGTAAGTAACACAGCATATTCTAGTTTACTTGTGCCCAGGAAGTGCATCCAATCGTGTATGCCTTCTTGTAACAGTCCGTCGTAGCGTAATGCCACTAGACGTTTTAAGATCAGGTGTACATCACTCATGTTCTGTCCACCCATGGCCCAACCATCGAAGTGTGTGTCTGGGTATTTAACAGGATCGCAATACTCTTTCATGATCTGATACCAATTCTCTGCGTTCTCATGATTGTCACCTTGCAGAACGTTTAGAATCTTAGTACCACCGTTTTTCTTACCCCGACGATGCTTCATAAAGTATTCGTTATTATAGCGTGTAGCATCAATGGCTTCTTGTAGTGTAGTAATTTGACAAGCGGCACTGGCTTTCTTATCGTGGATAACCCAAGTTGGAATATCCAATGTCATACAGTAGTTGCTGATATTATCTAACCAATTAAGTACAGCGGCACGTTTAGTCTGCGCCTTAGGACAGCCCGAGTTAGCCCGCCAATCGCCTTCCCATAATCCCTTGGCAATCTGGAATCCACCAGAGTCGCCTAGGATTAGTGTGTTGGGATCGCGATTACGAACCATGTCTTCCGACCAATCTTGTTTATTAAGATCGAGGTTGGCATGTCCACCGGAGTATAGTGACCATTTATATGGAAACAAGGCTTTCTGACTGTTAAGCCAGTTAAGTTGTTCCATATCTGTTATACCCTGCGGGAAACGTGCAGGGTCTACATATTCTTCGTTGCGTTGTTTACCTATAAAGGTAGCATAGAAACCACTAATAGCTGGTAAGAACACAGCGTAGTCGTTTTGTTTAGCGGTTAAGTTATCTTGAGCCATAGAACTTTACTTGGTTAATTAATTCGTAGTCTGCAGCAAAGTATTCCTTGACTGCGTTGAGGTATTTAGGATTTTCAATTTCTCTTGTAAAAATATTTTTAAATTTATCACGCACAGGACTTGACTTACTTACGTGTTGTGGTTCATATTTGTGATAACGGTTAGGCATACCATGTTCATCTAAAAATACACTAAAGTCTTCTCGATAGTACTCGTCGCACTTAAAAAATGTACAGCGTTCAGTATCAAGTCCGTGTATAAAGTTTACTTGACGTTCTGTGTGATCGTCAAAACATATTCTATCAAATATTAAATCCATGCCTTCTAAATCATGTAGTATAAAAGTTGGATGATATAGTGCTAGATACTCGGCTATACCACTTAACCAACGATCAACGGGATCACGTAATACAACCATTGCATGTTTATTTAGACCGTCGGTGTGATAATTATAAAATTCCCAACCAAAATCTTGTAGGTTGGGTTTAGTCCACGAACTGGCATTCTTGGGAATGTGTACATACATAAGATCAGTGTCGGGGTGCGACATACACTCCCCGTACACATGACCTTTATGAGCCCAAGAGTTTAAAAACCCTGCGTCTACAATCACTTAGTTTGTGCTGGGATAATATAAGAATATTCTGCAATGCCAGAATCTACAGTAATCATTGAAGCACCTTCGTCGGCAATCTTAAATGTCTTATCGCCGGGCAAGCTCAAAATACTAATTACAGCCGCAACTGGCCAAGACCAAGACTTGCTTAGTGTACCTGTTACGCCAGGCTGGAATACAAAGTTACCTGCGTGACTAGCAGCATCACCAAAGTAAAACTTCAAATCGCCATTTTCAACTTTGGCTTGGAATGTAGTTTCTTCACTGTTAGCACTTGCTTGGAAACGCAAACGCTGGATACTAGCGTTAGTTGGAACAACATCTACGTTCCATTTAACACCTTTGAACTTAACTGTTTTAAGTTTCTCTGTAACAACAGCTTCACTCATAAAGCGATAGTCGTTTTTAAAGTCGCCTTCTTTGTTTTCAAAGTGGATACCTGCTGGCACGTCTACACCAGTGGCATCTTTTTGTGTGTTGATGCTTAGTTCTGCATCGTCTTTATATACGTCAAGACTTAGAATAGTCTTTAACTTGCCCAAGTTAGGCATACCAAAAATGCCTACAAACTCAGCCACTGGGGCTTTAAATTTAGCTTCAACAATGACACTACGGTCTTCGGCTACCGAATTAATAACTGTGTCTGTTGCTGTACCGGTAACTTTAACCATATCAATGGTTCCTAGTCCGTGTGTGTGTTGTACGATGTCTTGAAGTTGGTCTTTCATATGTTCTCCTGTGATTGTTCAATTGTACTTGATTCGTCTGGCGAAGTCAACGACATAATAGAATCATTACGTGCTTTTATTTCGCCTAAAACTTGGTGTGCCTTAATGGTTTTTAATTCTCCGGGTTTGCGTATTTCGATCCAGTTTATATTACCTGCATAGTCTGATTCATCAACAATAGTAAATCCCAAACTTTCGCAAAGTGGTACTAGCAGGCTTTTTGGCATATAAGTCTGTGCAAATGTTTCTGCCATACCGGCTCCGCTGGCTGTATCGCCATCGTTATAGGTAAACATAAATGATCCACCTGGGCGCAATAATGTCATGGCTTGTTTTAGGTACTGTTTCATGGTGTCAAAACTTACGTAGTTAAAGTATCCCCACGAAAAAATAAAACCAAATTGTCCTTGTGGTAGCATACTTAGATCATGATTGACAATTTGATATCTGCGTAGCCTACGCTTATATGCATCCGGAAAACGATTTTGAGTAAAATCTAAAAACTCTCTGAACGGGTCTACTATGTATAAAGGATCAGCGGCTACTAAATTCTGCGTCCATTCGCCATCTCTACAGCCAATTTCCAATGCGGGATATTGCCAGCTGGTTCTTAATAATAGTCGACGTATAATTACATGCTCAGCATCGTTACTATATTGACCTTGTATACGAATACGGCGATTATTTCGAACAAAATCTACGTTACCAGGATTATTTTCAATATCGTAATTGTCAGCAAATAATTGATGCGTAATGTTGTTTATTTTTTGATTAAGCTCGGCAATTTTATTTTTAAGATTATTAACAGGTTGCTGTGCCTGATTTAGTATATTCTCATAGTGTGTAATTAAACTTTGAACATAGTCTTGGTCTTCGTTGGTTAAATTAACTTTAATTTTGAGATTATGTATTTCAGTCAACAGTTCTTGTGTAGATTTAACCACAGGGTCTGCGTTTACCGTTTCAAGTAACCGGTTTCTGAAATTGACTAGGTCGTATAAGGCCATGGTTTACTCGAAGCTAAACAAACTATCAAATGTTGTCTTAATATCTGTGTTTTCAGCAATCTTCCAATCCAACACACCTAATAAGTTTTCTACTTTTTGATCTACAATACCCATTTCCATGGCGTCTTGATCAAAAGGTAACTCTTTAAACCACAGCGGAATATGTGTTTCATCTGTAGGATAACCAACACTAGTAAGACCCAGTGGATTATCTTTAAGTTTACACACAACAGTTTTCATACCATCAACAATAGCAGTAGAATAATTATCACCGTGCATACGCTTAAGGTTATTCCAGTTCATTGCGGCACGAACGTGTCCGGGCATGTTAGCTTTACCTAGACGTGCTTCTTCGGCTGTGTATTTGGTTAAATTGTTTACACGTTTGGGAGTACCCTTTTCCCAAGCTGGACGTTCAGCAAATAATATCTTAAAGTCTCTAACTTTGTCAATAACAGTTTGGCGCACATCACCTGTGCCGGTTAGTACTTCTAATAGAATATCACTTAAGAACTCTTGTACTACCTTGGGAGTATCTGAACGCTTAAGGTCTAAGCCCATGGCTTTAACTTTACCTGGCTTGCCGTGTGTGTCTAATCTAACACCTTCGTTATCAAAAATCAGTACAGCATAACGCTTCTTCTTAATGAATAGGCCTTTACTAGCAATAAGTTCGCGACCTGCCGCAATAATAGCACCCATCTCACGTGGACAATGACAAGCACGTTCCATAAACGCAGGGAACGATTCGTTTACACTTTCTGCAATAGTATCGTATAACTGTACACAGATCTCTCTGTTCCACTCCATGTTACCTTTGGCTACTTCCTCTTTGATTTGCGGCCAGGCTGAGAAATAGACCGAGTCCGTGTCCCCGTAGATGATTGATGTCCCGACGTGGTTGTAGTCCCCCGTAATCGCTTCGTTAACGTGCGAGTCCATGTGCTTGGCAATAATACGACCCGTGAGCGTCGTACTCTGGCCAATGCGGTGGTCAAAGAAGCGGCAACCTGGGTTAAGGATAGCGCCGTAGAGCGAGTTGAGGTTAATTTTTTTAACGAGTTGCCTTTTGTCCCAGAATGCTTTTTCTTCCACAGTTTCTGCGGCCTTCTTTTTTGCTTGTAAGTCTTTTCGTTCGGCATACCAACGTTCTAGTAGTCCCGGGACTACACCTTTCATGTCATATTTAAAAATAGTACCATTGGCACTTAAAGTCCATGGTTGTCGGCTGTCAAAAATCATACGCCAGACATCTGCAGCAGAATGTACAGTACTACCGCCATCACCTTCCCAATCAATGGTAATTTCTGTACCAATTTCCATATTCATAACAGCTTGATATTCTAAGCTACCGAACATGTTTTCCCACGCATCAGCAAAACTAGCACCACCATCCATCTTTTCTTTGATGTAGTGGTCAGTCATTATTGGTCGGAGTTGTCCGACAATAGTTTCTGGCCCCATGTTAAGGGCACGAATAGCCGAGGGATAGAGCGAGTTGAGGTCGATTGCTCCGATGTATTCGTGAATCCCTTTTTTGGGATAAGCAACATAGGCACCTGCCGCTTGCGTGTTTGTTTGATCATCTCTATTTCTCCTATTAGGTGCAATCATACCACGTTGATGAGCTTCGTTAATAATAGCTTGCTCAGTTACAGCTACCGCCCCCATTGTAGTGGGCAATAGTACAGTATTATCGTGTGCCAATTCGTTGGCTAAATCTAGGAAACGTAGTTTCTTATCTAACTTAGACAGTAATAATGTGTCTTGTCTATTATAGTCGATGAACTTGTTAAATTCTTTATTGTATAGTTGATCTAGTGTGCCTTCGTAAGCTACCTTACTACCCACTTCCTCATATTCGCCAATGGCGTCTAATGAATAACTATGACGTTCTTCGTATGTGTATTTGCGATACAGTTGCATATAGTCCATATGCACCCGACCGATTAAATCAAAGGTTAAGTTTTCTGCGCCAAAACGTTCGAATGTACGTTGCTTTGGAAACTGTCCCCATAGGCATAGTCTGCGTGTATCGTCTTTTGACAGTACCCGATGAATACGCATTGTGGTATAGGGAATATCATACCCCTCCGAGTTCCAACCACTTAAGATATCTGCGTCTTGTATTAAGTCTAAGAACGTGTTAAGCATATCTTCTTCACGCTCAAATAAGTAACAGTTTTCAAATGTGTTACAAATTTCTTGTGCGGTTTCCCACGAATAGCTCTTAGGAGGAATAACCAAGGTCACAAGTTTATCCATCCAGTCTAAGTATAGACTAATGGCAGTAATAGGATTAAATGGATCATCGGGCTTGCTGTATCCGCGGAGTGGGTCAAAATCGACCTCAATGTCGAAAAAGCAAGTGTGTAGTTTTGGTGATTCTGCGCCTAGGTAATGTTCTTCAAGGCAACGGAAAATAGGATTAATATCCGACTCCCACAGTCTCTTATTACTGTTTACTCTGAGTTCTTTGTGAAATTCTTTGGAATTGCGAGTTGAGAATTTATTTACTGGTGTTCCGTAAATAGTTTTAAACTTGCCACGAGGGTCATCGTAATAAAATACATAGTTAGCCGGATACTCTTTGTATACCCGTTCTCCGTTAACTCGTTCTACGATGTGTATGCGATCTTTATCGCGATCAAACAATGCGTCAATATATGACATTTACTCTCCTGTGTGTAATTTTGAGCTTACACTAACTCTACATGCTCTTAAAGCGAGCGAAACTATATTATACTACTTTACTTATCATGCGAGCAAGTGCTATTAAATCAATGGAGCTCAGAAGCAAATAATTTGCTACCATGCCAAACGATCCTCTAGTCCATGCCGCCCAGCAGTAAATTATACAACCACTAATCCAAAACGGATACATTAATATCAATGGTGGATTAGGCACAGTCAGCATCATTGCTGTACTACAGCCAATGCTTAAACACCAAGCAAAAAGCTCAAGACAAAACCTTAAAGGCCATTCTTTAAAGTCTGTTTTTGCAAAATGCCAGGTGCTATTGAAATAACCAAAAAAGGTATCAATCAAAGTGTTTTACCTACAGTTTCTAGAATTGTATTTAATTCTTCGTGATCGGCATTGGTGTCTGTTAGTTTAGACTTTTGTGCGATCTTAATAGCTTTCTTTAGGATAGCTGGTTTGATTTCCATTTCTTCAGCAATGGCTTTTACTGTGTCAGCTAAGCCGGCATTAAGGTCTTCGATTTCTTGAAGTACGCTTACACCTTCGTTGATGATTTGGGTTAGTTTTGCTTTTTGTTCATTGCTAAACATACGTGATGACATTGAAAATCTCCTGTTGTAATTGAGTTATTATATACTATTTAATTGCTAAAAGCAAGAGCCGTTTGGAAATCAAATACCTTTAATTGGGTTTTTTAATTGACTTGCAAACCATGCTGATTTGGGTACAAGTGTATGGTGTTGGTTAGCATCCATTTTTACGTGTTCTAGCTGACGTAATCCAGTTAGTACTTCCTCATGCGCCTGTTGTACACAATCAATTGTCTGTTGGCCGAATTGATTATTAAAAATGGTTTGTAAATATTCTAAATGTTCGGCTACGGTAGGGTGTACATCAAAGTAATAAGATCCTACTTCTTGTTTTACCCGTTGGTGTTTTATGTCAAGGTTGTTATTCCACAGTACCGAATAGTAACTTGGATTAATCTTAGACAAGTACGGTTGATATAATTCAAGTAACTCTGCAGAATCAATTGATTGATCTGTGTGCCATTGGTCAACAGAGTTGATATCCATCATAGTTAAAAAATGATGTTGTGTTTGTCGGCCAGTCAGAAATTCCGATATTGATTTAATTGTTGCAAAATCTCTTACAGCATAACCCACAGGATCTGCCCATTGGCGAACAAACTTTTCATCGTAGGAACTTTGTGTATAGATGTTGCCCGGTGTTTCCCAATGTCCGTGTGCGTAGCGATCTTCTCTAGCAACATTAGTCCAACATACAATAACTAAATCGTTCTCGTCAAACTGATAGTAACTGTCAGCTTGCATTAATTTATTAAAGATATATTGATTGCCGGCACCAGCTTGTCCGTAGTTATAGTAGGGTATTTGTAATTCTTTAGAAATAATATCAACCCAGGTTGGCCAACAGTAGTCGGTAAAACTACAGCCAAATGCAAACAAACGTCGAGGTTGAGTTGTTATTAGTTGAGACATATAATAGAAGTGCTCACTTTAAGAATACATTCCGGGGCACGACTCCCATATATTCTAGCCCAGCAGCCGGGCATACACTAGTAACGCATAACGTCCTAAGGTAGTGTATTCTATTCAAATGCTTTTAGTATGTTTTCTGCACTAACTCCGCCCCACTCCTGTGCCTTCCAGTCGTTGCGGTGTATGCCTTCTAACTGTTGCCAGTGTTGCTTGGTAGCTTTTATTTTTTTAACAAAATTAAACCAATTAGTATTGGCTAATCGTTTTTCAAAATCCGTCTTTGTTAACTTGGCCTGGTTTAAATCAGCAAAGTCTCGTTCAATGTGTAGTATTTCTAAGTAGCCATCTTCGTCTACATACTCTAATGCAAAGTCTAGTCCCCATTTAGGACGAGCCTGTAGATATTTTTTAAGATAGGGGAATGTTTGACTATGATATTCTAGTTGTTCTAAAGCCTGTCCAGTATAGCCACAACGTGTAAGTACCATGCTGTGATCTAGAATAAAATTAGGCATATTGTGTATAGACGCCCACGGATATCTAGCACCGAGGAAACCAAGACAATCTTCTAGCGCAATTCCTTGCGCCCGATAATATTCTTGTTCTAATAGATTAGGTTTAAATCCATCATTGTCATAATACCGTATATTTTTTTCTATAAAGAAACTATCGTCAATACAGGTATTAACCAATGGATTTTCGATGAACTGGTTATTGCTAAACGTTATATACATATAACTATTTACAATTAGTTACACCGGGCTATACGGATTCTTTGGTGTATCGTATCCGTCGTCTTCGGGATATACCGGGTATTCGTTCATTATTGTGTTTTTAATAATTCAGCTAATTGTGCTCTTGCGTCAACATAGTTGGCAGCTGTAATAGTGTAAGTTTGACCGTTAACAGTAAATGTAAATGTTTCCATATTATCCCTTTAAACCAAAGTATTCTGGATTTTCGCCAGCAAAGTCACGCATAACAATTCCAGCATTAGCATTAGCTTCGTTTTCCTGTGGCGTACCGGTCTCTCCTGCACCCGGTTCTAATTTACCGTCGCAGTCTTGTTTGTAGTGTGTTAGTTCGTGTGCTAGTGTACGTAACACATCAATTGGATGACGTCCGCCCACAACCAATTTAATTGATTGTGTTTCGGGATTATATCCACCAAAACTAGTATCTGTTGGGGAATCTAATAGTGTAATTTCGGGCAATTGATCAATGCCTAATTGGTCGACGACCCACTGAATATGTTGCTCAACAAAACTACTGTTGGGTGCATCAGCTGATTCATTTTTAACACATTTGTTTACACGAACGCCGCCTTTAATTTGTGTGCCATCCTTATGATAACCAGACCAGCAAGTCTTATCTAAGCGTTGCTTAATCTTTGCTTCGGCTAACATTAATAATTCTTGTAACTCTGCTACGCTTTCGCAATGCCATTTACGCAGGCTCTTATTAATACGGCTGTTAGGATCGTGTTTAGTTTTAGCTGAAGTATTATGTTTCTTCATGCCCTTCATGCGGGCACAGAAACTCTTACGACGTTTAGCGTCTTTACTACCTGCTTTAAGTTCACTAGGCTTTTTAGTTACTGCTGTTTGTAGTTTTGAGCCAGGATGTTGTTTGCGATAACTAGCAACACCCTTCTTGTTTAGTCCGCCGTTCTTATTCTTGCCAGATTTTTTCTGCCAGGCTGCGGTTTCAACAAGTATTTCATTTATTTTCATTTTGCTGTTGCTCTCAATTGCCATGAATGTTTTCTATGGGCATCTTGTCTCTCGGCTAAAAAGTTACTAAAACCATGTTCACCTTGTGCTTCAGCAATATCATATACACGCTTTAATACCTTAACCATGTTGTCTGAGTCTTGTAGTAACTCAGCAACCATTTGCTCTGGGGGTACTACACTTGTTTCATCATCAATTTGACTTAACATATTAAAGCGGCTATTGCTACCAGGAGCATACGCACCTAAGCTACGAATCTTTTCAGCAAAGTCATCAATGCTTCCGTATACTTCTTCGTAGATAGTACCAAATAGGTCATGTAGTTCGCGGAAGTGAATGCCTTCTACGTTCCAATGAAAGAAGTGTGCCTTTAAGTAAAATGTAAATTCGCTAGCAAATGCTACCTTAGCGGCTTTTTGTAATTGTTCCATTATTTCTTGATGCTTTCTTTTAATTCATTTATTAAACTAGCAATCTTTGTATTGCGTTCGTCTTGTAGTTTAGTCCAATAGTTTTCTTTAACTGACTTTGCATCAAATTTGCTTGCTACTATATCATTTTTTATTTTTGTACGAATTTCATCACGAGTTTGTTGTGCTAATTTGTTGCCTACGCCTGTGCCTTGTTTATTAAAGCCTGGAGGATTACGAAACGGTTTAGCTGGACTTGGTGTATACACTTCCGCCACACCTTTGTTCTTTTTAACTTGAATCTTTGGCCTAGCCATTGCTTTTTGTAAATCTTTTTCAACGCCTTGAGCAAATTCTTTGGCCGGAACTGGTGTGCCTTTGCTCGGTTGTATATTTGCTAACTCAGCCCGAGTCTGTCTTGCTAATTCAGTGCCAGCACCTTTGGGACCAAAGTGACGATTAGTTACTTCGTTTGTTTTGTAAATAGGAGCCTGACCCTGTGATTGCCAATACTTGTTGCGGTCCTGATAGGTCTCGCCTGACTTTAATTTTTTAGGAGGAAGAATTGTAATTTCCTGCTTTGGTGGGAACTCACCAAACCCTGGCTTTTGCTCCTCATCAAGATTCAACGGCATCAATGTAATCTTGTCTGCCTTTTCTTTTTCGCCTTGAGCATATAACTTCTTCTTCCAGTTGTCGTGGAACTTGCGAGCTTCTTCATAGTAGTCAAACTTCTTAACAGGCTTGCCAGCTAAACAAACAG
>Ga0208497_1000472_pt1 | contig 18592 bp, 16 predicted proteins | sample CryBogCBE25Aug07_FD_184555 | JGI IMG/M metagenome (GOLD analysis project Ga0208497, IMG submission 184555) | Freshwater microbial communities from Crystal Bog, Wisconsin, USA - CBE25Aug07 (SPAdes) | ecosystem: Environmental > Aquatic > Freshwater > Lake | place: Crystal Bog, Wisconsin, USA...
CCGATAAGGCGTCGCGACGTGCCCTTTCTCTCGGGGCTAACAAGTACTGGTCAAAGTCCGCCATCACTACCAGTCCCGCGCGGCGAAGTCGAGGAAAGACCGCTTCGGTTCCGACCACCAGCGAGGTTCCCTCCGGGATATCACTCGTGGCCGCGGTGACCTCCAGCGCCTCACGGCCGAGCAAGAGGCCCACGTCACGCGCCAAGGTGGACACTCCTTGCTGCACGCGACGAAACGCCGTTCGCCCACAGGAGCGACAAAAGGTCTCTCTCGTAACCTCACACGAACTGCAACGAAGACCTTCGCCGACCTCGTCTTCGAGGCGACCGCAAGTCTCGCAAGTGGCCAACTCGCCACAGGCCTTACAGGCATTAATGCGACCCGCACCGAGCCGCTGCGAGACGACCACCACGGTCTTGCCCTCCGTAAAGCATCGATGCGCCGCCGACACGATTTCTGACGACAGCACGCCATCACGCGGATCGCTGAGGCGGCGATCAACGATGTCCACGATGGGCCACCACGAGGGATCGTCTGATGGCTGAAGGGGCGGGCCCGCCGCCACGCTGTGTGGCGAGGGCACCGGCGAGAGCAGGAACAGCGCCGCGTCATCGCGTCGACAGCGCTCGGCAACTACCGAGACGGCGTTCCAGGTCGGGGCCGCTTGAGAGATGTACGCGTCATCATCGGCATCAATGACCACGGCGGCGGCCAGTCGTGGGGTCGGCGAGAAAGCGTCACCTCGAGTACCCACAATGATGGGCCAGCCGGCACGCTGTTTGTCCCACTCGTCGGGCCCGGCCACCGGCCAGCCTCGCCGTCGGCAACGTTCCATCAAACGCTGCGCCCAGCCATCGGTGGGGACTAGGAGAAGGACCGATCCGTCGCGGCCATCAGCGGACATCAACGCGGACTCAATGATGTCGAGAGGATCGTGCGCCGCACCCCAGGGATAGGTGCCCGGTGCGCGTGGCGCGACCACCGTCACCTGCGGCCGCGGTGGCACCGTGGGCAAGGAGTGATAGATGCGAGGTGGCGTTGCGGTGGTGAGGAATTTGGCTAACGGTGCCATCCAGACGTCGGCCGCCCAGCGAGCGAGGTCGACCACGGCCGGAGAGGGTCCCTTACCCAGCGACTTCGCGACGGGCTTCAGCTCGCGCTCTACCGGAGCCTCGCCGACCACCCAGCCACGAACGGAACGACCGTGCAGGTTGACGCGAACTCGGTCGCCCACGGCCAGAGCGGCCGTGGCGTCGGTGACGAGGTAGTCGAATTCTCGGTCTACCGCCGCCACTTCCGTGACGACTCGCACCGCACGCGGTGCGTCGCTCATCTAGCCGAGGTTGAGAGCGCGACGCAGCTCGTCAACGCGGTTGGTCTGTTCCCAGGTGAACCCTTGGTCCGAGCGACCGAAGTGGCCATACGCGGCGGTCTTCTGGTAGATCGGACGACGAAGGTCCAAGTCTCGCGTGATAGCGGCCGGACGAAGATCAAAGATTTCGTTCACGGCCGCCGCGATCTTGTTGCGGTCCACGTGCTCGGTACCAAAGGTCTCCACGAGAACCGATACCGGGCGCGCCACGCCGATGGCGTAGGCAACCTGAACCTCACAGCGGTCAGCCGCACCTGCGGCCACGACGTTCTTCGCCACCCAACGAGCGGCATACGCGGCCGAGCGGTCGACCTTGGACGGGTCCTTGCCGGAGAAGGCGCCGCCACCGTGGCGAGCCATGCCGCCATAAGTGTCGACGATGATCTTTCGACCGGTCAAACCCGTGTCCGCGTGCGGGCCGCCGAGCACAAACTTGCCCGAAGGGTTGGTGAAAATCTTGATATTTGAGGTATCAAGAAAGTCCGGCAACATGGGCTGAATCACGTGCTCGATGAGGTCACGACGAATCGTGGTGTCGTTGTCGTAACCGTCCGCGTGCTGCGTCGAGATCAGCACGGTGTCAACGGCAACCGGCTTGCCGTCTTCGTAGACAATGGTCACCTGAGTCTTACCGTCAGGGCGCAGATAGGGCACGAGACCGCTGCGACGAACCTGAGCGAGTCGCATCGACAGGCGATGAGCCAACCACACCGGCACCGGCATGAAGTCCTCGTTGTCGTTGGTGGCGTAGCCGAACATCATGCCCTGGTCACCCGCGCCTTGCGAGTTGAGGGCGTCTTCGCCACCGGACCCATCGCGCTGCTCGAGGGCCGAGTCCACGCCGCCGGCAATGTCCGGGCTTTGCTTGTCGAGGGAAACCAAGATGCCGGCGTTGTTGCCGTCGTAGCCCTTCGCTCCGTCGTCGTAACCAATGTCAACAATGGTCTTGCGGGCGATCGCCGCGAAGTCCACCACGGCCGACGTCGTGATCTCACCGGCGATAACGCACAGGCCCGTCGTCAACAACGTTTCGCAGGCCACGCGCGACATGGGGTCTTGCGCTAACAGTGCGTCCAAGATGGCGTCAGAAACTTGGTCGGCGATCTTGTCCGGATGACCTTCCGTTACCGATTCCGACGTGAAGAGAATTCGGTTGCTCACTTAAGCCCTTCCGCTGAGTTTGCTCGCCACCTTATCCAAAATGGCAACCGCCACCTGTTCTTTGCCTCGCAGGCTCACGACCTCAACGACGCCCGTCGCATCCACAATGGTCACTTCATTTGTCGGGTGCTCGAAGCCGACCTCGGGATCAGCCACGTTGTTGGCAATAACGAAGTCGCAATTCTTTCGTTGACACTTCTCAATGGCCGCCGCCACGAGATTGGAAGTTTCCGCAGCAAAGCCGACGAGAATTTGTTGCCCTCGCTCGCCCTGGCCAAGCGTCGCCAAGATGTCAACGGTAGGAGTCAGCTCAATCGTCGGAATCCCGTCCGCTTTTTTGAGTTTGTGCGAGACGGGCGTCACCGTGAAATCAGCGACCGCGGCCGCCATGATGATGGCGGACGCACCCTCTCGACGCCTCATCACGGCATCGTGCATCTCTGCTGCCGTGTTGACACGAATCACGTTGACCAGTCGGGCGACGTCGAGGGCTATGGGCTCAACGGACGTGGTAACGAGGTCCACCTCGGCACCCCAACGAGCGGCGACCTGCGCGAGGGCATGCCCTTGGCGTCCTGATGACAGATTGGTAATGACCCGAACGGCATCGATGGGCTCTCGAGTCCCTCCCGCGGTGATGACTACGCGATGACCGGACAAGGGGCCGGCCGGCGACCCCGTGGCCACCGCCATCACCAACTGGGCAATCGTCTCGGGATCCGGCAGGCGTCCGGGGCCGCTGTCGCCACCCGCGAGCGCCCCGTCATCGGGGGGCAAGATCAGATATCCCCGCGCTCGAAGTCGAGACAAGTTCTCTTGAACCGAGGGCTGCTCCCACATTTCCGTATGCATGGCGGGGCACAAAATCACCGGGGCGCGCGACGCCCACACGGTCGCCGTCAACAAATCATCTCCGAGGCCGGCGGCCAAACGCGCAATGACGTGGGCCGTCGCCGGCGCCACCACAATCACGTCAGCGTTTTGACCGAGATAGGTGTGCGGGATGGGCGTCGTGTGATCGTTAAAGATCGTGGTGCGCGCGGGTTCTGACGCCAAGGCGGAAAAGGTAAGGGCCCCAACAAAGCGGGTGGCGTCGGGCGTTAGGACGGGAGCAACGTGTGCGCCGGCCTGACGAAGGAGTCGAAGAAGTTCGACGGACTTGTAGGCGGCGATGCCACCGGCAACGCCCAGTACGACGAAGGGCTGACCGTTAGAGCGTTTCGGGCTCATTGAACGAGTCGCTCGGGCGCACATCGCTCAACAGGCCGAACTCATCCGTCGCGAGCTCCGCGGCGAGACGCTCCTGCTCGGCACGCTCTTCTTCCAGCTCTTCGGCCGTCGGGCGGCGAATAGCCAACTTGTCCTCCGCCATTTCCTCGAGGGCCATGGTGAGCGACTTGTTCGAACGTGACACGACCTGGGGCGGCACAATGCGTCCGCTGCCCTTGCCGAGGCCATTCCAGTAGTCGTTGATTTCGCGGGCGCGCTTCGAGGCGGCCGCGACGAGGGTGAACTTAGAGTCGCCAGCCGCGTCGAGTAGCGGCTCAATCGGCGGGTCAACAAGAGTGGGGCGGTCAGTGCTCACGGGGAGACCTTTCCAGTCGGAGTTCTTCAATAATAGCCGTGATTTGCCTGATGACGTCCTCAAGGTCGTCATTAACCAGCTCCACGGTGGCAATTTCGCGTCCCACCGACAATTCGAGGGCTGAACTGGTCAAACGGCGCTGGACGTGATCTTCGTCGTCTCCGCGGCCGCGCAGGCGACTTTCGAGCTCTTCCAGTGACGGAGGAGACAGCAGGAAAATGATGGCGTCGGGGTCGCCCGCGCGAACCTGCTGGGCGCCTTGGACCTCGATTTCGAGGAGAACATCACAGTTCTCAGGGGCAACCGGCTTCGGGGTGCCGTAGAGGTTCCCGTGAAATTCCGCCCACTCCAGAAAAACTCCACGAGCGATGGCATCTTCAAACTCCGCCCGAGACACGAAGTGATACTCCTTGCCCGTTTCGATGGGACGGGGAGTACGAGTGGTCCACGAACGCGACAACCACAGTGACGCATCGCGCTCAATGAGCTGCTTCGCCACCGTCCCCTTACCGACCCCACCGGGACCGATCAAGACGAAAGTAAAAGCGTCAGCGGGCAAGAGCCTTGAGGAGCTCGCTGCGCTGACGTGCGCCCAGCCCGCGGATTCGACGAGTCGCGGCAATTTGCGCGTGGCGCATGATTCGCGAGGCCTTCACTTCCCCAATCGCGGGGATAGCGGCAATGAGATCCGACGCACGCATCTGCGCCACACAGTCCTCAGTGTCGGCAATGGCAAAGACTTCCGCCAAGGTCAGGTCACCCGACTTCAGCGCACGCTTGATGTCCGCACGGCGACGTCGGTTGGCGACGGCCAGCTGGGATGCAGCTTGACGCTGCTCGGATGACAACTGCGGAGGAGTCGGAGTCACGCGCCAGAGGTTAGCCACTCTCACCGGCCCCCTTTACAGCAGGGCAGCCACCAGGTCATCACGCCAGCGTCGCGCGGCGTCGGTCACCGCCCGTCGCTCGGGGCCCGCATCGCTAATGGCACGTCCGACGTTCACGACGACCGACCCCGTCGGTACGCCCACGAAGAGGCGAGCGACGTCACTGGGGGTGCCGCCTTGCGCACCCACCCCCGGGACCAGGAACGGAGCACCGAGACGTGAAAGGGGAAATTGTGGTGCGTGGCGAGTCGCTCCAATGACGGCGCCGAAGACGCCAGGCGTGGACTCATTCAAGCTGGCCAATTGCTCCAGCAAGGCGCTATCAACGCGTTGTCCATGGTCATCTCGAGCCGACTGAATGGCTTGCCCTTCGGGGTTGGAACTCGCGACCACCACGAACAGTCCGCGATCAAATGATTCGCACGCGTGGCGCAGGGATTCCATGGCCGTCACCCCGAGATACGGCGACACGGTCAATGCGTCACATGACAGCGGCGAGCGAGGCGAGAGCCAGGCCTGTGCGTAACCATCGTTGGTCGATCCGATATCACCGCGCTTGGCATCGGCGATGACGAGCAATCCAGCCGTCGAGGCTTCGGCAATCACGCGTTCGAGCGCGGCCAGTCCTGCCGACCCAAAACGCTCGAAGAAGGCGACCTGGGGCTTCACGATGCCGGTAACCGCCGAGGCCACCTCGACGAGAGTGAGTGCCACGTAGAGCAGTCCGTCGACGTTGTCGGGACGTTCCCAGCTAGCCAGAGTCGCGCTGGAGGGATCGATGCCGAGACAGAGAGGACTGCGGTCGAGGACCTGCTGGCGAAGCCGTTCGCTAAAGTTGCTCATCAGCGACCTCCTCGGTGCGAGAGATTGACGACGTCGGCCAGCGCGTCGAAGCCCTGGCGCGACATCCATTGATTCAGGCCCCGCGTGAGGCGCCAATAGATGCGGGGGTCCGCGAATCCGGCGGTACCCACCTCAACGGCCGAGGCACCCGCCATCAGCATGGCCACCACGTCGCGCACCGACGAGACTCCCCCGACGCCCACGATGGGCACATCCGGCAACGCCGCCCGTACCTCGTAGACGCAGCGCAAAGCAACGGGGAAAATGGGGAAACCGCTCACGCCGCCCCCGCCGTTACCCAAGGTGGGTCGACCGGTCGAGATATCGATGTCCATGCCCAACAGCGTGTTCGCAATCACCAGCGCATCGGCGCCGCCGTCCACCGCGGCCGTGGCGATCTCAACGAGGTCTGGGGTGTTCGGACTGAGTTTCACCCAGCGAGGTACCGATGCTGATGACGTGGCCTCCAGCAGCTCTCGAATGAGCGGTGCGGAATGGGCAAACATCCCGCGCCGACCTTCAAGATTGGGGCACGAAGCATTGATCTCAATAGCCGTGAGGGCGAGGCCCGCGAGGTCAGATACCGCGTCACCAAATTCGCGGGCACTGCGACCCCACACACTGGCCACCACGGACGCGCCGCTATCGCGCAAACTCGGCCATTCGCTCTCTCGCCACGCGGCGACGCCGGGGCCCGCGAGTCCCACCGAGTTGAGCATGGCATCACCGGCCGGAGCGACCCGGGGCGAGGGATTGCCGGCCCAGGAGAAGCCGGCCAAGGACTTCGTGACGACGGCTCCCAAAGCTGACAAATCGCCGTAATCCGCCAGCTCCGTTCCGTATCCGGCAGTTCCAGCCGCCGTCATGATGGGAGAGCGCAACGACACGTCGCCCACACGAGCGCTGAGGCGCGGGTAACTCATCCGTGCAGCTCCTGCAGTGACGTCACTCGCCAGCCGTGTGTGCGCGTTTCGCGAATACCCGCGATTGCCGCGCGAGCTGCGGCCAAAGTGGTGAGACAAGGAACCGTGTGGCGAGAACTGGCCGCGCGAATCGCCATCCCGTCCGCGCGAGCGCCGGAGCCCGATGGAGTGTTTACGACAAGGTGCACGGCCCCGGAGGCGAGCAAGTCGACGGCCGACACGGCGCCATCGGCGACCTTCCCGACTTCAACGTCAACGGCTATTCCCGCGGCACGCAAGGCGGCGGACGTTCCTGCGGTCGCCGCCAACGTGAATCCGAGTTCCACAAACTCGCGCGCCACGTCGATTCCCGCGTCTTTGTCGCGATCACGAAGCGAGAAGAACACGCACCCCGTATCAGGGAGGCGAGAACCCGCCGCGAGCTGTGCCTTGGCGAAGGCGATGCCGAAGTTCTCGCCAATACCCATCACTTCACCCGTCGAGCGCATTTCTGGCCCGAGAACCGGGTCAACATCGGCGAAGCGATTGAAGGGAAGAACTGCTTCTTTCACCGAGACGTAGGTCGGCACCGGCGTCTCGATACCCAGGAGGCCCTCGTCGCGCATTGAGGCCAGCGTTTCACCGACCATCACGCGCGCGGCAATGGCCGCGACGGGCACGCCCGTCGCCTTCGCCACAAAGGGCACGGTGCGACTCGCACGAGGGTTGGCCTCAAGGATGAAGATGTCCGTTCCGCGTACGGCCACCTGGACATTGATGAGACCCACGACCTGTAGGCGATGCGCAATCGCGGCGACCGCCACTTTGATCTCCTCGATGATGCTGGACGACAAGGTCACGGGGGGCAACGCGCACGCGGAGTCACCGGAGTGGACACCCGCCTCTTCGACGTGCTCCATAACTCCCGCGATATACAGGTCGCCCTGCTGGTCGCGCACTGCGTCCACGTCGACTTCGATCGCGTCTTCGAGGAAGCGGTCAATTAAGACGGGCCGCTCATCCGACAGGCCACCATCACGCTCCAGCGAGGCCGCGAGACGAGTCATGGCGTCACGTAGCGCATCGTCGTCATACACGATCTCCATCGCTCGCCCGCCCAGTACGTAACTAGGACGGACAAGTACGGGATAGCCAATTTCATGGGCCGTCGACACCGCGTCGTCAATGGTCGAGACGGCCGCTCCCGGCGGCTGACGCAGGCCAAGTTCGTTGCATATCAGTGACCATTCGCGACGGTCTTCGGCCGCGTCGATGGATGACACCGGAGTTCCCAAGATCAGTGACGCATCGAGAGAGTGCGCCAACTTGAGCGGCGTCTGTCCTCCGAGTGACACAATGACGCCGGCCACTCCCCCGGCTCCGCCTGCTTGCTCTGTCGCCACGATGTTCGCCACATCACGTGGCGTCAAGGGCTCAAAGTACAAACGGTCGCTCGTCGTGTAATCCGTGGAGACCGTTTCGGGGTTGCAATTCACCATCACCGTTTCGTACCCGCGCGCCCGCAAGGCGAGCGATGCGTGGACGCAGCAATAGTCAAATTCAATTCCCTGTCCAATGCGGTTCGGGCCGGAACCCAAGATGATGACACGCGGCTTGCTACCGGGTCGAACCTCAGATTCGTCATCAATCGTGGAGTAGTGATACGGCGTTGACGCATCGAACTCCGCCGCACAGGTGTCGACGGTCTTGTAGACGACGTGCACCCCGGCAGCCTCGCGCAGTGCGGTGACTCGCAGCGCCGGCGCACCCGTGAGAAAGGCCACCTGGTCATCGGTAAAGCCGAAACGCGCCACCTCGCGCCATTGGCCGGAGGTGAGCGCCGACGGGTCCTGGCCGCGCAGACTCTCGCCGACCCGGACCAAGGTGGCCATCTGGCGCGTGAACCATGGGTCTATTCCCGTCACTGCGGTGATGTCCTCGGCCGACACGCCCGCGCGCAGGAGCTCATGAATCTGAAAGAGGCGCTCGGGACGACCCGACGCAATTTTCTCGAGCAGCTCTGCCCGACCCGCGTCAGACTGCGCGATGCCCTCAAACTCGTGCGGGCCCGAAAAACCGCTGCGGCCCTGCTCCAAACTGCGCAGCGCCTTCTGCAGACTTTCAGAAAAGTTGCGGCCAATGGCCATCACTTCACCCACCGATTGCATGCGGGTGCCCAGTACGCCCGTTGACCCCGGAAGCTTTTCGAATGCCCAGCGCGGAATCTTGGTCACGACGTAGTCGATGACGGGCTCAAAACTAGCGGGCGTGGCCCCCGTGATGTCGTTGGTGATTTCATCCAAGGTGTAGCCGACGGCCAAGCGGGCGGCGATTTTCGCGATGGGAAATCCCGTGGCCTTGGAGGCGAGCGCCGAACTACGCGACACGCGAGGATTCATCTCGATAACGAGTCGCTCCCCGGTCTCGGGGTGCACCGCGAACTGAACGTTGGATCCGCCGGTTTCGACGCCCACGCGACGAAGGACGGCAAAGGCGTCGTCACGCATTTCTTGATACTCGACGTCCGACAAGGTTTGTGCCGGAGCCACCGTGATGGAGTCACCCGTGTGCACGCCCATCGCGTCGAGATTCTCGATGGAGCACACAATGACGCAGTTATCCGCGCGGTCGCGCATGACTTCGAGCTCGTATTCCTTCCAACCCGCAATGGAACGTTCCACGAGGATTTCGCGCACCGGCGATGCTTCGATCCCCTCGGCGGCCAAGATGGTGAGGGCGGCCTCATCGGCGGCGATGCCCGTTCCCGCGCCACCCAAGATGTAACTCGGACGAACAATGATGGGATAGCCAATCTCTCGAGCGATCTCGAGCGCTTCGGGCACGTCGTGGGCGAAACCCGACGCCGGCACGGCAAGGCCAATGTCGGCCATCGCGGCTTTGAACTTCTCACGGTCTTCGGCCGTCTCAATGGCATCGGCGGAGGCGCCAATAACCTCCACGCCGCATTCAGCAATGACGCCGCGCTTCACCAGTTCCATCGTGACGTTGAGCGCCGTCTGGCCGCCCAAGGTGGGCAACAGGGCGTCGGGGCGCTCTTTTCGAATGATGTCCGCCACTACATCCGGGTGTAGGGGTTCTATATATGTCACGTCGGCCGTTGACGGGTCCGTCATGATCGTCGCGGGATTGGAGTTCACCAATATCACTCGGTAACCCTCCTCGCGAAGGACGTGACACGCCTGAGTGCCCGAGTAGTCAAATTCACAGGCCTGACCAATGACGATGGGACCCGAACCAATCACCATGATGGTGCGCAAATCGCGACGACGGGGCATTAGGCCATCTCTCCATTCATCAAGGCTTCGAAGCGATCAAAGAGGTAACGCGCATCGTGCGGGCCAGGGCCCGCCTCCGGGTGATACTGCACGGAGAAGCATCTCTTCTCCTCAACCGCAATCCCCTCAATGACGTTGTCGTTGAGATTCACGTGCGTCACCCATTGTGCGGGGATGGAATCCGCACGTACGGCGTAGTTGTGATTCTGGGCGGTGATTTCGATGGCGCCCGTTCGTGAATCACGCACGGGGTGATTGGAGCCATGGTGTCCAAAGCGCAACTTCTCCGTCTTTCCACCGAGGGCCATCGCCAATAATTGGTGGCCGAGGCAGATGCCGAAAATGGGCACCGTTCCCAGAAGATCGGAGACGACCGCTGCGAGCTGCGGCAGAGCTGCGGGGTCGCCAGGTCCGTTCGACAAGAAGACCCCATCGGGGCGTAGTTCTCGCACTGCCGCGGCGGAAGTGTGAGCGGGAACCACGGTGACGCGAAAACGAGCCCCTAACTGAGCGACCATGGTGGTCTTGATGCCATAGTCGAAGGCCACCACGTGATGCGATCCATTGCCGCGCTCATACGGCGCCGCACACGTGACCAAGTCGACAAAATTGTGATTCTCGGTACCCGACGCCGACGCCGCGGCGGCAGCCAACTCCGCGGGCGACGCCGCGCCGAAGGCTCCCGGCAGCGCTCCGTGCGCTCGCAAGTGGCGAGTGAGACGGCGCGTATCGATACCGGACATCGCCATCACTCGATGCTGGCGCAGGAAGCCCTCGAGCGGGCCGACAGAACGCCAGTTCGATGGCACGTCAACAAAGTCGCGTGCAATGACACCCGCGCACCACGGCTTGGTGGACTCGTCGTCTAGTGGCGTGACGCCGTAATTTCCGAGGTGCGGGTAGGTGAAGGTGATGATCTGCCCGGCATAGCTGGGATCGGTAATCACCTCTTGATAACCCGACATGGCCGTATTGAAAACGAATTCTCCGGTCACGATGCCACTCGCGGGAATGAATCCGCGCACCACGCCCTCAAACACGGTGCCGTCGGCCAAGACAATTGCGCCATCTGTGGTCATCGAAATTCTCCATTCAGCCACACCGGCTCACCCACGAAAGTCCCCCGCACACGGCCCGTCACGACCATGTCGTGAAAGGGCGTATTAATGGCACGACTCTGAAGGGCGTGGCGGTCAACCGTCCACGAGTCAGACGGGTCAAAAATCACGAGCGAGGCATCTTCTCCCGGTGCGACATCGCCACCGTGAGCAACACGACGAACACCCAACTCGCCGGCGCGAAGTTGCGCCACGCGTGCCGGACCGCGACTGAGCACGTTGAAAAAAGCGTGTGCGTCGCCGTTCACCGCATCCCACGTCAGCGCGGCCGCCGTTTCGAGCCCCAGCATTCCGGGGGGCGCATCATCAAATGTGCCGTCTTTCGACTCCGGAGTATGGGGAGCATGATCGGTGGCCACCGCGTCGATGTCACCGCGTGCCACCGCTAACCGCAGTCCCTCGACATCCGCCATGGAGCGAAGTGGCGGGTGCACCTTGAACACGGGGTCAAAACTCGCACAACGGTCTTCACTCAACGTGAAGTGATGGGGCGCCACCTCGCAGGTGACGTCAAGGCCGTCGGCCTTGGCAGCCGCCACCAACTCCACCGAGCGACGAGTCGACAGGTGCAAGAAGTGAAGTCGTCCGCCCGAAGCTCGCACGAATTCGATGTCGCGCATCACCATGATTTCCTCGGCGAGCGCCGAGCGACCCGCAAGGCCGAGGCGAGCGGCCAGCGGGCCATCGTTCATGACGCCCGAACCGGCGAGATCGTCCATTTCGCAGTGTTGAGCCAGTCGAACCCCCAGCGCTGACGAATAGCGCAGCGCACGACGCATGACCCCGCCATGTTGAACACCGTTGCCATCGTCGGTGAACAAGCGAACCCCGAGAGCGGCCATTTCGGCCATGGGCGCCAGGTTCTTGCCCTCGCGACCGATGGTGATGGCGCCCGCGACTGCCACGTCAATGACGGCGTGTCGCGCGCGTTCGTAAACGTAACCCACCACGGCGGCCGAGTCGATAGTGGGCGTGGTGTTGGGCATGGCCACCACGGCGCCGTAGCCCCCCACCGCACCGGCGCGTGCCCCTGACTCAATGGTCTCGGCCGCTTCGTTACCGGGCTCACGCAAATGGGCGTGCAGATCGACGAAGGCCGGCCCCACGAGACATCCTGACGCATCAATTTCGATTGCTGCCGTGCCATTGAGGTTGGTGCCCACTTCAATAATTCGCCCGTCTCGCACTAAGACATCAGCGCGCTCGCTGCTCGCCGCGTGCACGACCGTGCCCCCACGAATAATGAATGTGCTCATGACATATCTCCCTCTCCGCCGGCCACGGTGAGATACAGCACCGCCATACGCACCGGTACGCCGTTGGACACTTGTCGCTCGATGACGGCGTGAGACCCATCGGCCACGCTGCTGTCAATCTCCACACCACGATTCATCGGACCGGGATGCATCACCAGAGCGTGTGGCTGAAGCAAGCGCTCACGCTCGGCGGTCAAGCCATATAGCGATGTGAACTCCCGCAGGGAAGGAACAAAGGCACCGCTGCCGCGCTCCACTTGCAGTCGCAGCAGGCCGACAACATCCGCCTGCGCAAGGGCCGCCTCAAAATCAGTCGATAGCTCAACGCCCCACGACGAAACATCCGCGGGCAAGAGGGTCGGTGGAGCACACACGGTAACCACAGCGCCCAACGCCAAGTAGGCCGCAATGTCGCTGCGGGCGACTCGACTGTGACGAATGTCGCCCACGATGAGGATGCGAAGTCCGTGAAAGAGTTCCGACCCCGTCTCGCTTCCGCGAGATCCGGCACGCTCCGCCAGTACCTGACGAATGGTGAAGGCGTCGAGAAGACCCTGTGTGGGGTGCTGGTGTTGACCATCACCCGCATTGATCACTCGAATCGACGGCACAACCCGGCTGACTTGCCAGGGTGCCCCAGAGGCCATGTGTCGCATCACAACCGCATCAATGCCGAGGGCCGTGATGGTCGAAATCGTGTCGCGAAGACTCTCACCCTTTTTCACCGAGGATGACGCGACAGCCAACGACAAAACGTCGGCCGACAGGCGCTTCGCTGCCGTTTCGAAGCTGAGTCGGGTGCGGGTGGATTCTTCGTAGAACAAGGAGGCGACGACCCGGCCTTTGAGGGTGGGCACCTTCTTAATGCTCCGCTGATTTACCTCGACGAAAGACTCAGCCACGTCCAGCACTTCAACGATGGCGTCTCGAGACACGTCGGCCAGAGTGATGAGGTCTCCCCCACGAATTGACTTCCTCATTTGGCCACCAACTCCCCAATCCAGACCCCGTCCACGTGGGCATTAATGGCCTCGTGCCGTGCGGTTGGGAGATTTTTTCCGATGTAATCGGGACGGATAGGCAGTTCACGGTGGCCGCGGTCGACCATCACGGCCAACTCGATGGCCCGCGCACGACCCCAATCGGACAGCGCATTGAGTGCGGCACGCACGGTGCGCCCGGTGTACAGCACGTCATCGACGATGATCACGACCCGATCAGTGAGATCAACGGAGATCGTCGTCGTCGCCGGCTCAACGACGGGATGAAGTCCGACGTCATCGCGATAAAAAGCCACATCGAGTGAACCGCTCGACACCTCACGCCCCGCGATGGCACTCAGCTCTCGGTGGAGCAAGTCGCAAAAGGGCACTCCCCCGGTTTGCAAACCGACCAGGACGAGGTCATCAACGGATTCGTGTCGTTCAATAATTTCGTGGGCCATACGCCGCACGGCCCGCTGAACATCGTCTGCGGACAAAAGTTGAGTTCGCGGGACAAAGACGGTCCCCCGCGGGCGCACGTGACGCCGTTCGCGCTCAGCCACTGTTCTCCTCCAGCCGTGCAAACCTCACAGGATTCGCTTCACGACCATGCAAAGACTACAACCCCGCCACCTCGGCGCGCGGCCGAAGTAGCGGGGTTGTGATCGGAAAGTAGAACTACTTGTTAACCAGGGAGGTGACGGCCGCGGTAATCACCGAGCCGAGGGCCACCCATACCCAGAAGAAGCGGACGAAGCGCGCTTGTGACCACTTCAGGCCCTCGCTGCTCACGAGGCCCTTCGAGGCGCGAATGGCCAAACCGAAGCCAAGGAAGGCGAGGATGATGAGGTGAAGCAGGCTGGAACCGTTGAGCAGGATTTCCGCCGAACCATATGCCGTGTACACGAATTCGTGGGCGTTTTGACTCAAGACGTGATAGGGAATGTGCTCGTCGATGGACCGAAGCTGCATAATTGTCAGCACCGTCGCGGCGAGTGCCAAAATGGCACCCAGCGACGCGATGAGGCTGAAGCTCCCGGCGCCTTTCTGCCGTGAACGCAAGTGCTTCTCGCCAAACCAGATAACCGCAGCGCTCAGCACGGTGACCGCGACAATCGCCCAATTCAAACCGGACGACAAGACCTTTTCGTGCACGGGCTTTCCGAAGTTGGCTGCAGAGGTGTCACCCTCAAGGTAGGTCATCCATCCGTTGCCGGTGTTGGTACCGCGCAGGTACAGGTAGGTGAAAAGGAATGACGCCAGCATGATGACGTCGCCCACGATGAACAGCCAAATGCCGAGGCGTTGACGGCCTTCGACAACTTCGGGCGCCTCGTGGTGGCCGTGATCGGCCTCGTGCGTAATGGTGTTGGAGCTCATGCGTGTGCCCCCTCCTTCTCACCGTAGGTGTACGGGTCGGATTCAATAACGGGTAGTACTTCGAAATTCTCCAGCGGCACCGGGGTCGGCACGAGCCACTCCAGCGTCTTTGACTGCCACGGGTTCGGACCCGAGGGTTCACCGCTGCGCCACGACAAAATGATGTTCGCGAGCGACACCAGCATGCCCGCCATGATGATGTAGGCGCCGATTGTCGAGATCACGTTGGTGTGCTCAAAGATGGGCTGATACGAGGCATAACGACGTGGCATGCCGCGAAGTCCGGAGACGAACATCGCCAAGAATGTGACTTGGACGCCGATGAACGCGAGCCAGAAACTGATACGGCCCAACTTTTCGTCAAGGAATCGACCAGAAATCTTGGGAAACCAGAAGTAGACCGCACCGATGGCGCCGAACAGAACCGAGCCAACGAAGACGTAGTGGAAGTGCGCGACGACAAACATCGTGCCGTGCATGGTGTTATCCACCGGGATGTCAGATAGATAGATACCGGTCACTCCACCAATGATGAAGTTGGCAATGAAGCCCATGAGCCAGATCAAAGGCGTCTTCATCCACAGATTTCCTCGCCAGATCGTTCCGACGGCTACCAAGAAGATGATGCCGGTAGGAATCGAGATCAGCTCGGTGGTCAACATGAACGGTCCGCCCAGCTGGGGGGCCCAGCCGGTGGTGAACATGTGGTGAGCCCACACCAAAATAGAGAGCCCCGCAATTCCCGCCATACCGCCGATCGCCGTCTTGTAGCTAAATAGCGGCTTTCGAGAGAAGACGGTGGCGATCTCGAGCAAGGCTCCGACGGCCGGAATCAAAATCACGTACACCTCGGGGTGGCCCATGAGCCAGAACATGTTCTCCCACAGCCAGCCCGTGCCACCGCTGTCCGCACTGAAGAATGACGTTCCCGCGGAGCGGTCCAAGATAGTCATCGTCATTGCGGTCGCAAAGAACGGCATGGCGTACAGACCCAAGGCGCCACCAATGAGAGAGGCCCAGGTGAAAATCGGCAAGCGGTCGAGCGACATTCCCGTCGTGCGCATCGTCATGATGGTGCAAACAGTGTTTACGCCCGCCACCGTGGTCGAAATCACAAAGGTGATAATCGCAATGGCGAAGGTGTTCATGCCGATACCGGTTTGAATCGAAATGGGCGCGTAGGTCGTCCAGCCATCCTGAATGCCACCAATGAAGAGTGTGGTTAGAAGCGGCACCGCGGCAGCGACCACGGTCCACAGCGATAGGGCATTGAGGCGCGGGAAAGCCATGTCGCGCGCACCACACTGAATCGGCATGACGAAGTTTCCCCACGGACCGGCCACGGCGATGATCAAGGAGATGATCATCAACATGCCGTGTAGCGACAGGAAGGAGTTGTACACCTGCTGGTTAACGAAGTGTGTTCCCGGTGAGATGAGGTCGGTACGAATCAGCATCGCGAGAATGCCACCGGCGCCGAGCAGAACCATCGCCAGAACGAGATACTGAACGCCCACGACCTTGTGGTCGGTGCAGTACTTCCAGTATCGCTTCTTGCCTTGGTTCTTCCCCGCGAGATACATCTCATCCGCGTGCGTCTGATCCCAGCCCAAGAACCACTTGAACGGTCCCGCGAGCGCGCCGATTCCAAACCAAAAACCAACTACCCAGCCCACCGCCGAGATGACGGTGCACTGGTCGGCATATGCCGAACCTTGGTTGTCAAAGAAGTGATGTGGCAGGAAGTAGCCGAGTAGGGCTCCGATCACGCCGAAAATGATTCCGGTTCCGAAGTTCAGTCGGCGAAGGAACCCGCCGCCCGACGACTCCGCAGCGTGAGTCTTTTGAAGGTCAATAGTTGCAGTCATCTCTGCCCCCTTAGTTCTTGACCGTGGCGGTCGCTACCGGCTGTGAGGCGGGTTGCGCCTTCAGCCACGTTAAGAATTGCTTCTCGGTCACCACATACGCCTTGGTGATCATTGCCGAGTGGTTCAATCCACACAGCTCGACACAGCGGATGTCATACACGCCCAGCTTGTTAGGGATCACTGACAAAGTGGTGATGGCACCGGGGTTGGCATCAACCTTGACGCCGAGTGATGGCACCCAAAAGCCATGGGTGACGTCGACCGAGGTGATGTTGAAATTCGCTTGGTTATTCAGGGGAATTTCGAGCACATTGCTTTCGACGTTGTGGTGCAGCAGCGTCTGGGCAATGGGGTATTGGAAGCTCCACAGCCACTGCTGGCCCGTCACGTTGACCGTCATGGGCCGGGGGCCAGAAACATTTTCGTCACTGGCCAGGGCTGCGAGACCCCAAATCAGCAGGAACGTGGTGAGCAGGGCGCTCACGCCAATCCATGCGCTGACGGCCTTGACATTGTTGCGCAGTGGCTCGGCATCTGGCGGAACGCCTTCGCCTTTGTAGCGCCACTTTGCCAGGGCATAAATTTGCACCGCGTAGATGCCGGCGGCGACCGGAGCTGCCGCCACCGAGAAAACAATCACCGTCAAGATGGCGGTGTGCATTTGATGGCTCGCTGACTTCATCATGAGCCAGGGAGTTCCCTTGATGGAAATCCAAATGCCAATGGCGGTCAGAATGGCCCAAATGGCCAAGAATGACTTCAGTGAGAACTTTTGAGAATTGTTGTTAGCCACGATCATCGCCTACTTCACCGTCAGAGTTCCGGACATGTACCCATAGGTACTCATGGCCTCACCAAAGTTCCCCGTCTTCACGCCGCAGGGATATTCGCAGTTCCACTGGTACACCCCCGGCCCCTTCACCTTGAATGAGAAGGTCACGGTGGTGTGCTGGATCGGGTAGGTGCCGCCGATGGCGTTCGGCGTGGTCTGCGGACCGTAAAACGCGCCATCCTTGTCGCCGTAAACGGCGGGCAACGGTACCGAGACCAGCAGTGCCGGGGCACTCCCCGTCGAGCGAAGGGTGAAGGTGTGCCCAACGGAGTAGTACGGCCACTGGTTGGACGTCAACGTTGACTTGACTCCATTGTCCGCGAGGCTTTGCTTAGCCGTCGAGGTGCAGACGAAGGTCGACGGGTCGCAACCTGCATAACCCCAGGTCGAGAAGGTCGCGGTGCCGCCCAGCGTCCCGCGCACCTGGCCAAAGAACGAATTATTGAGAGCGCCACCGGAGTCGTACTGATCAAGCGTGATGGTCACGATGGAGTTGGCCGGAACCACCAGGTTGTCGTGGTTGTAGCTAACCCAGTCCGGGTGAGCGCCCCCATTAGCCCCATGAGGTTGACCAGTAAATAGCGAGTCTGGGTAGGTTGCCAGTGACAGTGCCACGTGCTTGACCGACACTTGCTGCCCATTTACCGTCTCAGACGTGGTGCCGACCACGCCGGAGTAAGGGTTCTGGTGAGGCTGCAAATGGGCCAGAGCCACGGCAATACCGGCGATCACCACGGCACCCAAAATGGTTGCCAAAAGTGACGTCAGCAAAGCGCGTCCGTATTTCATTCAATCCCCCTATGGGCGCACCGCCTGTGGCGCGTGTTTCCCACCGTACTCCTCCGCGTTGGCATGAATTCAAGTAATTAGTCCCAAAAGTTGCACATTTAACTTTTTTAAGCACGATTACTCATGAGTAGCGATGGCTAACCTGCCTCGCATGAGCCTTCCGCGAGCAGAACGCCGTCGCATTCACCTCGGCTTGCTGCTCGCCACGCTCATCTGTATGCCGGCTTTTGTCGTCGAATTGTGGCGAGCCCTTGGTGGAAACACTCTGTCGTGGGCGTACGTCTTCGAGTGGCCCGCGCTGCAGGGGTACGCCTTTCATA
>Ga0208497_1000474_pt1 | contig 18560 bp, 14 predicted proteins | sample CryBogCBE25Aug07_FD_184555 | JGI IMG/M metagenome (GOLD analysis project Ga0208497, IMG submission 184555) | Freshwater microbial communities from Crystal Bog, Wisconsin, USA - CBE25Aug07 (SPAdes) | ecosystem: Environmental > Aquatic > Freshwater > Lake | place: Crystal Bog, Wisconsin, USA...
TCTCTAGCGTGACCTTCGACGCGGCCCGTCCCGAGCAGGCCGGGGCCACCGTGGCCGAGGCCTTCGATGCGCTGGGCGCGCCGGCAGACCTCGTCGTTATTGCCGTGGGTCTCCTCGGCGACCAGTTGGCCATGGAGAACGACGCCGCGGCGAGTGCCGAAATGGCGGCTGTGAATTACTCCTGGCCGGTGGCGGCCTTGGCCGAAATTCGCCAGCGCCTCGTCGCGCAGGGCAGCGGCCGCATTTTGGTGTACTCGTCGGTAGCGGCCATTCGCGTTCGTCGCGACAACTACCTCTACGCCGGCGCCAAGGCCGGACTCGACCGCTTCTGCGAGGGCCTCGCGGACTCCCTCGTCGACACAGGCGTGTCCATTCAGATCGTGCGACCGGGAATGGTGCGCACCAAGATGACCACCGGCATGAAGGATGTTCCCTTCACGACCAGCGTGGACGAGTGTGCCGACAACATCGTCAAGGGCCTCGGCACGTCGGCAGGCGTTATCACGTCGCCGAGCATCTTGAAGTGGGTCTTCCTCGTTTTGCTGCACCTGCCGCGCCCGATCTGGCGCAAGCTCGCACAAGTCAAGTAGTGGGCTACCTCGTCGACTTCACCACCGTGTCCACGGTGGGCCTCGAGTCTTCTCCTCACGCGCCGGCGCTCGCGGGACTGCGCGCTAATGAGGCTCGTTACTTCCACACCAAGTACGGGCACGAGTTCGTGACTTTTGCCGCGACCGAGCGCCCCGAGATCGTGACGTACGTCGCGAATATTTTGTCCACCGAGCGCAATATCGAGATTCAGTCCCCCGCCCTGGAAGTCAGTGAACTCCTCGTTGAGAACATTCGCTGGACACACGTTTTTTATGAGAGTGGCCTTGCCGTGAACGTGCTGTACACCGTGGACGGCGATAAGCCCAAGCGCGCCGTGGGATTCAAGTTGTCCGACGAAATGGCGGAACCCACTGAGTTGTCCGCGTTTAAGTATGCTCGCCAAAAATCAAAATTGGCCGGCGTCATTCGCGGTTCCTACTTCGTAATTAAAGGTGAGTACGCACCGGCGGGACGCGATTAGCTGATCGCGGTCGTTAGACGACCGTCGTTGCGTCGGGAGCACCGCTACCTCGTGGGCGCCCGGCGAAAATCAGTGGACACAGAAGCTGCGAGTGCCGAAAATCCGGCTCGGTATCGACAGGGGGCCACCCTGGCAAACGGTCACCGTCGACCGGCACGATTCTCTCGTCAAGGGAATATTGGTCCCCCGCGGTATCAATCGAGCATGAATGCCTCGTCGACTAGTTTCTGTGCCGGTTGGCACCGTGCGAACCAGGACTTATAAACGAAACCGTTGAGGGGAAACATATGTCTGAAATTGAAATTCGCGAAGGCGAATACGGAGAAAAAGTATTAACCGTTGAGCCGGGTGGCATCGAAGCTATTCCTGAGTCGGATCGCCACGGGCGCGCGAAGCAGTTGTTCGCCACCTGGGCCAGCCCGAACCTCGAATTTGCCACCATTTACGTGGGTGCGTTGGGCGTCTTCTTCGGCCTCAGCTTTGCTGAAGCGGTGGTCGGCATCCTGATCGGCAACTTGCTCGGCGCGATTGCGCAATACGTCTTGACGCAGGACGGCCCGAAGTACGGCGTTCCGCAGATGGTGCTGAGCCGCGCCGCCTTCGGCAAGCTGGGCAACATCCTGCCGTCGGGCGCGAACGCGTTTGCTGCTGGTATTGGCTGGTTCGCCGTGAACAGTGCCTCGGGTGCGTTCGCGTTGGCGTCCCTGACCCACTTGAGCACGCTGTTGTCACTGATCATTGTCGTGCTGGTTCAGGTCACCGTCGCCTTTGTGGGACACAACCTCATCCAGAGCGTCGAGCGATTCTTGATGCCGTTCTTGGCTGCCGCCTTCGGATTCGCGGCCGTGTTCGTGCTGACCCAGAGCCACCCGAACGTCGCGAGCCACCCGTTCTTCCCGGGCGCGTTCCTCGTCTTCGTGGGAGCCGTGTACGGCTACGCCGCGGGCTGGAACCCGTTCTCGTCGGACTACTCGCGTTACCTTCCCCAGTCGGAAGACCCGAAGCAGGCGGGTAAGAGTGCCGCACTTGGCCTCTTCACCTCCGCGACGGTTCTGCAGATTGTGGGTGCCGCGGCCGTGACCGCCGGTATGCGCGACTACGGCGCGAACACCAACCCCGTGTCGGACTTCACCCACTTGCTGCCGACCTGGCTGGGCAAGTCGATTCTGGCCGGCATCGTGCTCGGCTCAATCTGCGCCAACGCCTTGAACATCTACTCCGGTGGCATGTCGTTCCTGACCATGGGCGTGAAGTTGAAGACCAATCTCCTGCGTGCTCTAACGGCCGTGGCCTTCGGTGTGCCGGGCTTCTTCCTGGCTCACTGGGCTATGACCAACCCCGCGAACAACCTGGAGAACTTCCTCTTGGTCATGTCGTACTGGATTGGCCCATGGCTCGGCGTTATCTTCGCGGACAAGCTGCTCCGTCGTGGATCGTCGATTCAGAAGTTCCTGTTCACGTCACGCGAGAACATCGCCGGTCCGATTGCCTTCGCCGTCGGCACCGCGCTGTCCATCTGGCTCTTCGCGAACCAGAAGTTCTACACCGGTATCGTGCCGAAGCACAACGGCGCCTGGGGTGACATTGCGTTCCCCGTGGGCTTCGTCATCGCCTTCGTTCTGTACGTCGCCATTGGTGGCGCCAAGGTTCTGAAGGAATCCAAGGCTCAGTAGTACGTCGCACATCACAACGGCCCGGGCACGCACGTGCCCGGGCCGTTTTGTTTATGTTCGCACAGTGGCCGTGGGCCAGCACAGTGGTGGCCCACCGTCACCGACAATCGGCGTGGCGGGCCTATCTCAATGACATCGTGATGAAGTCACGATTCCACCACGACGCGAAGTAGCGCGACGGGGGACCGATCATGGTGCTGAGCAGTCGAGTGCCATCGCCACCATTAATCGACGTGCCCAGCGGGCCGGCAAAGGTCGAGTACTGAACCCAGTCGGTGTTGATGTCGAGCTCCATCGCCCGCACCGCTCCCGCGCGCACCAGCACATCGGCGAGGCCAGTAATCGACAGACTCGGTCCACCGACGTAGACGAGAGCACCATTAGCGGTCACGCCCATACCCGAGCGCCACACGTAGGCCGCGCCACCGAGGGTGACGCCCCACTTCTTGGTGTCGCGAGAGTCAAGTCCAGCCACCGGCTTCGACTTGTCCACGATGAGATCCAGGTTCTGGCGAACCGACACCACGTCAGACGTCATGTGGAAGTCTCGGCCCCATTGACCCACGGTCATCTTGCCGTTCTTGTAGATCACGAGAGACGCGGCGCCGCTTCGCAGTCGTAGGCCATTAGCAATCTTGCCGTCGGTGTAATAACCACCGTTCGCGTCTTGCATACGAAATCCGGCGTTGAACGAGGCCACGAGGGTCCGCGAGGCGATGGCCGAAATCGGGGCGGAGTACTTAAAGGGTCCCCCACCAGGTATGAACGAACCGGAGTAGAGGCGAGCCTTGAGGACCGACGGGTCCATCCAGGCCACGCCCACCACGAAGCTGGTGTGCACGGCGTCGGGTCGAACGAAGGCTTCGTAGACGCCGGGAATACCCTTGGCACTGCGACGACCCTCAACGTGCCAGACGCCCTCACCCGGCAGGGCAGGCGAGGCGGGGGAAATGATGCGCACTGGCGCTGGCAAGTGGCCTGACGCGGGGACGTTCACGTAGGACGGACCTGATCCGAAGGAGTTCGGTGAGGGCTTGCCACCCTTCTTCGGCGGATTGAGGTTGTACCACTCGGTTTCCACCCACGTGACGACACCCCCGAGGCCGTGCTCGCGTCCCCACTCGGCGCCGCGCGCCGACATCGAGACGCCGTAGGACGGATTGGTGAGCGCCTGCGCCAGAGTGATGCCGAGGTAGCCGACGTACAGAACCGTGATGAGTCCGAGAGCGGTAATGGCACGACGGCGGTAATAAACGAACTTGGTGACGGGCTTCTTCGGAGCCTGGAAGCGTTGGCCGTCACGGCGAGAGGAGGGGCGCGTCACGGACATGGGGACCATTTTGGCAGGCGAGAGCGTCGCTCCGGCGTACTCGCGGGAACTCTTAGGCCCTTCTTAGAGGGGTCATCGCGAGAATCAACTTCTTGCGACCGTGGGCGTCAAAATTGACGTCGGCCCGCATTTGCGCGCCCGAGCCCTCCGTCGCCATCACGGTGCCGCCACCAAAGCGTTCGTGCACCACTCGATCACCGGGGCGCAGACCCAAGTTCTCGGCACCCGTGGACTTCGGTCGTGGCGGCGTGCCCGCGCCAAACGCGCGACCTTCGGTGAATTCGGTGGAGCGCCCAATGAATCCATCGTCCGCGAAGCTGGAGCGTCGAAGCGGGGCGCGACTCGATCGGTTATCCGTGAGTTCCTCCGGGATCTCAGCCAAGAAGCGGCTCGGGAGACCATCAACCACACGGCCCCACATGGTGCGGGTCCACGCCATCGACAGGGCGAGGTGCGCCTTGGCGCGAGTGAGGGCGACGTAACACAGGCGTCGTTCTTCTTCGAGTTCGTCGGGGTCAGCGTGGGCGCGCGAGTGCGGGAAAACGCCCTCTTCGAGGCCCGTCACGAAGACGGCCTCGAACTCGAGGCCCTTGGCCACGTGCATGGTCATCATGGAGACCGAACCCGAACCATCGTCTAAGTGGTCGCTCTCCGCCGAGAGGGCCATGCGTTCGAGATACTCCTCGAGGCTCTGGTGCTGCGCCGCCGCGGACGCCAATTCACCGAGGTTTTCGAGACGCCCACGAGCTTCTTCGGTGTTCTCGGCGCGTAGGGCCTCACCAAGGCCCGATTGCTCCACGATGGCGCCAATCATGTCGGCCGGCGACAGATCGTTGTTCATGGCGCGCAAGGTTTCGATGATCTCCGTGAAGGCCTTGACGCCGCGCAGCGCTTGAGGCGTGAGGCCCGATTCGTCCGCGTGCGCGGCCGCATCGAGCAGGGACTCATTTCGTTCCTGGGCGAAGATGGCCAACTTGGCCATGGCCATCGCGCCCACGCCGCGCTTCGGTTCGTTAATAACTCGGCGCACCGCTTGGTCATCGCGAGGGTTCACCACCAGGCGGGCGTAGGCCAGGGCGTCCTTGATTTCCTTGCGCTCATAGAAGCGCTGACCCGACACCACGCGATAGGGAATGGCCGCCCCGCGGAAGATTTCTTCGAGCACGCGGCTTTGCGCGTTGGTGCGATAAAAGATCGCCATGTCGCCGTAACCGATGTTCTCCTCGCGACGCAGGCGCGACACCTCTCGCGTGATGAAAGTGGCCTCGTCGTATTCGTCACCGCCCTTGTAGATGACGATGGGAGAACCCTGGCCGCGACGGGTGTAGAGATTCTTCGGGTGACGAGAGGTGTTGAGGCGAATCACCGCATTCGCGGCGTCGAGGATGTTCTGCGTCGAGCGGAAGTTCTCTTCCAGCATCACCGTTTCGGCATCGGGAAAACGCTCGGCGAATTCCAAGATGTTGCGCACGTCCGCCGCGCGGAAGCGATAGATGGACTGGTCCGAGTCACCCACCACGCAAATCTGTCGATAACGATCAGCGAGCAAAGTGACGAAGTGATTCTGGACGTAGTTGGTGTCTTGAAATTCGTCCACCAAAATGTGACGGAAGCGGTCTTGCAGGTTCGCCAAAATGGCGGGGTTATCGCGCAGCAAGCGCACCGCGTTTAAGAGCAGGTCATCAAAGTCCATCGCGTTGCTCTTACGCAGCTCCGCGACGTACGCGCCGTACACCGCGGCAATCTCCGCACTGCGCGGAGTGAACGAGTTGTTGTCCGCCCACTCACTGGGACTTTCCATGCGGTTCTTCGCAGCCGAGATCATGGCGGTCACGGCACGCGTCGATGGCGTCTTGCCGTCCATGCCGCGTTCCTTCATCAGGCGGTCGATCAGTCCCTGTGCGTCGTCCGCGTCATAAATCGTGAAGTTGGCTTCGTATCCCACGGCCGTCGGGTACATGCGCAGCAAGCGAAGGCAGGCGGAGTGGAAGGTCGCCACCCACATGGACTTGGCGTCATCACCAATGAGGTCCACCACGCGGTGGCGCATTTCGTCCGCGGCCTTGTTGGTGAAGGTAATGGCCAGAATCTCCGCGGACCTCGCGTCGCCGGTGGCGAGCAAGTGCGCGATGCGGCGCGTCAAGACTCGGGTCTTGCCCGAACCCGCCCCGGCCACGATGAGCAGCGGGCCGTCACGGTGCGTGACCGCTCGCGCCTGCTCAATCGTCAGACCCTCAACGAGGTGCGACGCGTCTTGAGGTACCTCGGGAACCGGTTCGCTCGCCCAGAGGTCCTCATCGGAATAACCGAAGCGGCTCACTCCCACTCAATCGTGCCTGGCGGCTTGCTGGTCACGTCGAGAGCGACACGATTCACGCCCGGCACTTCACGAATCAAACGGTTAGAGATGGTTTCCACCAGGTCGTAGGGCAAGCGCGCCCAGTCAGCCGTCATTGCGTCGTCACTGGTGACGGCGCGGATGATGATGGGGTAGGCATAGGTGCGACCATCGCCCATAACGCCCACGGTCTTGACCGCCGGCAACACCGCGAAGCTCTGCCAGAGTTCGCGATAGAGGCCCGCCTTCTTCACTTCGTCAACGACCACGGCATCAGCGGCGCGCAAGATCTCCGCGCGCTCGCGCGTTACTTCGCCCACGATGCGCACCGCAAGTCCCGGACCCGGGAAGGGTTGGCGCCACACGATGTCCGCCGAGAGTCCGAGTTCCTCACCGACCTTGCGCACCTCATCCTTGAAGAGGGCGCGCAGCGGTTCCACCAAATCAAAAGACAAGTCTTCGGGGAGACCGCCCACGTTGTGGTGGCTCTTGATGTTCGCGGCGTGACCCGATCCCGACTCGATGACGTCGGGATACAAGGTGCCCTGCACCAAGAAGCGAGGGCCATCGCCACCGGCACCCAGGTCACGAGCGACCTGTTCGAATTCACGAATAAAGAGTTCACCGATGATCTTGCGCTTGCGCTCGGGATCGGTCACCCCGGCCAACGCGTCAAAGAAACGGTCTTGCGCCTTGACGTGGATTAGCTCCACGCCGAATTCGCGCACGAAGGCGTTCTCGATTTGCTCGCCCTCATTGGCGCGCATCAGTCCGGTGTCGACAAAGACACAGGTGAGCTGCTGGCCAATGGCCTTAAAGACCAGGGCCGCGGCGACCGCGGAGTCCACGCCACCGGACAAGGCACACAGCACGCGCTCGGAACCCACTTGGGCGCGGATGCGCGCCACCTGTTCGTCGATGATGTTGCTATTCGTCCACGACGCGGGGATGCCCGCGATGTCGTGAAGGAAAGTGGTGAAGATGTCCTGGCCACGCTCGGTGTGCACGACTTCGGGGTGCATCTGCACCGCAAAGAGGCGGCGGGTCGCATTTTCCATCACCGAGATGGGAGCGAGTGGCGAACTCGCCGTCACGGTGAATCCCTCGGGAGCGCGCGAGATGGCGTCGCCGTGGCTCATCCACACCGCGCACTCCTCGGGCCACTGCGCGAGCAGGGTTGATTCGCCCTGACGCGAAAGGGCGGTGCGACCGTACTGGCCACCACCGGTCGAGGCCACTTCCCCACCGAGCTGCTGGGCCATGAGCTGCGCGCCGTAGCAAATGCCGAGCACGGGAATACCGAGCTCGTAGATACCGGGGTCGAGCGTGGGAGCCGGCGTCTCGTAGACCGACTTCGGTCCACCCGACAAGACGATCGCGGCGGGCTGACGCGCCGCGACGTCGGCGGCCGAGATGGTCGACGGGACAATCTCCGAATACACGTGGGCTTCTCGCACACGCCGTGCAATCAGCTGCGCGTACTGCGCACCAAAGTCAACAACGAGAACGGTGGGTGAGCTCAATGACCCATGCCCACGTTCTGCGCCTTCTGCAGCTGCTTACCTTCGGTCTGCAGTGCGGGGGCCAACATGATTTCGGCCTTCTGGAATTCCTTCAGGGTCTCGTAACCACAGGTGGCCATCGAGGTGCGAAGGGCACCGAAGAGGTTCATGCGACCGTCGTTTTCCGACGCGGGTCCGAGCAAGATTTCCTTGAGCGAGCCACGCACACCGGTCTTGACGCGCGCACCGCGCGGCAAGGTGGGGTGGAAAGTGGCCATGCCCCAGTGGTTCCCACGGGCCGGCGCTTCTTGCGCCGCCGACAGGGGCGAACCGATCATGACGGCATCGGCGCCACAGGCGAAGGCCTTGGCGATGTCGCCACCCTTGCTCATGCCACCATCGGCAATGACGTGCACGTAACGGCCGGTCTCATCGAGGTGACGCATACGCGCACCGGCGACGTCGGCAATGGCGGTGGCCTGCGGCACACCGATGCCGAGCACGCCACGCGTGGTGCAGGCGTTACCGGGCCCCACACCCACGAGCACACCAGCCGCACCAGTGCGCATGAGGTGAAGGGCGGCCTGGTAGCTGGCGCAGCCACCGACGATGGTCGGGATTTCGTATTCGCGAATGAACTGCTTGAGGTTGAGCGGCTCCACCGTCTTGCTGACGTGCTCGGCGGAAACCACGGTGCCCTGAATCACGAGGATGTTGAGGCCGGAGTCGGCGATGGCCTTGGCCATCCACGCGGTGCGCTGCGGCGTGACTGAGGCCGAGGTGGTGATGCCGGCGGCCTTCATCTCGGCGATGCGCTGCGACACGAGTTCGAGCTTGATGGGCTCGAGGTACATCTGCTGCATGCGCGCGGTGGCCTTGTCGTTGTCGAGTTCGCAAATCTCTTCGAACAGGGGGGTCGGGTCTTCGTAACGCGTCCACAGACCTTCGAGGTTGAGCACGCCCAATCCACCGAGCTTGCCGATTTCGATCGCGGTGGCCGGCGAGACGACGCCGTCCATGGCGGACGCGAGCAGCGGCAATCCAAACTTGTACGCGTCGAGCTGCCAGGAGATGTCGACGTCTTCGGGGTCGCGGGTGCGACGAGTGGGAACAATGGCGATGTCGTCAAAGCCGTACGCCTGTCGGGCCGACTTGTAAATGCCGATTTCAATTTCCGCCATGAGGTGCTCCCGCTCGCAAAGTGATTCCCTGAATCTACCGGAGAGGTGGTGACTTATTCGTGGGCGGCGGCGACGGCGCTGAGCAGTTCCACCAAGATGCGCGCCGTGGCCCCCCAAATGAGATCGCCAGGTGCCCGAAAGAAGTTCACCGGGAAAGATCCGTCGGCTCGGTCACTGAGGCGCGGGGTGTCGCGGTGCCAGCGTTCTTGACGGTGCGCATTCGGCGCGAGGAGATCCGCCAGGGCGACGTCGAAGATGCGCTCCACTTCGCGCTCGTCGGGGCGAAGCGGCGGGCGCTGCGCCAGCTCACCCACAATGGGCCAAATTGCTGAACCGCTGGAAAAGGTCACCAGCGGGGTGAGCCAGCCCGTCACCGTGACGAGGTCAGGAGCGAGGCCGACCTCTTCCTGCGCCTCCCGCAGGGCGCCGTCGATGGCGGTTTCGCCCGCTTCGGTGCGGCCACCGGGGAAGGCCACTTCCCCACGGTGAACGGGCAGGATCGAGGAGCGTCTCGTCAAGATCACGCGCGCCTCACCGTCTTCCTCGAAGAGCGCGATGAGCACGGACGACCGGCGAGTAATCAGGGTGTCATCGACGGCGGCCAAACCCTCGTGTTCCAAAGGATTACGGGGAAAATCATGCTCCGGCCAGTTCTGCTGACGGGCCGCGAGGGCGCGGCGCACCACGGCGAGAGAAATGTTCGACCAGTCGTCTCGATGAGACCACGGCGAGGGGTCGCCGTCTGCTCGAGCGGTCGGCACCGGCAAGGTCTGTGGGTGGTCGAAGTCGAAAAAATCGGCGGAAGGGCTCATGGGTCTCCCCTTTAGGCTACGAGCGGATTTCCCTCCCCATCCCCCCTGGAGTTTTTGTGAAGAAATTTGGCTCATTTGTCGTCCGTCATCGACGTCTCGTCGCGGTCTTGTGGCTGGTGTTGTTCATCGCCATGATGGGCGCCGCCCAGTCGGTGGGCTCCGCCTACTCCGACTCCTTCTCGCTCCCCGGCACCGACTCCACCAAGGCCTACACCCTCCTCGGTCAGGCCTTCGGAAAGGCGGCGCAGGGCGACCAAGACCAGATTGTGTACCGCGCCACCAGCGGCACGCTGGCCAGCCAGAAGTCCACCATCGACGCCAACCTCGAGAAGGTGGCGATGTTGCCGGGCGTTGCGAAAGTCACGTCGCCCTTCCCCTGCCCCGCGAGCTCGTTTCCCGCTATGAGCACGAATAGTGCCGTGACCTGCAGCCCACTCGGCCAAGTCAGCCGCCTCCACCCCTCCATCGGATACGCCACGGTGAGCTTCTTTAAGCCCGGCTACAAGATTCCCCTGAAGGAGATTGCCGCGGTCATCACCAAGGGTGCGACGATTCGCTCGTCTTCTCTCGAGGTGCAGTTCGGTGGCAACGCCTTCGGCCAAGAAGGGCAAAAGAACGGTTCGCCGGGCGAGTTGTTCGGCATCATCGCGGCCGCCGTCGTGCTGCTGCTCGCCTTCGGCTCGTTCTTCGCCATGCTGCTGCCCCTCGGCGTCGCCGTCTTCTCACTAGGCATTGCCTCCGCGGCCACCATCTTGCTGAGCCACGGCATCGGCATTGCCAGCTTTGCCCCGATTTTGGGTTCGCTCATCGGCCTCGGTGTCGGCATTGACTACGCCCTCTTCATCGTGACGCGCGCTCGCCAGAGCATCAAGAAGGGTCACCGCCCCGATGAGGCGATCGTTTCGGCTATCAACACCTCGGGTCGCGCGGTCATCTTCGCGGCCATCACGGTGTGCATCGCCCTGCTGGGTCTCTTGACCTTGCGCCTCGGCTACCTCAATGGCGTGGCCATCGCCGCCACCGTCACCGTCGCCATCACCATGTTCGCCTCGGTCACCTTGCTGCCGGCGTTGCTCGGCTTCATGGGTATGAAAGTGCTGAGTCGCAAGGAGCGTCGTGCGCTCGCGACCAACGGTCCGGTCGATGAAGCCGCATCCGGTTCGTGGCTGCGCTGGGCGCAGTTCATCCAGCGCCGTGGACGCATCTTGGCCCCGCTGGCCCTCGGTCTCATGGTCGTGCTCGCCATTCCGTACTTCTCACTCAACCTCGGCAGCGCCGACCAGGGCACCAACCCCAAGGGCACCACGACGCGTGCGGCCTACGACCTGCTCGCCACGGGCTTTGGCCCGGGCTTCGCCGGTCCGCTGCAAATTGTCGGCACCGAAAAGGTCGGTAGCGACGCCGTTGTCGCCCAGGACGAGATGCGCATTGTGCGCGAGGTCAAGATGCTCTCCGGTGTGGCCGCCGCCTTCCCGAGCCCGAAGACCGCGCACCTTCCCAATGGCACTCCCGTCTACGAAGTCACGGTGATCCCGAGCTACTCGCCGCAGGACCCGAAGACGAAGACCTTGATCAACGACATTCGTAGCAAGGTCATCGCCGCGGGCCACTTCAACGCACACGTCGGTGGACTCACCGCCATCTTCGGCGACTTCGCCAGCGTGCTCGGCTCCAAGTTGCCGCTGTTCATCGGCGTCATCGTGTTGCTGGGTTGCCTCCTGCTGATGCTCGCCTTCCGCAGCATCCTGGTGCCCCTCACGGCCGCCCTGATGAACCTCTTGGCCGCCGCCGCCTCCTTCGGTGTCGTGGTTGCCGTCTTCCAGTGGGGCTGGGGATCCAACCTGATCGGTGCCGGCACCGGACCCATTGAGGCCTTCTTGCCCACCATCATGATTGCCATCCTCTTCGGACTGTCCATGGACTACCAGGTCTTCCTGGTCTCGCGCATGCACGAAGAGTGGGTGCACACTGGTGACAACGCCCAGGCCGTCACTCGCGGTCAGGCCAGCACCGGTCGCGTGATTACCGCGGCTGCCCTCATCATGATCTGCGTGTTCTTGTCCTTCGTGTTCGGCGGTCAGCGCGTCATTGCCGAGTTCGGCATTGGCCTCGGTGGCGCCGTGTTGCTCGACGCCTTCATCTTGCGCACCATCTTGGTGCCGGCCTTGATGCACGTATTGGGCAAGGCCAACTGGTGGCTGCCGACGAGCATCGACAAGGTGCTCCCGCACCTCGCGGTCGAAGTCGAGGACTAATCAGTCCGACACCAAAAAACCCGCCGGTGCGAGCCGGCGGGTTTTTTGTGTCTGATGGTGTCTACTTGAGCAAACTGGCGATCGCCGTCTTCATCACGCCCGACAAGTAGTAGGCGTAGGTCGCCGTGATGTGCGACCAGTCCTGATACACGATCAAGTTATTCACGACTGCGGGACAAATGCCCTGGTGACATAGCCACGGCGTGGGGTCAACGAAGGGGATGCGCGCCTGGGCGGCCGCTGATTGTTCTGCACTGAGGTGATTCTTCGCGGTGGGGTCGGTGGGGTTCGTCTTCGTCGCGCAGGTCTGAATGGCGGTGGGGTGCGCTCCTAAGCAGACACCGGGCCAGGTACCCGCGGGGGCGTAAGCCGGATTGTCGCCAATCAGAGCCAACTTCGCTCCACTCGGCGCCAGCGCCGAGAAGGTGGTCGCCAGGCCGGTAGAAATCTCGTTGTCCGTAGTGAAGGTATTGGGACTGCTGTAGAGGTCGGTCGTTCGCTCCGCCATGATGATCGCGGCCGGCTTCATCGCATTCAGTTGCGAGATGGTAGTGCTGCGCCAGGTGGAGCACGCGCTGTTGTAGCCGGGGTTGGCGCCGTTCACGTACGGCGTCAATGTCGCCACCGGGCAGCCGGCATTGCTAATGACCTGCAACTTTTCGCCCGCAGCGAGAACCTCTGGCTCAATAGCCGACACCCACATCATCACGTGTGAGTCACCAAAGAGGACCACCGTCTTTGAGGCCGAGGGATTACCCCACGTGCAGGTGGGCTGACAACTATTCGGGAAAATTGCGTAGTAGGCGTCATACGGCAGTTGCGCCAAAGTAGGCAGGATGTTCGCCGGGAGCTTCTTCAAGGTCACGGCCGAGGTCACGGCCTTCGTAATAGATGCACTGGTTCCCGGCGTTGGGAGTTTGAATCCGGCGGCGTTAGCAAGAGGTGACACCGTGACCGCCGCCACCAGGACGGGAATGGCCACTCGGACAAGCTGTCGGACGAGGTGACGAGGCTTCATGAACGCGACCTTATCGGTCACGTCCCAGTGTCGTAGGTACGGGATGGTGAATTACAGCAGAGGCCGAAGGGCGTGTTTCATCACGCCCGACAGGTAGTAGGCGTAGGTGGCCGACACGTGCGACCAATCCGAATAAGCGAGCAGGTTGCCGATCACGGGCGAGCAGGTGGTGGCACTACAGAGCCACGGCACCGGATCAATAAAGAACAGGTGCTCGCGAGTGGCGACGGCTCGCTCGGCTGAGACGTGCGTGCGCCACGCGTCAGTCTTGTGAACGGCCGTGACGCACACGCTCACGTTGTGGCGATGCGTCGCGACACATTGGCTGGGCGAGAACTCTGGCCACGCGAAGGCGGGGTTATCACCCACGATGCCAATGGTGGCCTTGAGTGGTCGAAGCGCGGCCACCGTCAGCTCGAGTCCGCGATCGACTTGAGCATCACTCATTAGTTGCGTCGGCGAGGCCCAAATACCTGCAGTGCGCTCCGCCATGAAGACCGCTACGGGGTGCAAGGCCGCGATAGCAGCAATGGCGTGGCGTCGCCACGGGCCACATGAGGTGCTGTAGCTGTGCGTGCCGTCGAGCTTTCCTACCCACTGAATCATGGATGCGGGCCCGCAGCCCGGGAACGCCACGAGAGAGAAGCGGTCGCCGGCACTCACCACGGCGGGCTCCATCGCCGCCGCCCACATTTCGGCGTGAGAGTCACCGAACAGGACGATGGTGCGATGGGGGTGCGTCGGTCCCCAACTGCAGACGACGTCGACGCACTTGGCCTTCGGCAAGATGTTCCAGTACCAGTCCTTACCCATCAGATCGACGGTGGGGTTCAAGGTGGCGGGAGCCACCTCGCGCGACACCGACTCGGCGACGAGGCGAGTCACCTCCGCGGAACTTCCCGGTGTCGGTAGAACAAAGGACGACGCACTGGCGGGCAGCGTCACGAAAGTGAGGGCCGCGGCGAGAAGTACGGCCCGAGCCAGTCGGCCTCGACGTGTGATTGCGCCCACCATGGTGACTCAGGCTAACTCTCGGCACCTCGTGGACCGCATCGCCTGTCGCACCCCTTTCGTACTCTGGGTTCGTTACCCAAGGAGTGTCCGTGCCCGCATCTGACGACCAAATTTCCGAGTTAGTCCCCCTGCTCACGGCGGAGCTGACTCGCGAACCGGGCCAAACGGCCAAGCAACTGGCGCGCACCTTGGGCCTGAACGCCAAAGAAATCAACCCCATCTTGTACCACCAGAAGTCCGATTTCGAGCCGGGCACCGGCCCCGGAAGTGCGCCCTTGTGGTTCGTCGTCGGCACAGTGGCCGACCTCACTCCGTACGAGAAGCCGGTGAGCTCGAAGAAGTCAAGCAACGACGATGGCGAGGCTCCCGAGATCATCGATGAATTCACGGGCATCTTTGACAATCAGGAATTCGACGACGAGGCCATCGCCAAGTTCACGAAATCAGCCACCGGACCGCGTCCCGCCGTGGCCAATCCGAAAGTGAGCGAGGACAACCCCCTCGGCCTATACAACTGGCAAATTGAAGCTCTCGCGGCTTGGCGCCGCAATGGTTCTAAGGGCATTGTCGATGCCGTCACCGGTGCCGGTAAGACCCGCCTCGCGGTCGCGGCCATCGCGGACCAATTGGCGGCCGAGGGCAAGGCCATGGTGCTCGTTCCCACCGTCGTTCTGCTCTACCAGTGGGAAGAAATTTTGAACGCCACCTTCCCGAAGGCGCGCATTGGCCTCGCCGGAGACGGCCACGACGACACCTTCGCTCGCCACGACGTCATCATCGGAGTACTAGCCACCACCCGCAACCGTCGCTTCCCTCTCGAGGGGGCGCACGGATTGCTCGTCGTCGACGAGTGTCACCGCGCCGGGGCGGAAAAGTCCGCCATCTCCCTTGGCCCCCAGTTCGATCACCGCCTCGGACTCTCCGCCACCCACGAGCGCATGGACGACGCGCACAAGACGATTCTGCTGCCCTACTTCACCAAGGTCGTCTACACCCTCACCTACGAGCGAGCGATTGCCGACGGCGTGATCTCTAACGTTCGCACCGCCTTCGTCGGCGTCAACTTCACCGAAGAGGAACAGGGTCAATACATCTTGTTGCAGCGCAACTTGAACAAGCTGCGCAAGAAACTCATCTACGACATCGGTGTTCGTTCGCAACCTTTCTCGGCCTTCCTCGATGACGTGGTGCGGCTGGCCTCTGGCGGGAAACGTGCCGAAGGCATGGTGGCGCAGAAGTGGCTCAAGGCCTGGGGCGACAAGAAGGCCCTGTTGGCGGAGACACCGGCCAAGGCCAACGGCATCGCAGCTCTGAAGGGTGCCATCAGTGACGCGGATCGCACCTTGATCTTCACCCAATCCATCAAGTCCGCGAACGCCATTGCCGCCGAGCTCATCGAACAGGGCATTGCGGCGGCGCCCCACCACAGCGAAATCGAGATGAACCAGCGCGAGGACATCTTGGGCCAATTCGCCAATGGCGAGCTCACCGTCTTGGTCTCAGTGCAGACGCTCGAAGAGGGCGTGGACGTTCCCGATGCGGATCTCGCCATCATCGTCGCCTCGTCCAAGCAGCGTCGCCAAATGGTCCAGCGCATGGGCCGCGTGCTGCGGCGCAAGAGCGACGGCCGAGACGCGCGCTTCATCATCTTGTTCGTCGCCCTCACCGACGAAGACCCGCGCCTCGGTGCTCACGAAACCTTCGTTGAAGAACTCATTGACGTCGCTCGCGACTCCATGATTGGCGATCTCACCATGGCCGAACAACTACGCGCTTTTCTCTCACCGAAGCACCCGGAGGACAACTATTGATTGATTACCGCAGTGATAACTGGCGCCTCTTCATGGCGCATCGATGGGGCCTCGCATGTGGACCAACCTGCGAGATTCACGCACCGAACAACCCCGTCGAGAATGACCCCTGGAACCTGCAGCGCTTCATCGAGGCCCAAGATGCCGATGACACTTACGAGCGCGCCGTGGCTGAACTGACGGCCGGACGCAAGGAAACCCACTGGATGTGGTTCATCTTTCCTCAGCTGTGGGGCATCAGCGACAAACCCTCGCGCACCACGACGCGCTTCTCGCTGGCCTCACCCGCCGAAGTGCGGGCGTACTTAGAGAACGACACCCTTCGTCGACGTCTTGACGACGTGGCCCTTCAGGTGTGGAGTTTTCACGACCGCGACATCACCGAGGTCTTCGGCACCGTCGACGCGGAGAAACTGCACGCGTCCATGACGCTTTTTCACGCGGTGGGTGGCCGGTTCACCGAGATTTATCACGGCGCCATCTACAACTGCTTTAGCGGCCCGCACCAACGCACCCTTGAGGTGTTGCGCGACCACTTCCCCCACGAGCGAGAGAACTACGCCTCATTTCCTCGAGAGGAGAACTCATGGCCGAACTGATTTTGCAGAATCGTCGAAATGGCGAACTATGGCTGAATTTGTCCTGCGGACTCAATGAACAAGGTGACTTCGTCATCGCTGGCCACGATCTCGGCCCCGGCACCGAATACGAATGGTGGACGACGGTGGCCGCCGTTGACATCCCCGCCTTGATCGAATTGCTGGGTGGCGCACCAGGCGACGATCTATTTGAGATTCTGGAGCGCGAGTGGGTTCCCGTCGAAGGTGACGGCCTCGAGCGCAAAATCCGAGACAGTGTCGTTCCCTCGAGCTTTTCCAACTACCACCACTTCGATTAACGCGCTGACGAGGGGTTTTGGTAGCCGTGTGACACCCCCTCCCTACGCTTCTTTTCCTCGCTCCCCCCGCGAGTAGTTCACAGGAGAGGTGATGGCCACGTTCAGACCTTGTCTCGCGTGATCTCGGCGTCGTCCAGTTCACGCGAGATCCGACACATCGGAGTCTCGAGAGTTCGTCTCTCGTTAACAAAAGAACATGCACCATCACGTCCAACACGCGGCGTGGGAAAGAGAAAAGATGACTGACCAGATAAGCCTTCCGGGCCTCGTCAAGGAAGAGACGCCCCTCACCATCGAGAAGATGGTGATGCCGCCGCAATTCGATCCCAGTTCCTTCAACATGGTGGAGACGCCCGAGGTGGCGTTCTTGCTGGATGTCTTCGACGGACGCTTTCATTTTGCCTACGCGAGCTTCTCCAAGGTGGCCGACCCTGACCTGTCCATTGCGGGCATGTGTCGGGTCCTGCCGAAGCCCTACGAAGTGGTCCGCAGCGCGCGGCGTGGAATTAACCACTGCGAGCTCTACGCCCGCACCCGCTCCTACGGCATCCACCTGCGACTTAATGGGCACGGCCTCTTCGTCAACGTGTCAGGCCACAACGAAACCGACTGTGTCGAACTGTCGCGCTACATCCACTCGCACTATCGCACCGCCACCGACACCCCGGATCCCGACGTCGTTGATTACGGCATTTGGTTCTCTACTGAGTTCGGCACGGATAACGAGGAGCTCACCCCGCGCCACTGGTTGAACAACATCCAGAACTACTCCGCGAACGTGCAAAAGAAGCTCTGGGACTTGATGGGTGTCACCACCTTGCCGGAACACGGTGGCCGCGTCATCTTGTTTCACGGCGAGCCCGGCACCGGCAAGACCTGGGCGCTGCGTTCGTTAATGACGGAGTGGCGTGAGTGGGCTCGTTTCGAGTTCATTGTCGACGTCGAGCGGTTCTTCAACGACGTCTCATACGCCGGTCAGATCGTGCGGGCGCGAGGGACGTCGCGTCAGCGCATTTTGGTGATGGAAGACGCCGACGCCTACGTCGCGCGCAGCACGCACCGCCACGCGGGCATGGCGCGTCTGTTGAATATGGCCGACGGCATCTTGAGCGAGAACCAGAAGGTGGCGTTCTTGTTCACCACCAACGCGCCGCCGGACGAGCTCGACTCCGCTCTCACGCGGCCGGGCCGCTGCCTCGCGGCCATTGAGTTTGGGCCGCTCAGCGCGGAGGAAGCCAACGTGCACTTCGCCGAGACCACCTATCGCACCTCGAAGCCCCTGACGATTGCCGAGGTCTTTATGAAGCGTGGGGTGGCCCCGCGGATTTCGACCGCGAGCTCGCCGGGCCTGACGGGAACCTACCTCTAGGAAAGACGGGTAACGTAGAGCGTCACCCCGTTGCCGTTTTCCCGCGGCGGCGGGGTGGCTTTACGTCTAAGGAGACCGCATGAGACTGGCCAATATCAAGGGACGCGCCGCGTTAATCACGCCCGAGGGTGCCATCGATATCGCGACCGCCACTCGCGGCGCCGTCAGCCCGCAGCTCCCCAAGATCTTCAATTCCTGGGACCACGCGCTGCCCATCATCGCGGCCATTGACCCCGCCCTCGCCGAGCCCTTCGAGTTAGAGGACTTGCAGTCCCCCTCCCCCGCAC
>Ga0208497_1000478_pt1 | contig 18429 bp, 21 predicted proteins | sample CryBogCBE25Aug07_FD_184555 | JGI IMG/M metagenome (GOLD analysis project Ga0208497, IMG submission 184555) | Freshwater microbial communities from Crystal Bog, Wisconsin, USA - CBE25Aug07 (SPAdes) | ecosystem: Environmental > Aquatic > Freshwater > Lake | place: Crystal Bog, Wisconsin, USA...
TAGTACAGTCTCCACCGCAACCAGATGAGAATCTACAAGCGTGGTTAGATCGTAATGACTGGTTTGGTCAAGACAAACGAATTACAGACATCACAAATACAATTGGTAAGTCTATTACCGAAGAGTTCCCTACCCTTAAAGGTAAGGCATTCCTAGACAAGTTAGATGAAGAATTAGCTACCACGTTCCCAGAACGCTTTGGTAAAAAGAAACGATCTAATCCTATGGATGGATCTGCTGCTACGACAACCTCTGGTCGTCCTAGCTCTGCTAAGAAATCATATGAGAACCTACCTACAGAAGCTAAGGCCGCTTGCGACCGTTTTCTTAAGCAGGGTTTAATTAAGAGTAAAGAAGCCTATGTCGCTGAATACGACTGGTCAGAATAAACAAGAGAGAAAGACAATCATGGCAACAGATAAAAAACTAGCAGTCGGTGAGTTTATTAATCCAAATACAACCACTGTTAAGGAACAACAAGAAGAAGTCAAGACACCCACTGTGTCTAATGAGAAACCGGTACGTCGCAATCGTGGGGCGTTTAACGGGACACGTGGTAAGTTGCAAGTAGGAAATCTTATTACAGGATATCACTTGTACTTCTTTAATGATGAGCCGGGTCGCATTCAAGCGGCTCTTGACGCTGGCTGGGAATTTGTCTCTCCCTCAGAGGTAGGATATGCTGCATCGAACGTTACAAATACAAACGTCGATCTTGGAGATAGAGTAAGTGTTATTGGTAGTAAGAATGATATGGGTCAACCAGTCAAACAGATCTTGTTAAAGATCAAAGAAGAATGGTGGGACGAAGATCAAGCTGATATCCAATCACGCAATGACAAAACAGATGCTTCCATCCGTAGAGGTAAAGGTGGTTCCGGAGTTGATACCACTGGCTTCTATAATGCAGGCATTAAATATTAATACTAATCTTATTGAAAGACTTTAAATGGCAAATACAAACGCCCCTCGTGGTCTAAGCCCAATCGGTACTATTACCGGTGGAACTTGGAATCAGCAAGGCCAAACGTTCGCTATCGCTACTGATGCTTCTAACACATACGCCATTGGTGATGTTGTAAAGCTCGCTGGTGGTTCTGATGCGTATGGTGTTGCATATGTAAACAAAGCAGCTTCTACTGATATTCCTGTTGGAGTTATCGTTGGTTTCCGTGTAGCGGATTCTGGTGTATCCCTTCAAGGTACTAACCTTAACCTAGCACAACTCTATCTCGGCTTAAGTGCCGGTTTACGTTATGCTGTAGTTGCAACTGATCCTAATATCATCTATGAAATTGAAACAGATGCTACTGGTGTTGCTGCTGCTAACGTTGGTTCAAATGCTGGTATGACTATTACTGCCGATCAAACTTCTACACTGTCACAGTCTAGTCCTTTGTCAAGCACAATTCTAGTTGCTTCATCTATTAAAGCTCAAGGTACTTCAGGTTCATTGGCATTACCATTGACAATTATCGGCGTATCGCAACGTCCTGATAACTCAGTTGGCGCCTATGATAATGTACAAGTTATCTTTAATCGTCATCAATATAAGCAAGCCCAAGGCACTGCTTAATAACTAGATAACAAAGGAATAAAAACATGGCAGGCGTAATCACAACCGGTACCCATCCTAAGGCCCTATGGCCTGGTATTAAAGCTTGGTGGGGCCAAGTATACGAAGAGCATCCAGAAGAATATTCTTCACTCTTTGATAAAGAATCATCACATCAAAACTACGAAGAAGATGTCCAGTTAACTGGCTTTGGACTCGTTCCACAAAAAGCTGAAGGCGCTGGTACTACCTACGATTCAGAGATTCAAGGTTTCACAACCCGCTACACACACATTGCATACGCTCTTGGTTACATCGTAACTAAAGAAGAGTTGGATGACAATTTGTATGAGCAAGTCTCTAAGAAGCGTTCTGGTGCATTAGCAATGTCTTTCCGTCAAACGAAAGAAAACGTTGCTGCTAACATTTACAACCGTGCATTTACTACAGGTACCAACCTACAGTATGCTGGTGGTGATGGCGTAGCTCTTTGCTCCACAGCACATCCTAATACTTCTGGCGGTACATTCGCTAACAAGTTAACAGTTGATGCTGACCTCTCCGAAGCTTCTTTGGAAGATGCAACAATCGCTTTGATGGGCTTCCAGGATGACCGTGGCCTCTTGATCAATGTAATGCCTAAATCATTACACATTGCTCGTCAAGAGATCTACAATGCTGGACGTATCCTTAAATCAACTAACCAACCTACCAACGGCAACAACGATTTAAACATCTTGCGTGCTAACAATGTATTCCCAGGTGGTGCAGTTGTTAACCATTACTTCACATCTCCTCATGCTTGGTTCATCCGTACTAACGTACGTGATGGTATGAAGTATTATGAGCGTGTTGGTGTACAGTTCGATCAAGATAATGACTTCGACACCATGAATGCAAAAGCAAAAGGTTACGAGCGTTATTCATTCGGCTGGACCGATCCACGTGCTATCTTCGGTTCTAACGGTCCGTAATAGTATTTAAAAGTTCCAATGACGCCCTTCGGGGCGTTGTTAATTCAACGTCAAAGGAATATATATTATGGGTACACCTACCCGTCTTACACAGGGTCTATCGACCCAAGTTAAAGGTTCTGTTCTTGGAGATTATCCATTACCAGATCCGTTTCACACAGCCTCTACAAATGGCCTAGATGTATTCACCTATTCAAATGATTTTGTAGATTTAGGTAATGCTGCTTCACGCACTATTACAGGTTCTGCTACATTTGCTCTAGCCGATGGCCTTGGTGGTATTGGTGTTCTTACACCAAGTGGTGCTACGGTTGCTGCTTCTGTATATCGTACTGCAGCTGCGTTCCAGTTTATTGCTGGTCAACGTTTCTGGTTTGTGCATCGTATTAAAGCTTCGTCTGTTGCTGGTAACGTTGTTCTATCTTTTGGTGTTTCTAAATCAACTGCTGGAACTATTGCTACTACTGATCGTTTAGCATTTACTAAAGCTGCTGGTTCTACTTCATTGAATTTAGTTTCAACTGTTGGTAGTACTGCAACTACATTAGTTACTGGTGTTGCTACTGCAGTTTCAGATACATATCTAGATGTTGGTTTTTATTATGATGGTACTGATTTGTTAGTGTTTGCTAACGATGCTCTAGTAGCTCGTGTAGCTAACCCAACTATTGGCTCCTCTGGTACAACTTTAACTAACGCCACTCTAACTCCCTTCTTTGCTATTACTCCAGTTGCTACTGAAACTGTTACTATTGACTACGCCTTGATTGCTCAAGAAGTATCACGCTAATAGGGGGTTAACATGGCTAACGTAGTTAACACTCAGATTATCATGGATGGTAATCGAAATGCTGTTGTTAAAGTTACTGGTGTCCTTGATACTTCTAACGTAGCCGCTTCTGGAACTTTAGGTACTGCATCTACAGGTGTAACAACTTTAAATTCTAAAACGATTACTTTTACTGCAGGCGGATTAACTCCAACTGTTGGACAAGGTGTTACAGGTACTGGCATTCCAGCTAATGCTTATATTGCTTCTGTTACTAGTACAACTGCAGTAGTCTTGAACGTAGCTGCTACCGCAACTGGTAGTGGTCTTACTTTCTCGCTTGTTGCTGGTAGTATTATTATTATTGATCCAGTTAATTATACTCTAATACCTACAGGATTTAGAATTGATCATCTTGATTATTCTATCTCTGATCCACTGGAAGTTCGTTTACTATGGGACGGAAGTACCCAAGTAGATATTCTTCCTATTGCTGGTCGTGGTAAGATGAGCTTTTTTAACTTTGGTGGTTTGCAGAATAATGCACCCAGTGCTACTGGTCGTATTGCTTTGTCAACTGCTGGTTATAATACTACAATTGGAACAACACCTTTGGTGTTCTCCGTAGTACTTGAACTGGTTAAACAAGGCGTTCAGTAATGCAAGTTGCTAACAGCAACGCTAAAGAACTACAACTGTCAGCTCGAGTTATTCGGGCTGATGGTACTGTAGTTGAATTAGGCGTAATAGATTATTGGCACAAGAATCCTATTAAACGACTTCTTTGGAGAATTAAGAAATGGCTACACTATTAGTCAACACAGGTAAAGCTATTGTTACTAGCCGCTTAAACAGCGGTGGTACTATCCCTCAGTATGTTGCTTGGGGAACTGGTGCAGGTACGACTGGCGCTACAGATACAACGTTGTTTACAGAGGTAACACCACGTGTTAGTGGAACCACCTCTCAAGTTACAACATCCACAACAAACGACACATTCCAAGTTGTAGGTACACAGACTGCTGGTACAAGTGAGACAATCACTAATGCTGGTTTGTTTGATGCTTCTACGTCTGGTAACTTATTTATTAAAGGTGACTTTACAGGCATTCCATTGAATACTAGCGATTCAATTCAGTTTACTTTTAAAGTACAATTTAGTTAATGTCAATAAATGGTTCTAGTATAGATAGAGTAGCAATTGATGCAAGCGATAACATTACGTTAACGCCTACATTGATAGTTACTTCTACTAGCACTAGCATTATAACTAAAGTATTAGCGTTACTAAGAACACTTAGTTACGCAGTAACGTCGACAGTAACAATTAATAAGCTTCAAAGTTTGTTTAGAACTTTAACTTATGCTGTTACTTCGACAGTTACTATAAAAAGAGCTATTGCGGTAATTAAGACAATCTTGTCTACATCTACTGCGACAATTACTAAGAGTGCTGCAAAGACACTGACTTATTTGTCTAGCAGTTTAGCAACAATAAAAGAGTTAGTATCTAGGTTCAGAACTTTGACTGTAACTTCTACAAGTACAGCAAGCATTATCAAGTCAGCAACAAAACTATTAAGTGTTATTTCTACATCTGTAGCTACATTGGTTAAATTACCAATTAAGCTTTTAGCTGTAACAGTTAATAGCCTTGTGACTATTGGCAAAGCAATAAGTAAGATTATGACTACTGTTGTTGAGCACACCATTGTAGTGCTTAGCGACATAGCAATGCACTTAGTAGCTTTCTCAATAGCTGTAGTAAGCTCAGTAAGTATTAAACGAGCAATTAGCCGTACCTACTCAACTCTGATTACTTCAACAGCTAGTCTGTTTAAGTTAATACCTAAGACATTATCTGTAGCAGTAAGTAACTTAGTTACTGTCCTTAAACAAATAGGTAAAAGAGTTATAACTAGTATTTCAAGTACAGTTGTTATTGTTGTACATTTTTTCTTTTACAAGACTTTACAAACTGTAGTTAGCTCTACGACTAGTCTAACTAAAGCAATGTTAAAACTGTTAAGTGTTGTTTCTACACACACTGCAACTCTTTCTCGATTAATAGAAAAGTTATTGTCTGTAGTTAATCATATAACAGTTAAACTATATCCAGCATTTGTCCAGAAGTTTGGCGCAGTTGCTAAGTTTACTTTTATTGTTGGGCCTAAGAAGCTTATGATAATGGTAATTAAAGACAGAGATATTTTAGTCGACAAGGCTGAAAAGACTTTGATTTTTGTTAAAAATCGTGTTATAATGTTATATCGGAAACTTTAATGGCTGAGTCATTTTCTTACAAGATTACTACTGAGAGTGAATTATTCACTTTTGATTTTACTCAAGTTCTTGCACCTAATGAGACTATTCTAACGGCAGATTGTTCCGTTATTGTTATGGACGGTGTAGACCCTAACCCATCAGCAATCCTTCAGGCTACTCCTATTATTGCTAATAAGACAGCGTCTCAGAGAATTATTGGTGGACTAACTGAAGTAACTTATCGTCTAGAAATGACGATTACTACTTCATTAACTAATACCTATGTAGGTGTTGGTGATCTCCCAGTCTACGCTTCTAATCTGGTATAACCTATGAGTTATCAATCAAACTATGTCAGAGGTCTTTGGAAATGTCTTTGTGAGTCGTGTGGTCGTGTAGTTAAGAATACAGAGCTTCGTCAACGCTGGGATGGTTTTATGGTTGATGAACGCTGCTGGGAACCAAGACAACCACAGGATTTTGTACGAGGTGTTGCAGACTACCAAGCACCTCCATGGACAAGACCAGAGCCTCAGAATCAATTCATTAAAGTCTATAGCTCTAACAGGTTAGTTAATGGCTTCCTAGTAAACACTATTACAGTAGGATAATTCAATGTCACGTCCTTTATTTACAAACAACGCTGCTTCTGCATTAGCTCAGGCGATTACGCCTACAGATACTATTCTGAAGCTTACGCCAGGAACAGGTAGTTACTTTCCACAGCCTACTATTGGCGATTACTTCATGCTTACGTTGGTGCAAATCAACAACCCTGAAGTCTCAGAGATTGTGGAATGTATCGACAGAGTTGGTGATACCCTTACTGTTGTTCGTGGTCAAGAAGGCACTCAGCCTCAAATCTTTAACCTTAGTGACAACGTAGAACTTCGCATCACTGCAGGTAGCTTAAACTTATTTAGTTCTTTTATATTTACAAATTCCCAGCAAGTTCAAATAGCTACGCAAGGACAGTTTTATTTTGTACTTAATTTTTCTTATGATGTAGGAACTAATTCGTTATTTGTATATGTAAATGGTAGTAAACAAATTGTAAATATAAATTTTAATGAAACATCCGCTACTTCAATTACTTTTGTAGATGGTTTAAATGTTGGCGATGTTGTTGAGTTTATAGCTAATTAAGGATAATTAATGGCAAACATGCTATTCGCAAACAATGCTAATACCACTTTAAACGGTGGTATTACTGCTGTAGCAACTTCAATGGTTGTTACATCTGCGACTGACTTTCCTGTACCTACAGGGTCACAGTATTTTTACTGCACATTAGCTGACGCAGCTACTCAAACAACTATTGAAATTGTTAAAGTAACTGCTGTATCAGGAACTACTTTTACTATTGTTCGTGGTCAAGATGGCACTACAGGAACTATTTTTGCATCAGGTGCTGTAGTATCTTTACGTCTTGTTCGTGCAAGTCTTAATGATTTTCCCAAATTAGATGAAGCCAATACATTTAGTGGTCCTAGCTCTACATTTAATAACGCACCTTCATTTGGAACAGCATTAGGAACAGGTAGTGGTGGTACAGGATTAACTACACTTACTTCTGGTCGTATTCCTTATGGCAATGGAACAAGCGCATTTGGGTCTAATTCGGCGTTAACTTTTGATGGTACTAATTTAGTTATATCTAGCACTATATTACTTGGATTAACGTCGCAACCTTATTTACAAGGTAGGTTAGCTACTTATGGAAATGTAGGTGGATATGGGGGGTGGGCGTCTTACGGCGCTCAGGATAACTATTATGCTGCTTTTTTTCATAACGCTGCTAATTCATTAGTTGGTAATATTCAAATTACTTCAGTTGCAACTATTTATTCAACAACATCAGACTATCGTTTAAAAACTGTAATTGCCCCTGTAACTGATTCTGGTGCAAGAATTGACGCCTTAGAGCCAGTTGAATATGATTGGAATAGCGGTGGTCGTACTCGTGGTTTCTTAGCTCATAAGTTTGCAGAAGTTTACCCAAATAGTGTTAGTGGCAAAAAAGATGATATAGATAAAGATGGAAAACCAATGTATCAGGGTATGCAAGCATCAACACCTGAAGTAATGGCTGATTTAATTGCAGAAATACAATCACTTCGTAAACGCATGGCGTTACTAGAATCTAAATAAGGATAAGTTATGACAACATTAATTCCAAAGTTTGACTTTAAAAATGGTGGTACTACGCCAGCAGGGGCTATTAATAGACCAATTAATGAAAAATTAGAAGAAGTTTATTCTGTTAAAGATTTTGGTGCTGTAGGTGATGGTACAACAGACGATACTGCGGCTATTAACGCTGTTTTTGCTGCGGCGTCTAACGCTGGGTACACCACAGTTACTTCAAAACCTTCAGGAAAAATTATTTTCCCCCCAGGTGTATATAAAATAACTAACCAAATTACTTTGCCACAGTTAATAAACATAATTATTGAAGGTCAAGGAAGCTGTAGCATTGTTTATGGTGGTACGGCTGACGGCACAAAAGCAATGTTTAGAGCGCAAGCATCAGCTACAGTATCGTTTGACAGATGCCAAATGAATAACATTCTTTTGTCTGCTAATGGATTAGCTGGATATTGTTTTGTTAATGGTGGTTCTTCAGGCGCAACTTATCATAGCACTTGGAGTTTTAACAATACAACTTTTAGTCAAGCAACAAAAATCGGCGTCATTATTGGCAGCGAAACTGGAAGTATTGATATTGATTCTTATCAAGTTAATTTTTGGCAATGCGCTTGGGAAAGAAGCCCTATTGGGGTTTATGTAAACGCCGCTAATGCGTATGGTCCTTTAATTGAACGTGGATATTTTGCCGATACTTTTGGACCTGCTCCTGCTGGTCAAGTTATTAACCATGTAAGAGCCGCAATGCCTGGTGATTGCCGTATTTACAATACTTATTTTTCTGCGCTTGCAACCAATCCAGCAACTATAGACCCTATTACTGGCTCTGCTGTATTAGACTCTAATATCTATGCTGTTAGTTTTAGTGAATTTGGGACTATTTCTGATTGCTTAACTGAAGAATGTCGTTTTTTACAAGTTTTAGGAACTGGGCAAGCATATTCGCAAGTCACTGTTTCAGCAATTGGCACAAACGATAGCCGAAATGCGGATGCACAAGGCCGTAATTTAAATTGGAATTTAGGTACCGCAGCGTATTCTGTTTATAACGCTGGTAATTTGGCAATGTATAACTGCCAATTTGGAAGCTCAAATACTGATGCTAATGGCTATAGAAGATTTTATAATAACTCTACGTTAACAATTGATGAAGGCGCTGCATACAGTTCATTCCTCGGCGTATATGGTCAAATGATTCATGGCACAACTTCATTTATTGATTATGTTAATGGAACAAATACATCAACTATTCCATTAACAGCAAATTGGAATTTTTCTAAATGGCAAGATGCAAACACTTTACTTGATGGAATTACTGTATCTAATGGTTCGTCAGGTGTATCTACGCTTGACTTATCAACTTCGCATACTAAATACGCTCCTTATACCGCAAAAGTCGCTGTAACAGTAGCATCAACAACTTACGCATCAGGATTACAAATTGTTAGTAGACCTACAGCGCAAAAAATGACTTTAGTTGTTGTTGGCTATGCCACAACATTTAATGGATTAAATTGCTTTAAAAATAGCGTAGGAATGACTCCTATTGGCACAAGCGATGGAAATTTATTTTTTATTTATAACGCTGACACTTCGCAATTTGTAGGTTCAGTTACATACGATGTTAATTTAACTTATTCCAATGATATATTTGGTTGCATAGTTGGACTTCCAACAGGGCAAACTGGAACTTATTATTATCAAGTTTTAGGATTTATTCCTGGTAAATGGGATATTGCTGATATAACAGCAATGCTTCCTTTCCTTGGAACAAACAATACGCCTTTAAATGGTAAAAATGAACAACATTTTGGTACGGCTGCACCTACGGCTGGTCTTTGGTATCAAGGTGATGTTGTTTGGAACTCTGCTGCGGCTAGTGGCAGCCAAGCTGGTTGGATGTGTGTATCAGGAAATGGAACAAGCGCAGGAACGTGGAAAGCAATGGCTAACTTAGCTTAAGGATAACTATGAAAACATTTACATTAGAAGATAGCGAAGCAGCATTTATTATTGGAACTATTGGAAAACTTCCTATTGAAACAGGTGCTACTCCTATTTTTCAAAAGCTGCAACAACAGTTTGCTTTGATAACACCTGCAGAGCCTGCGAAACCAACTTTACCACAAGAATAATTCTATGTCCGACCAACTAGAAAATAGAGTAGTACGTCTTGAGATTAAAGCAGACAACCATGAAGATGATATTAAAGAGCTTCGTAAATCAGCTACTGATCTATCCAAAGCCATGGCCAGTATAGAAAAGAATCTAGCACAGATTAAGTATATTGCCATTGGTGCCCTTGCTGTTGTAGTAACACAGTCCCTTGGACTTGATCGTGCAATTAAACTATTATTTGGAGGCTAGATGTCTACAACCTTTACAGTAAGCCGTGATCAGATTATCCAGTTAGCATTACGCAAGCTTGGTGTATTGGAACTTGGTGACACTCCTGATGCAGCTACAGTATCTAATGCATCACTAGCTCTTAACCTATTTATTAAACAGATGGCAACATCTGGTTTAAAGTTATGGAAAGTTAATGAGTTAGTATTACCACTTGTTGCTGGACAGACTGAGTATGTTATTGGCCCAGCTAGTACCGGTACGGTAGATCTGAATACAGATAAACCACTTAAAGTAATACAAGCTTGGTTACGTAATGTAACTGTAACACCATCTACAGATGATGTACAGATTCAGTTGCTAAGCAAACAAGAATACAATATGTTAGGTTCAAAGTTTAGTACTGGAACACCTAACTCCTTATACATGGATGTACGTAATACTACAAGTAATGTATACATGTACGTTACACCAGATTCATATACACAGTTTAATCAACAGTTACACTTTATTGTGCAACAACCGATGGCTGATATTATGACAGCACAAGCTATCCCTGATTTCCCTACTGAATGGATGAACGTCCTTGTATGGAATCTTGCTGATCAGCTAGCTATTGAATACAGTGTGCCAGGTAATCATCGTCAAGAGATTGCTTTGCGTGCTAAGATTTACAAAGAAGAATTAGAAGGATGGGATGTTGAGACTTACTCTACATTTTTCCAACCTGACATGAGAATGGGAAGACCTTCTTCTAACAACCTACCATAACAGGATACTATGCCAATTGCAAGACTACCTTTAGCACAACCAATAGAGACTCGTGATGGTACCTTGGCAAAGGATTCTAAGTGTGTCAACGGTTACTTTGAGACTGTTGGACAGAAGCGAGAGTTTATTAAACGCCCAGGTATAAAAGATACCGGTGCAACACTTGCCAATGCACAGGGACAAGGATTATATAACTTTAATGGTTCGTTATTTGCTGTGGTGAATAATGTTCTATATAAGATTAATCCTACAACTTATGCTGTAACTACTATTGGTACTATGACTGGTACTATAGGTGGTATAGTACAACAGTGTTATTTTAATAGCACACTTAACAACACATACTTGTTTGTACAGAACCAAGTAAATGGTTACACATACAATCCAGCTACTGGTGTCTTTGCTAAAGTAGTAGATGATGGTATTACTGTAACTACTGTTATTACTGGTGGTACTCATTATGCTAATCCAATAGTAACATTCGCAGCCCCATCTGGTGGTGGAACAACTGCTATAGGTACTGTACAGTCTACAAGTGGTATTGTTACTGGTGTTACTGTTACTAATCCAGGAAGTGGTTATACATCAAGCGATACATTAGTTGTAACTATAGGTGATTCAGCAGGTACTGCTTGGTCAGCTGGTTTAACTGTAGCTGCAGGAGATGTGTATTGGACTGGTACTGATTTATATACTGTAACAATTTCTGGAATTACTGGAACAACTGCACCAACGTTTACAGGACCCACACCACAGGCTGATGGTAGTGCTACAGCACAATGGTTAACCGCAAACTCACCGGCTTGGGTGGCCTCAACTCCTGTAGCAGTTGATTATACTTATTGGACCGGAACTAATTTATATACTGTTACTGTTGCTGGTACAACAGGATCTACTGCTCCTACATTTACAAGTGGTACTGGATCCGATGGAACAGCAACTGTTAAATGGGTAAGTGCTCAAGGTACAGTTGGATCAGGTGCCTATGTAACAGCTTTGTTAAACGGATTCCCTGCAGGTCCTTATGCTACAGGTGCTGTTTACTTAGATACTTATACTGTTATTGGTGGGACTAATGGTGAGATATATACATCTGAACCGAATAACCCAACAATATGGAATGCACTTAATTATATAACTGCAGAAGCAGAACCAGATGGGTTAGTTGGTATTGTTAAACATCTTAACTATGTACTAGCATTTGGTCAGTGGTCAACAGACTTCTACTATGATACTGGCTCATACCCAGGTTCCCCCCTAGCTATTGCCACACCATATCACATTGAATTAGGGTGTGCTAGCGGAGATTCTATCTGTTCGTTTGAACAAACAACAGTCTGGCTTGGCACTGCAAAGGAACAAGGACCCTCGGTATACTCTATCATGGGTGTATCACCATCAAAGATATCAACACCATTCATTGATCGTATTCTAAACAATAGTACTCTTACAGATGTGATTGCATATCCATTACGAATTAATGGACATACCTTTTACATACTCACATTAGCAGATCTTAATCAAACACTTGTGTATGATCTTAATGAGAAGCAATGGTATCAGTGGACTATGTGGGCTATTGGTGATAGTGATTCTGGTGTTCCTGGTATTTATGCAGAACAGTATTTCCGACCTAGTTACTTTGCTGGTGTTGGGGAAACATACTTCTTGTTAGATGATGACAATGGTAAGTTGTACACATTATCCGATACATATTACAATGATGCTGGTGCTCCAATCTATTACAGATCAGTAACTCCTATTATGGATAGTGGAACCACTAAGCGTAAGTTTTATCATAGCGTTGAGATTGTGGGAGATAAGATTCCTGCTACAATGAATATAAGACATACTAGTGATGACTATAAAACATGGTCAAACTATAGACAAGTAAACCTTAATAATGAACGTCCACAAGTACATCAAGCAGGCGCAAGCCGTCGACGTGCTTGGGAGTTCTTATGTACTGACAATCAACCAATACGACTTGAAGCTGCTGAGATAGACTTTGATATTGGTGAGTTAGAGAATGTAGGACAACCAGCACAGCAAGGGTAAGGTAGATGGTAACATATCAAGTAGAGTTATACTCTGATGTTCTTCCAGAGCTGCGGGTTATATACCCAGAGCACTATAAAGAAATAGAGCAAGAGGTTAGTGGTGGTTATGAACTAGACCCAGACTGGACTCAGTACTTTGCTCTTGAACAAGCTGGTATGTTACATGTTATTACTTGTCGCAAAGCCGATAAGCTTATTGGTTACATGTTCTACATTGTTAGTAAACACTTACATGTAAAGTTATGCGTTACAGCCTACGAAGATATATACTTCCTTCGTAAGGAATACAGAAAAGGACGGACTGGTATTCGTATGTTTCAGTTTGCTGAACAACATATGAAGTCTATTGGTGTAAATAAAATGCTAGGTACTACTAAGGTACATATAGATAACTCAAAGTTATTTGAATACCTTGGATATCAGTTTGTAGAAAAACTCTTCAGTAAATATATATAAAAAGGAATTAATATGGGTGGCGTAGTCAATGCAATCTTTGGTGGTGGTGGTGGTGGTACATCTTCCCCTGCTCCATTACCACAAAGTCAAACAGATCCGTACGGTGCAATTGGCGGTCGTACTCAGGCTGGTAATCAGTTAATGAATTTAGTTAATAACCCAAGCAGTGCATTAAGCTCAGCTGGTTATCAACAACAACTACAACAAGGGGTAGCAGCTCAACAAGCAGCTGGTGCTGCTGGTGGTACTCTTCAATCTGGTGCACAAGCTAATGCTCTTCAGAGTATGGGTCAGAATACATTTAGCAGTTATTATCAACAGATGATTAGTAACCTTGGTTCTTTGTCTGGTGCTACTACCCAAACACCTTCTGGTGCAGCTAATGCACAAACACAGAGTTCTCAAATGGCTTATAATGCACAGAATCAGAATGCACAATCAGGTATTGGTTTAGTTGGTATGGCGCTTGGTGGTGCTAACTCTGCTGGTTTGTTCAGTGGTATGGGTGCTGCTGGGGGTGGTGTAGATTTAATTGGAAGTTCAATGGGTGGTGGTGGTACTGCCGAAGCATTATCACTATTAGCAGCACTTTAACCGGGAATAATATATGGCAAACTTAGCGCAAGCCTTTGCGGGTGGATTTGAAAGTGGTCAAGCTATAGGCGATACTATTGTTGCCGATCGTGATCTTAAACAGGCTCAAGCTGAATCAGGTCCTGGTGCTGATCTATTTACTACCTACCAGAAGGCTGGTCAGATGGCTATGCAATCTGGTAACACTCGTGTAGCAGATAAGTTTCTTAAGCAAGCTAATGAATATAAAGGCGATGCTCTTAAAACTAAATTAGCTGAGATGACTGTTCATCATGCAGAAGTATCTGACTTTGAACGGACTATTCGTGCTAACGATAATCCTGATTCTCTTAAAGCTGCTATCTCTTCTTCTGATAAATTAAATCCACAAGAGAAATTAGAGTACACTGGTCTTGTAGACAAAGCACAAAAGAGTGGTAAGTGGGATGAGTTTCATAAAGCTATTGGTCAGTCCACTGAAACATATAAAGAACAACAAGCTACACAAATTGCAATACTTAAAGAACAATTAGCTGAACAAAAAGTTCTCTTTGATATGAATTATAAATCAGAGAAGCTACGTATTGATGCTGGTAAATCTGCAGGTAAACCATCACCAGCAGAAAAACGTGCTAGTGCTATGGAAGATTGGAAAACTAAACGTGGTATTGTTCAAGAAGAAGCAATTGAAGGTAGGCGAGCTACTGCTTTAAAAGAACTAAAAACAAAACCATACTTTGGTAAGAAGTCTATGGATGAGCGTGAGACAGAGATTAATGAAATCTATGATGCTCAAATTGATGCTAATATGAAAAAGTATCTTCCTAAAGAAGACGAAGATAAACCTATTAACGCTCTTAAAGATAAATCTAAAGATACTACTAAATCCCCTAAGAAGGGTGATGTTAAAAAAGCTAAGGATGGTACATCTTGGAAGTATAAAGGTGGAGATCCTTCTAAAGAAACTAGTTGGGAGAAAGTTTAATGGCTGGACCATGGGAAGATTATAAGGCTGCACCTGCTGAAGCAGCGCCTTCATCGGGACCGTGGTCAGACTATAAACAAGAAGCACCTGTCGAGTCTAAAGGATCAGAAGGTCCTTGGGCTGAGTACAAAGAACCTACTCCTAAAGCAGATAAACTAGGCCGCTATAAGGCTAAAGTATCTGTTGAAGCTGCTCCAGAGGGCTTTGAGAAACTACAGAAAGATATTGCTGCACTTCCTGGGGATATGAAAGCTGGAGTTAAGGCTGCTATAGAAGGCATTCCAGGGGCTGCGGGAGCTGTTGCTGGGGCTGAGGGTGGCCTAGCCTTAGGCGCTATGACATCGCCTGTTACAGGCCCTATAGGGCCTATTGTAGGGGCTATTGGTGGTGCTCTTGTAGGTGGATATCTTGGACATAAGACTGGTGAGTCTCTTAAAGGCATGGTACCTGAAGAAACTTTGTCTGCTGCTGGCTTTGGAAAAGGCCAACGAGAGGTTGAAAAGATACAACATCCTAAGGCATCATTTGCTGGTGAGTTAGCTTCATCATTACCGTTCTTTGGTCCGGGTAAAGTTGGATTGTTATCTCGTGGTTTTGGTGCTGTAGTTGGTGGTGGTATGGAGGCCGGTACGGAACTTGCTACTGAAGGTAAGATTGATCCTGGTAAGGTGGCAGCTGCTGCTACATTTCAAGGTGTCTTTGCTAAGCCTACTGCAATTACTAAAGCCATCTCTGACAAGTTAGGTAACACTGCTCGTATGGCTGCAGCTGAGGCTGCTAGAGATCCTGCTGCTTCTGAAACCACTAAACGTGATACAACAATTAAAAGTACTCTTGATCAGTTTGAAGCGGAAGCTAAGGCTGATATGGATACAAAAACAGCTCCATTAGTTGAAGCTGCAATTCGTGATAAGAAGACTGGTGCTGTTGAACGCATGGGTCCTAAGCATGATGAAGCCCGGAAAGCTGAAACTAAAGACACACATGAACAAGGTTTTCTTGATGGTGCTGGTAACTTTCTTGAGCGTAAAGAAGCTCTTAAACGTGCACGAGAAACAGAACAACTTGCTAAAGGAAAGAAGCTAGACTTCCCAGATGAGGGATTGCATAGTGGTGACCTGCGTGATTCAGGTGATCCTGCGTTTCAACTTGATAAACCTCGACAACCAAAAGAGGTTAAGACTAAACTTGATCGTGAGAAAGAGTCTTGGTCTAAAGAAGATAAACCAAAGAAAGCTCCCAAACCTAAACCCGAGAGTACTGATCCAATGGATACTGCTGGGCGCACTGATGTTGGTGAGCCTGGTGCTATTGAACCAAAGGTTAAAGATGTCAAGACTAAAGGTCCTAAAGATGAATCAAAGATCCATGCTTCTATAGCACGAAAGATTTATCATACAAAAGGATTGGAAGCTGCAAAGTCTTATCTTGAAACAGTTACTCCACATGCTTCTGTAGTTGTAGAAGATATTAAAGATCGCATTGGTATTAACCTTAATAACGTTGATGCTAATCAACGCTTAACTAATATCTTTAAATCTGATATTATTAAACTTGTTCCTGATGCAGCTGAACGTAGTGCGTTACCTGCTGCTATTGAACATGGGCTACCTCTTGAAGGTGATGCTGCTAAGGCTGCTAATCTTTACAAGATAAAGATGGATCAGATTGGTAAGATGGCAGAGAAAGCACAAGTCATCCGTGGCTTGGTTGAGAATTACGTAACACGTATGGCCCGTAAAGCTGGTATGAAAGCAGAAGAAGAGGTTGGTTTTATTCAATCAATACTTAAATCTCCTGGAGTACAAGAAGGACTTAAACCTGGTTCTCAATTTGGTAAAGAACGTAAAATAGAATCGCTTGAACAAGCCCGTGAAGCTATGGCTAAGCAAGGCATTGAACTTGAGTCTGATCTTGCTGAGATTGCACATGGTTATATGACCGATATGTACAAAGCAATTGAAGATAAGAATCTATTTAATAAACTTAAAGTAACTAAGATTGATGACAAGTACGCTATTGTAGATCCAAGATCTAAAGAAGATCATTATGGCTACAAAGTAATTGATCATGGTCCATTTGCTGGTTGGTTTGTACACCCAGATATTAAGCCTGCTCTTAACTTTGTGTTAGGTGCTTCGGAGCCAGGTCCTTGGATGAAGTCTATTCTTACTGTTAACAACGCAATTAAACGGTCTAACATTAGTGCATCACTGTTCCACGCTAAATCGCTTGCTGAAGCGTTTGTTATGGCCCGCCCATACTTAGGTGAAAAGGTTGGTCAAGGCAGTCTTAGTAGTGTCCTTAAGATACTACGTGAAGGTGGTATGGGAGATGTAGCTGACTTAGCTATCCGTGAGGGTGGTGTTAAGCTTGGTATGTCAAGTGTTGAGGACGTAAGCCACACTGCAATCGAAGAGATTGGTAAAATGGCTGATAAACTTCTTGGAGCTTATTCAGATAAGAAGATAATTCAATCTGCATTAGGTAGGGCTGAGAAAGAAACTCTTGGTCGTATTGATAGTTTTACTTGGGACTATGTACACGATGGTCTTAAATTACTTACATTCTCAAAGTTACTAGATCAAGCCGTACATGATCATCCTAATGTTCCTAAAGAAGTGCATGCTAAAGAGATTGGTCGTTTTGTTAACAATAGTTTTGGTGGATTGAACTGGTATGATATTGCTAGACAGTCAAGCAGTAAGTTTGAAGAGTCCATGAAAATGGCATCGTATTCCCCCGAAGGAAGGCGTGTTCTTCAAGCAGTTATCTTTGCTCCTGACTGGACAGTGTCAACCTTACGTTCATTTACAACAGCTCTACCTAAGAATTTACTCTCACCTGATATTGTTGGTGGTGCTAAGGGATTGTTAAAACCAAAGACTCAAGGTGACTTTGCTAGACTTTATCAAATGAAGTTTGCATTGTTGTATCTTACAGCTCTTAATGGTGTTAACATGATTACCTCTGGTCATCCGATATGGGATAATAAAGATAAGACAAGGGTTGAATTTAAAGATGGAACTACTATGCAAGCTACTAAGCATGCTATGGAGTTTATTCACTTTGCTAGCGACACTGATAAGTTTATTTCAGATAAGCTAGGGTTCTTACCAAAAGCATTTGTTATCTCTACAACAGGATTAGAGTATGCTGGTCCAGGTGCACAGAAGCTTGAAGATCCTTCTCTTGTTGGGAGGGCTAAAGCAGTTGGCAAATCTGCATTACCATTTAACGTACAAGCTTGGCAAGGTGCTCCTCAAGGAGAACAACTTCAACGTATGTTACTTGGAACATTAGGTATGCCAATCTATGGTAAGACTAAAATGCAGCAAGCAAAAGATAACTACGAAAAACGTAGACGTATGATGGAACGTAAAATGAAAGACGCACAGGACGAATAATGAAAATACTAATCATCGATGCATCAGGTGTATGCCTTGACTTTGCTTTACGGTGCCAGAACTTTGGACACACTGTAAAGTGTTTTATTAGACACAATAAGGATGGTAGTCGCTCGATGG